>Ga0209452_1000181_pt1 | contig 17644 bp, 18 predicted proteins | sample WorMetimpBELIZE1_FD_187388 | JGI IMG/M metagenome (GOLD analysis project Ga0209452, IMG submission 187388) | Marine gutless worms symbiont microbial communities from Max Planck institute for Marine Microbiology, Germany - Olavius imperfectus... | ecosystem: Host-associated > Annelida > Digestive... | reverse complement strand
TCTTTTACATGCGCATCGGTATTGGAAAACTCAATGCGCGTTAACGTCGTAGCAAGAAAACCCATTACCACGAGGACAAAAATCACCACTACATACAAACTGCCTAACTGTCGGTTTCGTTTATGGGACATTCAGCACCTGCACATCTTGTTGAAAACGAGTCAGTTCATCATTCTGACTAAACTGCAAATCCGCATGAACCACACCATTGTATTGTACGCTTGCAGGCTGATAGCTAATCGCACCGCTGACGCTAACCCATGCTGCATCGGTTAACGGCGCCATGTCGGCTAACAAAGCAGTACTGCCTTCACCACGCATCACGCGCTCATCAGTACTGACGCAATAAGTGATTTGACGATTTTCATCGGTTATATAATGGCGATTAACCACAGAGCCACCAACTAAGCTGTTTGCCTGATTGGCAAGCACAAAGGTTGCACCAACGGCACCTGAAACGGTGAGCGTACCGACCGTTGAAGGATTGAGAGCAAAACTATTGTTTAAATCTGATAAAGACTGATTATTACTCAACTGTTGTGTCGGGTTAATCAATAACGTTAGGCCATTCAACGAACTGACCGACGCACTTGGGTTACCGACAATAAATTGAATATCAGCCCCTGAAACACTGTAGAAGCCAGACTCAACTATCGGATAAAAGGATATGCAACGATCGTTGCCTACACCATAATCAACAAACACATTGGGTACAGCGTGACGAGCCTCTCGCGTCAACTTTTCCATCACAAACTTAGCTTGAGTTTGCAAACGCTGCCGATCAACCGTGGTTGAATATCCTTTCGTGCCTAACTCAACAAACCCTGCGATACCCAGCACCAAAATGCCACCTACGATGATGGTCAGCACCATTTCAATTAAAGTGAAACCACGTTGCTTCATTAGTAGTTTCCTCTGTAGGCAGTTAGGGTAAATGGCGGCTGCTTACCTGCGGTGATGCTCATGTCTATTTTTTTAAGCATTTTTCCGCACGAAGATGCAGCGCTTGGAGTGCAAGGCGGTGCGTAGCTGACAACAATATCAACGTAAAAATTATGATAGCCACTATCTGCGCCAGAATCGTTCAATAGTAAGTTTAAGTCTTTGCATGCCCCAAGTGGTGTTGATGTCGTCCAACAACCAATAAAGTCATCGACATCATCAAAGCCAAACACAGGCTCGGCACTTGGTGGTGAGCCCGCGATATCATTTGGACCAAGAGCAAAGGCTGAACCTGGAAACCCGCTACAAGTTGGTCGAGAGCCACTAAGGGACGTGCCATCATGGGTACAACGAAGATCACCACCGAGTTGATTATTTTGCTCATCAAAGTTGCGTGACAAAATTTGGCTCATCAGACTTTGGCTTAAAGCGGATGCGCGAGATTGGTAATGCGGGTCAGCAGAGCGCGTAATTTGCGGCGAAAGAAAATGCACAATCGTCAGCATTGCAATGCCCATTACAATAATGACGATAATGCTTTCAATTAACGTAAAGCCGCGCAGGTGTTTTGTCATAAGCACCCCGAGCTAGAAACAAGGCCATTCGGGCAAATAGTCACAGAGGTTGAACTCGCTCCCGTTTTATCACTTATTGTGATTTCAAGCGCTGAAGTGATATTGGGGTTACCTAACAAATCAAACTGAACTTGAGAGTTCGTGGATGAAAACACTACGTTGTCATCGCTAATCCAATTGCTCGACATATCAGAGCGTTCAGAACACGCCAATGTTGAGCCAATACAGTCAGTGCTGATTTCAAGCGTCAGATCGTTTAAGCCTGCTGTTACATCAGAATTTGATTGCATCCGAGTCAACTGAACTTGTCGAATGACAGATATGGCGTTTTCTTGAATTGCAAACGCAGAAAAGCTGCCGATGCCGATATAGCGGCTCGCAGCATACACTGAAACGATGGCCAATAGGATGATCACTACAATCAGTTCGACCAATGTGAAACCTTGAGATTTTTGGAAAGTCATTCTACCTTCGCCAGATGAAAGTAAACTTTAGCAGTATACCGTAATATTTATGCAAAAGGTTTGAATAGTAGGGATTTTTGAGACGGGGTAGAAAAAAGGCCAGCTTAGCTGGCCTTATTCAAAATAATTATTGAGAGCTATCACAGATGTTGCCAGTATTATCAACAACTGAGACTCTTGCTGGGTTATTAGCATCTGCCTGCGTGTATTGAACACAAGATGTTGTGTAAGCAGGAATACCAAATGTAATTGCTTTTGGAGTAGAGTTTGCGACGTCCTCGATGAATACAAAATCACCGCCACTTTCTAGACCTTGAACGATAGCTGAAATAGCTGAAGACGTAGCTTCAGGGTAACCATAAACAGTATTAATACTGTCACTACCAACACCCGAGCTAACTGCAACTGGGCCTGCATTTGACTCTTCACCAGCAATCGCAGCTTTACCGTAAATCATCGATGAAGCACCCTGGATCGCGCCAGATAACCCCTCAAGCGTTGCGTTGCGAGCATCGTCTTGCAGGTTAAGGAAACGAGGTGCTGCAGTTACTGCAAGAATACCCAGAATAACAATTACCACCACTAGTTCGATCAGGGTGAAACCGCCTTGTCTTTTCATAGTATAAATCTCTCTATGTTTAGTTATTTTGCAGTATTACTGCAGTGTTACGGTCACGCGACCGGTATTTAGCTCATACTCAAACTGATGTTTAGTGCCACCTTCTTGTTGGATATAAATACAAGATTCATTGTCACCATCAATTACAGCTTGAGCGATATACTTAACATTTTTCTTTTCGCCAGTACTACCTTCAGTATCAACTTTTGGAGGGTTCTGAAGCAAGTTCTCCATCAAAGCAACACAGTGTTCAGGCGTTAAGTCAGTCGGAAAACCAACATTTCCTTGTTTCAATGCACGAGGGTAGCCATCTCTGAAAGTCGTAGCGTTACCACTTGAATCTTCTGATCGAGTCAACCAAAAGTCCACCCCGTCGTAATTGACGAAGTTGTAGCGTTCATTGTTTATTGTCTCTGAAGGGCGAGCTTCCGCTTCCCATTGAGCTCTTGCGGAGAGAACACCAGTAGCAAAACCACCAGCAACGCCTTCAATACTGGCTTTTTTCGCTTCATCAGTCACATCAAGAAAGCGTGGTAATGCAGCAACGGCCAGCAAACCAACCACGACGATCACCACAACAAGTTCAACTAATGAGAAACCAGCTTGTTTATTTTTCATAATTCTTCAACCCGCTTTTTAGTACAACGTATTATACGCGTCTAATACAATATTACTAGACGACTTGCGTCAAAAAACATAACCTGACGAAAAGCTGACGCCAACCGAAAATTTATCCTGCTTTAGTTCCATACTTAGAGCATGGCCTCGGCTGTAAAAGTACTCACAACGAAAATTAGAGCCTTCTGAATTGTCGGTAATTTTTTCCGGCAAAGACTCAAAAACTCGTTTTTCCTGATACAACACCTCTAACCAGAATTCACAATCAACTTGTTGAGCTTCATTTATTGGTTTCACCCAGCCCATATGGGAATAAACGATCTGTTTGCCTTCAATGGTTAACGTCTCTGGTTGTTTAGCCAAAAGCCATTGCTGTTTAAAGTAACTCGCTCGATCAACTAAACGCTTACTGACAAGCGCCAAAGCCGTGTCGCTTGCTTCTTGCTCAATGTCTTTCCAGATCAACATAAACGCAAGTACTAGTACCAATATCACTAGCAACCAAATCGTCCAGCGTGATCGCTCTAAATTGGTCGCCATGCGCTATCCCTTAATCGCATCCAGCATGCCCCACATCGGCAAGAAGATACCCAGAGCTAAGATCAGAACCATACCCGCGACAATAACGAGTAGTATTGGCTCTATTCGGGCGGTTAGTGTCTTAAGGTCATAATCCACTTCTCGGTCATAAAAGTCTGCGACCTCAAGCAATAACTCATCAATTCGACCGGTTTCTTCACCAACCGAGATCATCTGAATGACTAAAGAAGTGAATATACCGCTGTTAATCGCGGTGTTGGAGATTGTGCCACCCGCCTCGATAGATGATTTCATCTCTAACAAGCGAGCTTCTAAGAATTTGTTGTCCAAGGCTTCCGCAGATAATGCAAGTGACTGATTTAACGGCACACCCGCTTTTAGCATCAGCGCAAACGTGCGAGCAAAACGCGCCATTTGAGCTCGGTTAACGACACTGCCAACCACTGGCATACGTAAACGAAACTTATCCCATTTTTCTCGCCCTTGTGCGGTTTGTCGCCACGCACGAAAAGCAAATAAAGCGGCAATAATGATCGCCAACATCAATCCCCAGTAATTAACGAAGAAGTTAGACGTCGCCATCAAGATGCGTGTAGGTAAAGGAAGATCGACACCAAAGCGCGCAAACATAGTCGAGAACTGTGGTATTACTTTAACGTTCAAGATGAACAAGGCCAGTACGATAAAGCTGATCACAAAGGTTGGATAACGCATTGCGGTTTTAATGCGTTTACGAGTTTCCAGTTCTTGCTCGTAATAGTTGGCAAGTTGCAGCAAGGCTTCATCCAAACGACCAGTGTTTTCACCCACACTCAACATAGAGACAAACAGTGGACTAAACACTTTAGGATGCAACTGCATCGCAGCAGATAAGCTGCGACCATTCGTCAATTCATTGGTGACGTCTTCTAATGCTTCTTTCAGTTGCTTATTAGCGCAATTTTGCGTTAATCCTTTCATTGAGCGCAGTAAAGGGACACCCGCTTTGGTCAAACTGAACATTTGGCGACAAAAAATCACCAGCACCTCTAATGGCACAGCCGGCGTAAACAAGCTTTTAAGATCAATATTGAGCGCAGAGCCACTGCTACCAGCTTTGATCTCTAGTGGAATGACCCCTTTAGCCATCAAAGATTCAGCCGCGAGCTCAGCGGTTGCAGCCTCTACTTGACCCGAGACTTTGCTCCCGTCTAGGTTACGTCCTTGATAGTTAAATACCGACATAGTCGCCCTTACAAGTAAATCGCTTGAACACTGCCTGACGAATCACCTTCGCCAAGATTCATCACTTCGTCAAAGCTCACTACATTTTTGAGCGCCAATTCCATCGCCGACGCCAGTAATGGCTTATAGTTTGCTGAATTTCGTGCCACTTGAGCAAAACCAACCGCATCGTTAGCACGAAGCGCATCCATCATATCTTGCTCAAGCTCTAAGATTTCAAACACACCAATACGGCCACGATAGCCTGTAAGGTTGCAGTTTTGACAGCCCTTACCGCGCACAAACTTCGCATTTACCTGATTTGGAAAACGCTGTTGTAACCATTGTTTACCACTTTCATCTGGCTCATGCTCAACTTTACAATCTGGGCATACCTTTCTCACCAAACGCTGCGCGACCACGGCGCGAACCGCACTGGCCACGAGATAACCGGGAGCGCCCATGTCCATCATACGCAGAGCACTATCAACCGCGTCGTTGGTGTGCAACGTACTTAACACCAAGTGACCCGTTAGTGCTGCCCGCAAACCAATTTCAACAGTTTCTTGGTCACGCATCTCACCGACGAGGATAATATCCGGGTCTTGACGCAAAAAGGTTCTCAGCACCGTAGAAAAATCTAAATCGATTTTAGGGTTAACTTGAACTTGGTTTACGCGAGGTAATCGATATTCAACCGGATCTTCCGCTGTGATGATTTTCTTGCCCGGCTCATTTAATTCAGAAAGTGCGCCATACAAAGTGGTGGTTTTACCAGAGCCCGTCGGACCAGTAACCAAAATCATACCGTGCGGGCGACGCAATTGTTGGCGCAGTCTAACCAATAAATCTTCAGGTAAACCTGACTCTTCAAGCTTACGAACCCCAGCAGACTGGTTTAGCAAACGCATTACTACAGATTCGCCGTGCTGAACTGGCATGGTCGACATACGAATGTCTACTGCTTGGCCTTTCGCTTTAATTTGGAATCGGCCATCTTGGGGTAAACGTTTTTCTGAAATATCTAAGTTAGCCATCAGCTTAAGGCGTAAAACCAATGCCGGTGCAATGTTCACTTCGTTCAGCAAGGTTTCATGCAAAATACCATCGATACGCTGACGTAAGCGCAGCACATTGGCATCCGGTTCAATATGGATATCCGAGGCACCAACTTGGATGGCATCTTCAAACAATGAGTTAATTAGCTTAACAACCGTAACTTCATCACTGTCAGCATCTTCAATACTAAAATCAAACGCTTCGGTGACCTGATGCTCTGCTTGCAGCTGCTCGGCAAAGTTAGCAATATCTTTGGTACGGCGATAGTAGCGATCGAAGCCTTCAACCAATTGTTTCTCAGGGGCAATAACAAACTCAATGCCATATTGAGGAAGTTGAGAAAGTAGCGACTCTTGAGCAAACAGATCCGCAGGATCACTCATTGCTACCCGCAACGTATCGAGATTTCGTCCAATCACTAATGCGCGTAAACGACGTGCATGAACCTCTGGTAACAATTGAACCGCTTCCACATCGACGTTCGCACGGCTTAAGTCAATCAACGGCAAATCAAGCTGCTGAGACAAGAAAGTCAGCATCTGAGTTTCAGACAAGAAACCTAAATCAATTAGCGTTGCACCAAGCTTACGCCCCGTCGCTTTTTGGGCTGCGAGAGCTTGCTCTACTTGCTGCTCAGTAATAATGCCTTCTTCGACTAACAAGTCGCCGAGACGTTTACGTAGTTTAATTTGCACTTGGCTGTTCCTCTAAACGCTGAAGTAACGCAAGGCGATCGCGAATAAATTGTTGAGATTGGTTAGACAACCCGACCTTAGTCAAAGCTTGCTGATAAGCTTCAATAGCCTTTGGTATATCTAGATTTCGTTCCAGCTGAATGGCAAGCCCCATCCACCATCGTCCGCTGTCAGGCTCTAACTGAACTAATTGCTGGTAACTGTCGAATGCCAGCTGATCTTGATTGTTCTTTTGAGCTAACGCAGCCCGTAGCGAGAGATAATCAATACTTGGGTTGTTAGGTAGATACACCAATGGGCTTAATGCCGCGGCTTGCTGCTTCTCTTTCAATAGCAACTTAGCTAAAGCAATACGCAAATCCTGATCTTCTTTTGCTAAAGAAATACCTTTTTGCAGTAATTCTGCCGCTTTTCTCGCTTCGCCTTTGCCATAGTAAAGCGCAGCGAGCTTTTGTCGTACGTCACCATCGCGCGGCGTGTAGCGCAGAGCATCACTGTATTGAGCAATGGCCTCAGCAAGATTATTACTATCTAGTGCTTTTTTAGCGCGCTCTTGAGCTTTACCCGCTAACTGAGCAGGAGTCAGCTCAACTTGTTCAATCACAACTTGCTGATCTTGTTGCTGATTAGGCTCCAGCACTGCTTCTGTTGTATCAACAGCCGCTGTATTGACCTCGGTTTTTTTAGCTGGAATCGGAGCTTGTTGAATGGTCGTTTCCGTCACATCCTGCAGAGGTTGTTCGACTACCTTAGCTTGTGTCTTGGTTGTATCAACCTGCGCAATAGCGATTGGCTTCACTTCTACAACTTCACGCGGTTTCTCGATTTTAGGCGCTTGATAGATAGCATCAACAGCATTGGTCTTTTTCGCAGTTGGCGACGCCAATACTTCTGTGCTTTTCTGCGTGCTCACGCTTGACTCAAGCACCACTTGTTCCGTTGGTTGCTGCGATGAAATCGCCCAGCCACCAACAGCGAGACTTAAAGTAAAACCACCTAAAACCCACGGTACAACCGAGCGCTGTTTGACTGTTTTTACTTCGGCCTTTTCAATACTATTTTTGGCGCTGTTAGATTTCGATAATTCCGATAGCGCGTTATTAATCGCACTCATGTTCTAACTCCAGCCCCACATCACAGGGAATCTAAATTTGGGTTTATTGGCATCAAATGTATCTTGAATTGCCGAATATGTTTGTTGGCTTGTCACCAAGTTACTGCCTTGGCTGCAACTGAGCACCAGACTTTTATGACATATCTGATTGATCAATCGCGGAATTCCACCGCTTGCTCGCCAGATCGTTTTTTTCAAACCAAGAGGAATCACCTCACTATAACCGCCCGCCTTCTCTAATCGCGTAGTTATATAGGCGACTGTTTCATCTAAAGAGAGCGGCCTCAACTTGGCACTAAAGGTGATTCGCTGTCTAAATTGGCGCAGGTGATACTGCTCCAACCGTTCATCTAATTCCGGCTGACCAAACAGCACGATTTGCAGCAGTTTTTTTTGTTCAGTTTCTAGGTTACCGAATAAGCGCAAAACTTCTAGAGCATCATCATTCAAAGCCTGAGCTTCATCCACCAATACCACCACTTGTTTGTTTCTCTTTGCCAAAGCGATCAGTTTGGTTTGAATATCATCAACAATGGAGCGCGAATTTTTAACCTTAACCCCAAGTTCACTCGCGACGGCTTGTCTAAGCTCATCACCACTTAGAGCTGAATTGGGAAGATAAACCAACTGAATATGAGACTCGAAATGGTTGACCAACATTCGACACACCATGGTTTTTCCTGTGCCGACCTCACCCGTCACCTTAATCACTCCCTCGCCCATATCCAGCGCAGCATTGACAGTCTGGATCGCCTCATAATGAGGCTCTAACCCCAAAAACAGTTCTGTATTTGGGGTTAGATTAAAGGGAAGTTGATTAAAACCAAAGTGCTCTAAGTACATGGTTTATTGCTGCTGTTCAGGGAACCACTCTTGCAGTATGTCTCGCGAACGCTCTAGCTCTTTCTGCCACGTGTTCACGCCAACAACGGTTGGTTTTAGCAAGATCACTAGCTCCGTCTTTTCTGTCAGCTTAGTGGTATTGCGGAACAAGTGGCCCAGAGCGGGTACGTCACCCAAAAATGGTACTTTTGAAACTTGGTCAATGGTGTTCGACTTCATCAAGCCACCAATCACAACCACGTCACCGTCTTGCGCGCGAATCACAGAATCTGACTCACGAATAGAGCTGCGAGCTAAAGGTAGCGTGATACTTGAACCGCCAAAACCAATCTCCTTCACTTGCTCATCAACATCTATAACAGCTGGGTGAACATGAAGTAATACATTGCCTTGATCATCAATTTGAGGCGTTACGTCCAGAGAAATACCAGAGAAGAATGGCGTTAGTTCAACTTCTGGAGAAGGCTCAGAGTTATCACTTGTACCAACAACGCTCGATAAATCAGTCACGTAGTACTCATCAGTACCGACTTTGATCACTGCTTTTTGGTTATTTGACGCGGTTACACGCGGGCTTGATAGCACGTTCAAATCACCTTGCGTCGCCATGAAACTCAATACCGCATCAAAACTACCGCTTGAGATAACGATATTACTCTGACCACCAAGTAGACTGCCGATAGTGTCTAAGCCCGGAAGTACAGTTGGAAGGATATTGCCGTTGGTATCTTTAACGATTGAACCTGAACCGAATGAGTAATCAGTGCCATTAGAAGTGAAACCTTTCGACCAATTGATACCTTGTTGGTAACCATCACTCAAAGTCACTTCAAGAATTTTGGCTTCTAGAATAACTTGGCGATGCATACGCTGTTGAGAAACACCTAAGAACTCACGAACTTGGCGAATTTCATCAGGATAAGCACGGACAGTTAATACACTCGCTTGAGGGGTAACCACCACGCTCTGGCCTTTGCCTGAACCAATCAACTGGCCTACCGCTACTTCAAGTTGTGGCCAGAAATCACTTTCACTTGTGGTTTCAATTTCAGTACCACCTTTAGCTGAGCTTGTCGAGCTGCTAGAAGACGACGAATCAGAATCTGACGTTGAAGATGAACCACTATCGGTATTAGTAATCGTGCCTGTCGTAATAGAGGTCAACGAACGACCAGAACGTTTGAATTGCAGGTAATCAACTGGAATAGTAACGGTGCGCAAACCAGCAGGGTAAACTTGAATCACCTTGCCAGATTTCTGTACATCATAACCGTACATATTGCTTACTACAGAAAGCACTTCATCCAGCGTCACATCTGAAAGGTTAACCGTAATTTGCCCGCTAACATCAGGGTGAATCGCAGCACTAAATTCAGTGCCTTTGACCAAGCTAGCAAAGAATGCACGAGCATCCACATTATTAGCCTGAACTCGGAAACGCTTCATAGTTTCAACAGCGGTAGGGCTAGAACCTTCAAGGTCAGGCATAAGATCCGCTTCAACAGAAGGTGGCAGCTCTTGCAATGCACGGCTATTCGATTCATTGATTGCTTCATTCAACGTACTTTTCGCTTCAACTGGGTCTCTGTGGCCCATAGTGCTAGAACAGCCCATTAACGAAGCGATTGTGATTGCTACAACGAGTTTACGCATACGATTCCAATAACCTTATTGTTTTACTTCTAAAGGAAACATCTCAAGTTTCCATTGCTTACCGCCACGAGCCACTGTGACGTAGCCACTTTGAATACTATTCAACTGATAGCCGTTAATTTTTTCACCTGCAGAGAGCGCCTTACCATTTAAGATGGCGTAACACTCTGACTGCACACCACACACGATGCTTTGCAACGTCGGGACTTTATGGCGCACGACTCTTTTCACCGGTTGACTCTCCGGCGCTTTTTGCCAACCTAGCGGCGCTGTTGGGTCTTGCTGCGCAAAAGCACTACAAGAAAAACCTAATAATGCGATTAATAACTTATTAGCCACCAATGAACTCCTGTCTGGTTCCTAGGGTATACACTTCAAGCACTAAGGTTGCGGTTGGGTAGTCGTCAACCTGATAGCTAAAGCTGCGCCAGTAGTAGTTCATCGGTAATGACTCTAACGTTTCTAAATATTTTAGAATCGCAAAGTACTTCCCTTCTAATTCAATACGCACAGGATGAACGTAATATCCGGCGTATTGTTGATCCGCATTTTGATTCCCTACGATAGGCTCCGCTTTCAAAGACTCCAACGACACAAGTTGTAATCCAGATGTACCAGCCAGAACTTGCTCTAACAACTCAGCCATTTGACTTGGTGAAATTAGGTTCTCAATAATTTTCGCTAATTGCTCTGACAACACTTGGCTATCTTTCAATAACCTTTTGTACTCGATATTGATCGCTTGATCAGGGTCTTTTTTCAATTTTGCGGTGATCGCTAAAATTTCACCTTCCAAGCGTTGGTTGGCTAACTTAGTTGCGACCACTTGTTTTTTCAGTGCCTGATTAGACTTAAATGCTGGCTCAACCACCAGCAAATAAAGCCCAAGCGAAATAATTACCACGCAGCACAAGCTGATCAGCACCTTCTCGCGCTGGCTCAGCTTGGCAAATTTGTCGTTCAAATTACTCCAAAATGTACCCATTACTTCTTATCCTCTTTGGTGTGCAACTCAAAGGTGAGTACATCTTGTTCATTACGTCCTATCTTTAACTTTTCAAATGAGCGTCCAACAAGATTCAGCTCATTCTTAAATTGATTCACCCAATTGGGGATAGACTGGGGTTCGCGCGCTAGACCTTTTAAATCCAGTACATCAGAACTCATTTTGATGTAGTTCAGCGAGATATCATTGCGTCCTAACTTGGCTAGGCCTTTCATCACACCGGAGTAACCAACATTTTGCTCATCATCAAAACGAGAAACAGCAAGTAAAGAATCCTGCTTAGCACGAATCTCTTCTTTCAAACGCTCTACCGCAGCGACTTTTTGCGCCGAAGGCTTATGCTTCGCTAGTTTTTGATTTAGCTGTTTAACTTGCTGTTTTAACTGCTCTTCTTGGCTTCGCTGGCTAGACAATTCAGCATTAAGGTCGACGTGTTGCCAGGTGAAACACCCATAACTACCAAGCAAAGCCACCGCAATTAAGGCACATACCGCAGCGACCGTATTAAGCGTAAATCGCTCTACTTTCGGCCGTAGGTGAGCTGGGTATAGGTTAATCCCCGAATCACAAATATCCGCGACATATTGAGTAAGAAGCTCTCCAGATTCCAACGGTAAGTCGGTTAAACGGGAGACTTTAACACTGAGGCGATCATCCAGCTCTCGAGCCAAATCATCGTTATTTTCCTCATCACAACACACTTTCATGTGGTGCAAGGTTGCACCACGTAGCTGTGATGAAAGGTAATCGACAGAGCGCTGTAGTTCTAGTGCGATGCCATCAAGCTGCAAACCGCTACTCGCAACACCAACCAGTGGCGCTGTTACTCCGCGAATCGTGCGTTGGAACACGCAGCGGTTATCGATAAATGCACTGACTTTATATTGGCTGTTTTTACTGCGCTGCAATAACACAAAACGCTCTGCGTCTGTGGCTGCTAGTCCCCAAACATCATCTTCAACTAACACATGGCCTAAGCTCAACTTGGCTTTTTCCAAGCGTTGAACCAAACCAAATACTAAAGCTTTAGGTACCACATAGACTTGCAGCTTGTTGCTGTTTGGAAGTGCCGTGGCATCCGCGATGATGTCGGTGATTTTTTCAGAGATAAGATCTTTGAGTAGGAATGGCAGAGTCTGACCTAACTCCTCGTCAGGAACATTGGGCTTATCTATCTGATAGGTTTGATATAAATTGGAGTTGAGCACCACATCGATCGTTAAATCATTTGCGTTGGCTTTAGTGAGCGTTTCCACCAAAATCTTTTGCCAATCGCCACTCTCAATTGAGACACGCTTAGGTAACTCTACGCCTTCCAATGGCGAAAAATATAAGGCGTACGGCTGAACAACCACTCTTAGGCAGTTAGTTGAACGCGCACCAGAACCAAACTTTCCTATTAAAGATTTTATATTCATCTACTACTTAACTTTTTCGCCAACGATTCCGTCGCCCAACCTTAACTTTCGATTGAGTCTGTACATTTTGAGTCGCCTGTTGAACAGGGAGCATCTGTCGCTCTTGCTGGAAGTACCTACCTTGCACACCATTCACGCCAAGATCCAACATGGTTTTATATTCTTGCTTTTGGTCTACGCCAACGGCGATAACCTTTGTTTTCAAGCCTTTGCACGCGCCAAGCAAACTTCGCACAAATAATTGATTTTCATGCCTTTTATCGATTTCCTTGACCAAGCTTCTATGCAGTTTTAGGTAATCGATCGGTAAGTCTTTCAGGTAGTGAGTACTTACAATAGAACGCCCAGCTTGACCCACCACTACTTTACACCCTAAACCGGCAATCATCTTGATCACAGGTCGCATATAATCGAGGTGCTTCACTAATCTGGCTTCAGCAAATTCAAACATTAATTGCTGACGTTTATCCATTGGCAACTGCAATAACTCGTCTCTAAACCAACGAAAGTACTTTCTATCTGCAAATGGAGTCACATGAAGGTTTACAGAATAACATAAACCATTTTTTGACGCTTTCAAAAATTTGGCGACAGCACAAAAAACTGAGCGATCTAAAAGACTTTCGTAACCGACTGACTCAATTGCAGGATTAAAACGTGATGCCTTTATTAAACCTTTCTCAGGATCGTTTATTCGAACAAACAACTCATGGTGATGAAGTTTTTCCTCTTGATGCGAACCAAGTAGGAAACACGGCTGCTCAAAAATAAACAATTTTTCTGGCTTAAGCACTTTATCAAACAGGGTGCGCCAACGTACGCTGCCACGCTCCTGCTCTTGTGTTGCCAGTTTTTGGAAGCGATTCCAAGTATTAACCTGCTGAAGCTGAGCACTTTTTAATGCCGTTTCAGCCTCATCCATTATTTTGCCTTGGCGCTCGCCTTCATGGAACATGCTAATACCAATATGGCACCAGTTGTCTCTATCTAGCGGCTCTGGTGGTGTTACTTTTGCTAACTGTTTAAGGCAGTTAATCGCAATGCTCGAGGTATCTTTACTGCTCAAGTGAGGGGCAAATATCGCGAAATCAGAATTGTAGTAACGCGACAAAATAACATCAGGGTAGCGCTGAATGACATTACTAATGCTTTCACCCACTTCCACCACAAAATCATTCGCAACTTGCTTACCAGACTCCTCTTTGACGTGTTGCCAATCGTCGATTCTGAGTAGCAGCACGCCACCATGCGAGCCACTTTCTGATAATGCCGCTTCCAACTTACTGTCAAACAACACTCGATTAGCCGTGCCCGTCAATTGATCTAAGAAGGTTTGGGTACGAATAAAGGTATCAAAACGACTGCGCTCCTGCCGGGCATCTTGCAGTTCTTCAATTAAGCGATCTAGCGCCTCGCTTGCCGTGTATGGCCACTCACGCTCATCACCTTTGGCAAACTCTTCAACACGGCCAGCTAAGATCATACGACCACGCTCTTCTAGTAACTCCGAACCATGCAACTGCTCTTTGAGCCATTTCACCCCACGCACCAAACAGAACACAATCAAAAGTACCGCGAGGGTGATCGACCATAAGGCCTGCAGTGAATAGCCGTAACCAAGGTATGGTGGAATGGCTTTAAAACTAATCGAGTAGCCGCTGTTTCGTTCAAGTAAATATTCAGCTTGGTGTAAAAAGGCAGGATCAACTCGGGAGGTGGTATCTTTAAAGCGGTAAATCACTCCAACCTCTGAGGAAAGCTGCATCTCAACAATATTCGATGCTTGCAGCATTTTCGGCATCCAGCGCTGAAGAGAATAGGCCGCGTCAGGATCTTCCATCTCTTTATCAACCACTTCAACAATGCCTTTTAAGGAATGCTGCAAGTACTCTTGCCCTAAACTTTTAAACGACAAAGTACCGCCAAGAAATAGAATAAACATGGCACTGGTAACAATAACCGTAACAAAAGCAACAAGACGAGTACTAAGCTTTAAGGTAGGCGTATACCTCATAGATGGTGAATTCCCTTCTCAGTGAGATGTTATAAGTTTACCGAATGAAACGATTTAGTCAGTTGGGCGTTAAATCACATAGAACCATCGTCTCCCTGACAGATTCTAACAGTTAACTATCCCAGCTTTCATCACTCAACGTCACTTGTAACGAACTATAAGAATTCACTATATAAAAAAGCCGCGATATTCGCGGCTTTTTTTCAATTTGGATAGATTAAAACGGGATGTCGTCGTCAAAATCCATTGGTGGCTCATTGTATTGAGGCTGCTGTTGTTGCGGCTGTTGTACAGGTTGAGCTGGTTTTTGCTGCATTGCAGGCTGTTGAGGTTGACCCCAACCTTGCTGCTGTGGCTGACCACCCATGCCTTGTGCAGGAGCTCCGCCTTGCGCACGGCCACCTAGCATTTGCATCGTACCATTGAAACCTTGCACGACAACTTCTGTCGTGTAACGGTCTTGGCCACTCTGGTCTTGCCATTTACGTGTTTGAAGTTGGCCTTCAATATAAACTTGAGAGCCTTTGCGCAGGTACTCACCCGCTACTTCAGCAAGCTTGCCGAACAGAGCTACACGGTGCCATTCGGTTTTTTCACGCTGCTCGCCGGTTGCTTTGTCACGCCATGATTCAGATGTCGCTACGGTGATATTGGCAACTGCGCCGCCACTAGGCATGTAACGTACCTCTGGGTCACCCCCAAGGTTGCCTACTAAGATTACTTTGTTTACTCCACGGCTAGCCATGTTTCGCTCCGTCTCGGTTAATTTGGTGTTCAATTTTAATCGCGCATAAGGATAACATTAAATGCAAATGGCACAACTATCGATAGTCGCTTATCAGTAAAGAATTGCCGAACCCAGTTCCAGAATTCAATACCGCTCTAATAATTGTCGTTCACCCTTCTCAACAATGCCATCGTCTCATTCTGTTTCATCCTTTTTGAAGCAACGTCACCCCTTTTGATATGGGGTTCCGTAACTTTCTCCGCAATCTATATGAGAGAAAATCAACGCCATATCAAATATGAAACAAGATGCAAAATTGACAATATCACAATCGTATTCTGACAAAAGATCACCGAGGATAGTGCAAAAAAATAAGCACTCAATAATGAACTGACTAACAACGAGATGACTATGGCTAAGAATATCTACGCACGCACCCTTTACTTCCTTTGCGAAGACAAAAACGCGCAATACCCTAACGTTGAAAGAATTGAAAAGACCCTCGGCTTACCTATTCCTAAAATGGAACCCCAAGAGTTCATGCTGGCGATGCAGCAGCACAAACATAAAATTTTGCTGATTGATCACAATGACTATCAAAAATTAAATAGCGCTATTCGCAACTTACCGCTATCCAACAAGATTTTTGAAACGGTTATTTTTAACGTGGAGAAACGCCTGACCACAGATGAGTTACTCAGCTTTGGTAATTTGAAAGCTCTGTTCTACCGCAATGACGCCATTGAAGATATCGCCTACGGATGCGGAGAGGTCATCAACAGCCAAAACTGGCTACCGAGAAAAGTAGCCGCACAGCTGCTTCATCATTACCGCCATGTAATCGACAGCCAGACTGCGCCAGCAACCGTTGACCTCACCACCCGCGAGATTCAAATACTGCGTAGCCTCAAAACTGGCGCTTCTAATATTCAGATTGCGGAAGACCTGTTCATCAGCGAGTTCACGGTAAAATCGCATCTTTATCAAATTTTCAAGAAGCTTTCGGTGAAAAATCGCGTTCAAGCCATATCTTGGGCAAACCAACACCTAATGTCTTAAATTTAAAGCAACGGCCAAAAAATCAACTTTTGCACTAAGTCATTAATTATCTATTCATAAAAACCGTGATATGGTGTCGCCAATTTAAATTTCGTCAGAAAAGATAAAGGGTTTTATCATGATTAAAAAATGCCTATTCCCTGCAGCTGGATACGGAACTCGCTTTCTACCTGCAACTAAATCAATGCCAAAAGAAATGATGCCTGTTGTAAATAAACCATTGATTGAATACGGTGTTGAAGAAGCTATCCAAGCGGGTATGGATGGCATGTGTATTGTCACTGGCCGTGGCAAACATTCCATCATGGATCACTTCGATAAAAACTATGAACTAGAACATCAAATCAACGGCACCAATAAAGAAGAGCTGTTGGTTGATATTCGCGATATTATCGAATCCGCTCACTTTACTTATATTCGCCAACGCGAAATGAAAGGACTGGGCCATGCGATTCTTACTGGCCGTGAGCTTATTGGTGACGAACCGTTTGCTGTAGTCCTTGCCGACGACTTATGTGTTAATGAGCAAGAAGGCGTGCTTGCACAAATGGTCGCACTATTTAAGCAGTTCCGTTGCTCTATCGTTGCGGTTCAAGAAGTGCCAGCAGACGAAACCCATAAATATGGCGTAATTTCTGGTGAGATGATCAAAGACGACATATACCGCGTCGATGACATGGTCGAGAAGCCAGAACCTGGCACTGCGCCAAGCAATCTAGCGATTATTGGCCGCTACATCCTGACTCCTGATATTTTTGAATTAATCGAAAATACTGAACCAGGCAAAGGCGGTGAAATTCAGATCACTGATGCGCTGTTAAAACAGGCGAAAGCAGGCTGCGTACTAGCTTACAAATTTAAAGGCCAACGTTTTGACTGTGGCAGCGTTGAAGGTTATATCGAAGCAACCAACTACTGTTTCGAAAACCTTTACCAAAAAGACAGTAAGAAATCTGAACTAGGTAAAACGCCGACGACTAAGAAAGCTTAATTCTTCTAATCTTCCCCTCAAGGCAGCGACAATCGCTGCCTTTTTACTGTCTTTTTATCCAGTATTTTCTTTGAACATTTCTCGCACTATGTAATACTTGATTG
>Ga0209452_1000179_pt1 | contig 17904 bp, 14 predicted proteins | sample WorMetimpBELIZE1_FD_187388 | JGI IMG/M metagenome (GOLD analysis project Ga0209452, IMG submission 187388) | Marine gutless worms symbiont microbial communities from Max Planck institute for Marine Microbiology, Germany - Olavius imperfectus... | ecosystem: Host-associated > Annelida > Digestive... | reverse complement strand
AGACATCCAGTCAGCGGCTGTTGCCATACCGTTTGCGATTGGGTTTACGCCGCCACCGGCAACGTAGAATTCTTTAGTCGATCCAGCACGAGCCCAGATCGCGATACCGATGTAGAGGACAAAAGTCGCGCCTACAACGAGATAAGTGATAGTTTTCAAGTCCATCTGAGTTGCTCCTTACTCATCCACATCAAATTCGCGGTCGATTTGGCGCATCTTCCACGCATAGTAGAATATGATGCCTAAGAATGTGTAGATTGAGCCTTGCTGAGCAAACCAGAATCCAAGTTTGTAACCACCTATTTGAAATTGGTTAAGCACATCAACAAATAAGATGCCGCAGCCAAAAGATACGACAAACCATACGATCATTAAGTTGACCATTAGTTTTACGTTCTTGTTCCAGTAGGCTTTGGCTCGTTCCTCGCTTTCAAACGCCATTGCCGTCTCCTTACGATTGTTTGTTGTTAATAAAATGTTTCAAGATTTACAATAGCAAGGTGTTGGCAAGAACTCTTTTCAACTTTAGTCGCGACGATAAAAACAAAAAACGCCCATTTATTGGGCGTTTATGGCAATGGGGATGATTTTTGTGATGTTAATGTTGTGTTAAATTAGCCAAAGGTCTAAGGCGATAGTCTAATTTATTGTTGAATCTATTAACTGACGCAGGAATTTTAAGCCTCTGGAGGGAGAGGGTTTCTAACAGAGCGATATAGCATCAAGAGATGGGGAAGTCAGCATGGCTGACCCCCTCTAGGTGCAGTGAAGTAAGCATAAGAAGATATCCATAGTACACAGCGGAATTAAAATCAGTGGGTTGTGAGCTAAGCTTCTGATTCTAATTGCTGGAGTAATATAACTGCTTGAGTTCTATTTTTAACCCCGAGCTTGCGGAAAATGGCCGTCATATGGGCTTTGATGGTGGCTTCCGATACATTTAATTCGTAAGCGATCTGCTTATTCAATAAACCATCGGATAGCATTCCGAGGACTTTGTATTGTTGAGGAGTTAATGTTGCTATTTTCTCTGCTAAGTCATTACATGCCGCATTGTTGGTGATCGACCCTTCAGGGAAAAAAGGTTCGCCATTCAATACTTGGTTAAGCGCGCTGATTAGCTCGCGCATGTCGCTAGATTTAGGGATAAAGCCAAATGCACCATGGCTTTTGACTTGGGTGACCACCGCTGGCTCTTCACTAGCAGAGACGACAACGATAGGCAGATCTGGGTATTCGGCTCTCAGTTGCATTAGGCCAGACATGCCATTAGCACCGGGCATTTTCAGATCGAGTAGAAGTAAATCTGGGTCAGGCTCTTTGGCCAATAGATTTAACAGCGCTTCTAGAGAATCAGCTTCCAATAGGTTCGCGCCACTGATCGCCATGTGAATAGACTGAAATAGGGCATTGCGAAACAGGGGGTGATCATCGGCAATGATAATAGTATAAGTCGAATCCATGACGTTAATCACTTATTGTAATTTAGTTAATGGAATTATTAACCCGTTTGCGTCATTGAACAATCTTTAGGCAGTAAAAGTCTGAACTAAATCGAGTTTTGTCGATTGTTAATAGAAAGGACAATACCTAGTGGTTGCAGGCATTGTCCTTTTGTAAGGGAGAGTTCTAGAGCTGGTGGCTGTCTAGATGAGCTAAGAAGGTCTCTGCTGGCATAAAGCCCGTAATACGCGCATTGGTGATGTGTTCACCTTGGGCATTCCAAAACTCGATGGTCGGCAAGCCAAGTACATTGAGCTTTTGCAGCATCTCAATGTCTTGCAGTTCATTCTTAGTCACGTCTGCTTGCAGTAATACAAATTCCGTTAAACGTGCTTCAACATTCGGTGTATGGAAGGTGTATTTCTCAAACTCTTTACATGCCACGCACCAGTCGGCATAGAAGTCGAGCATCACGGGTTTACCGGCTTGTTTTGCCGCCGCCAGTTGTTGCTCTAGTTGGTTTACGTCTTTGATGCGGATGAATTCAACGCTGTGTTCACGGCTTTGCTGCTGGGCTGGGTTGATCCAGTGATTGATCAGCGGTTGCGCTGAAACAAAGAGGCCTAATACTGCGATGATGCCTACTGTGCTTTGCTTCCAACCACCAAAAGGTAGGCTGTTTTTACAGTGATATAGCCAACCAAATGCAACAATACCGAGTGCAGACCACAGTACCGTTGACCAGAATTCAGGGATTAAACGTTCAAGTAAGAAGATTGGCGCCGCGAGCAGAATAAAGCCAAATAAGGTCTTCACTCTGTCCATCCAACCGCCTGCTTTAGGTAGTAGTTTGTTGCCAAATACAGCTGCGAGGATCAATGGAATACCCATACCCATAGCAAGTGCGTAAAGAGCAATCGCGCCAGTGAGTAGATCGCCACTTTGCGCCACGTAAAGCAGCGCGCCAGAAAGCGGCGCAGTGGTGCATGGTGAACACACCAAACCAGAAATAGCGCCCATCGCGAATACGCCGACAGAGCTGCCACCTTGCTGTTTATTGCTCAATCCGCTCAGCCATGTTTGCACGCTTGCTGGCAGTTGCAGGGTGTATAGGCCAAACATGGATGCGGCCAACACCACAAACAGCACACTTAAACCGATCAATACATAAGGGTGCTGCATCGCTGCTTGGAACTGCATGCCAGCAGAGGCCACCACTAAGCCGAGTAGGGTATAAGTGAGCGCCATACCTTGTACATAAATGAAAGATAAACCCAGCGCGCGGCGATGAGAAAGTTTGCCACTGCCTAGTACAATACTGGTTAAGATCGGGTACATAGGTAGCACACAAGGTGTGAAAGCAAGGCCGATACCTAAAGCTAAGAAGAGTAATGGTGTCCACCAATTGTCAGCTAACTTGTCCGCCAATGAGCTTTCTTTTGATACTGGCGCATCGGTGGTTGTAGGTGTTGGCTGCGCTTGTTTTGTAGCATCGCTTGTTGTTGATGCTGAAGGGGTAAAAGGCTCAAGCTCAATCAGGCGCGTTTCAGGCGGGTAGCAGAACCCAGCCTTAGCACAGCCTTGGTATTGAACAATCAATCGCGCCCCATCTTGATAGCTTTCTAGCGGCACTTCCACAAACAGTGGCTGAGTGTAGATGTGTACATCGCCAAAGAACTCATCGGTGTATGGCTTACCATCACGCATGTCTGGCGCACCAATGTTGGCCTTTTCTGCGCTGATCGCAATGCGTTCTTGGTACAGGTAGTAATCTTGTTTCACCTGCCAATCGAGAAAAACTTTGTCGCCTTGCTGGTAATAGTTGAACGGGAAGGCTTCGTCTACTGGCACAAAGCGATTGCTATCGCTGCCGAGTAGAGAGTCAGAATTGTTGTTGAACAGTGCCATCGCAGGGGCCGATAGCATGGCAACGCACAGCATTATGAGCGAAAAAACAAAACGCATAACAGGTCACTTATTTAAAATTTGGTTTATTTTATACCCAATCCAAACCATTTTTCTCCTGTGAGAGAGAAAAAAGTCTCGATAGACTCAATAGGACAGAGAAAACAGCCAAATAGTTTCAAATAAGCGTAAAGAAAGGAAGTTGGGTGACCAGCACCCAACTTTAAGTAGAGCTAAGCAACCCCTAAGCGGGTTTTCACTACGCGTTCGCACGCGTCGATGTTTTGCACATCTTTTGGAATCACTAATACTGTATCGTTACCGCCCACGGTACCTAGAATTTCAGTATGTGGGTCAATGTCGACCAAGCGAGCCACAAGTTGTGCACTGCCAGGGTGAGTTTTTACTACAACCATTGCTTGGTTGTGAGTAATGAACTCAATTTGAGAAGAAATCGACGATTCCACTCGAACCGGCGCTGTTTCAACGGTAATGCAGTACACTTTTTTGCCACAGGCATTTTGTACTTTCACTACCCCTAATTGGGACAACAAGCGCGATACAGTAGATTGGCTAATTCCTTCAAAGCCTATATTTACTAACGCTTCTCTTAGATCATTTTGAGTACTAAAACTTTGTTGTTGAAGCAATCTCTTACAGGCAGCTGTTAGCGTTTTATCTTCGGCATATTGGTTTGCCATAGGGTTTAGAGTTTCACTCACGGGAACTCCTTACATATCGACGTATGGATTTAATTCATCCTTGGTAATGGTTGCACTCGCCGATCCTCGGAGTGACTTTAGTTCAGTATTGGTCACTTGTGCATAATGACGGCATGAGACTTTCGCCAGAAGGTGTCATTGCGCAGGGTGACTTTGAATAGTGAAGCTAGTTTACCACCAAAGGGTAGGCGGCTTTTTGAAGGGGATCTCAATTATAAAACCAGTTTAATGGTCTGATTTTTCTAGTAAAAAAAAGTAAAAATGGATATTTATGCCCCAATTAGCATAAATATCCATCGTGTTATTTCGCGAATGTGGAGATTCGTGTGCTACTCGGCTTAGCGAGCGTCCTGCATAATTTCGCGTGAGAATACTTTTTCACAGTAGTGGCATTTCAGCTGAATATCTTCGGCTTTTTGTTGCACTTTAAAGTTGCTTTCTACTGGCTCACCGTGAGAAATACAGTTGCTGTTCGGGCAGACAAAAATGTTCTTAATACGCTCTGGTAGAGAAAGGTTCAGTTTGTTAACTACCTTGTACTCTTCAATTTGGTTTACCGTCGCTTTCGGTGCGTAAAGCGCAAGCTGGTTAGCTTGATCTTCAGTTAAGTAGACGTTTTCAATTTTGATTAAGTCTTTGCCACCTAGTGCTGATGAAGGCAGGTTCAAACCGATCGTGATGCGTTGATTGCTCTTGTGCATTTTGAACAGTTTTAGCACCTTGATGCCAACGTTTGCAGGGATGTGGTCAATTACACTACCGTTGCGAATCGCTTCTACTTGAAGTTGAGTTTGTTTCACCATGATATGTCTCCTGCAATTAAACTGTTTCGTTTAGAACAAGTGCCAGTAGGGCTTCACGCGCGTATACGCCGTTTTCTGCTTGTTCGAAGTAGTAAGCGTGCTTAGTTTTATCAACGTCAGTCGTGATTTCATCAACACGTGGCAGTGGGTGAAGCACTTTTAAGTTGTCGCGCGCTTCGGTTAGCGTTGCTGCCGTTAGGATGAACGCTGATTTCATGTGCGCGTATTCTGATTCGTCAAAACGCTCTTTCTGTACGCGAGTCATGTATAGCACGTCTAGTTCTGGCACCACTTCTTCGATGTTGCTGTGCATTGAGAACTTGATGCCCGCTTCTTCTAGCTCTTCACAGATGTAATCTGGCATTGCTAGAGCATCTGGTGCGATGAAGAAGAAACGCACGTTGTTGAATTTTGCTAGAGCTTGAGTCAACGAGTGCACAGTGCGGCCGTATTTCAAGTCACCTACAAACGCGACGTTTAGGTTGTCTAATGTGCCTTGCGTTTCGTAGATAGAGAATAGGTCAAGCAGGGTTTGCGTTGGGTGTTGGTTTGCACCGTCGCCGCCGTTGATTACTGGTACGCCGTTTGAGAACTCAGCGGCTAGACGAGCAGCCCCTTCTTGTGGGTGGCGCATTACGTAAGCGTCAACATAAGAAGAGATAACTTGCACTGAATCCGCTAGTGATTCGCCTTTTTTCGCCAGTGAAGTGTTACCACCGTTATCAAACCCAATCACAGTGCCGCCTAGACGTTGAACCGCAGTTTCAAACGATAGACGAGTACGAGTTGACGGTTCAAAGAAGCAGCTTGCGACTACTTTGTTTTTCAATAGTTCAGGGTTCGGCTCTGCTTTGAGTCGTGCTGCTGTATCGACAATCAGCTCAAGCTCAGCTCGGCTTAGTTCAGGAATGGAGATAATGTGCTTGTTGAATAACGAATGCGCCATAACAGTCTTTCCTCGCCAGGTTAGGTAAACATCAGACAAAAAAAAGCCCCCTAATAATTAGGAGGCTTGAATAGGATCAATAGAGTAAGAAGAAATCAGTAACGACGCCGATAATTTTTGGCGTTTCGTTAAATAAATTAGCGCGGCTAATAGCGATTTCATCTGATACTCCTTAGACAAATTGCGGAGGATTATACGGACAAATTTTCGCCTTGCAAGGGTTAATGTAAAATATCCAACTATCGGATATTTATGCATATTTTGGATAATTATGGCGAGTGAGTGAAGGTGTTGATTGGTAAGGTTTAGCGGGGAGTTATGCGGTTTTTGAACGAAAAAAAATGCGGGCTTTATTCGAAGTAATACGAGAGTAACTTCGAATGCGGCCCGCATTCCCTGCTCTATCAAACCCTAGCTACTGGAGAACGGTTTCGCCAAGGTTGATGTTTTCGGCAAGTTAGTCGCCTAGAGTTGCAACCATTACTGCTTTGATAGTGTGCATGCGGTTTTCAGCTTCGTCGAATACGATAGAGTGCTTAGACTCAACCACTTCGTCTGTAACCTCAACACCATCTTTAAGTTGTGGGTATTCTTGAGCAAGCTCTTTACCTACAGTAGTGTCTTCGCCGTGGAATGCTGGTAGACAGTGCATGAATTTCACATCTGGGTTACCAGTTGCTTTGATCATGTCCATGTTTACTTGGTAAGGCATCATTAGGTTGATACGCTCAGCCCATGCTTCTTTCGCTTCACCCATAGATACCCATACGTCAGTGTATAGGAAGTCACAACCTTGAACGCCTTCTTTAACGTCTTCAGTTAGAGTGATTTTCGCACCAGTTTCTTCTGCGATTTCACGACATTGAGCTACTAGAGCTTCTTCAGGCCAGAATGCTTTAGGAGCAACTAGACGGATGTCCATACCCATTTTCGCAGCACCAACCATTAGAGAGTTACCCATGTTGTTGCGAGCGTCGCCTAGGTAAGCAAACTTGATTTCACGAAGTTGTTTGCCACGGCCGTGTTCCATCATAGTTAGGAAGTCAGCTAGGATTTGAGTTGGGTGGAATTCGTCAGTTAGACCGTTCCATACTGGAACACCTGCGTATGCACCTAGCTCTTCTACGATTTCTTGACCGAAACCACGGTACTCAATACCGTCGTACATGCGACCTAGAACTCGAGCTGTATCTTTCATTGACTCTTTGTGACCAATTTGAGAACCAGATGGGCCTAAGTAAGAAACTTGAGCGCCTTGGTCAAATGCCGCAACTTCGAATGCACAGCGAGTACGAGTTGATGTTTTCTCGAAGATTAGAGCAATGTTTTTGCCTTTTAGGCGTGGTTGCTCATAGCCGTTGTATTTCGCTTTTTTCAGCTCAGCAGATAGATCCAACATGTGTTGAATTTCGCGAGGAGTAAAGTCTAATAGTTTTAGGAAGTTACGGTTGCGTAGGTTGAAAGCCATGATGTTTTCCTTCTATTTAAAAAACGCTCTTTCTGTGCAGGGAAAGTAGGGGTGAAAGAGCGTTGGTAGTCGTTAAATTCGTTATTGGTGTTTCACTGATTCATTAGTTGCCACGGATACAAGTGCCAGCTTCGCCTTTTAGGATGCGTAGGCCATCTTGTAGAGATCCGATACCAACTAATTTGCCGCCTTGATTGATGAACTCACAAGAGGCATCGATTTTTGGTCCCATTGAACCTGCGTCGAACTGGTACTGTTTCAACTCTTCTGGAGTTGTTGAGTGCAGTGCGTGCTGAGTTGGTTTACCCCAATCTAGGTATACCGCGTCTGCATCAGTCAGAATCAATAGAGCGTCTGCGCCTAGCTGCTTCGCAAGGAATGCTGCTGACATGTCTTTATCGATTACTGCTTCTACACCAACCAGTTTGCCGTTTTCACGTTTCACTGGGATACCGCCACCACCAGTACAAATCACAAGGTGACCTTGATCGATAAGTGTGGTGATTGCATCGTGTTCAATAATGCCAGTTGGTAGTGGGCTAGGAACTACGCGGCGGAAGTACTCGCCATCTGGTTTGATTGTCCAGTTGTATTTCTCTGCCATTTCGCGAGCTTCAGCTTCTGCGTATACAGGGCCAATTGGCTTAGTTGGGTCTACAAATGCAGGATCCGCTGGATCAACTGTCATTTGAGTTAGCATGCAAGTTACGTTTGCTTCAGGGATTTGGTTTTTAAATTCCTGCATTAGCATGTAACCGATCATGCCTTGAGTTTCGCTACCTAACACGTCAAGCGGGTAAGGATTTACTTTCTTGTATTCCAGACCTTGCAGAGCTAACAGACCAACTTGTGGGCCGTTTCCGTGTACTAGAACCACGTTGTACTCTTGTGCAATTTTTGCAATGGTGTTTACCGCAATCTCAATGTTATGGCGTTGAACATCTGCTTCTAGTGGTTCACCACGACGAAGTAGAGCATTACCACCTAGAGCGACAACAACAGTTTGCTTAGTCATATTCTTATTCTCTTTGCAGTGGGTTGGGGTGGTGGAGCCACCCCAACCGATTTACCCTAGTAAAACTTTATTAGATGCCATCACGTTCGATTGGGCAGCTCATGCAGCGAGCACCACCACGACCACGGCCTAGTTCGTCACCTGGGATAGGTAGAACTGTGATACCAGCTTTGTCGTATTTCTCGTTGGTGTAAGTGTTGCCTTCGTAGCCGATAACTACGCCTGGTTTCACTGTAAGAACGTTGTTCGCGTCGTTCCATTGCTCACGTTCTGCGTGGAAGTTGTCACCACCAGTTGTGATTAGGTTTAGCTTGTCTACGCCTAGTGCTTTTTCGATAGCAGTAACGAAGTAGCCTTCTTCTTTCACATTTACAGCGCCAGATTCGTCGCCAGTTAGGCTCCAGCATTTCACATCTTTACGAACCACTTCTGGGTAAACAGAGAATGTGTCTTCGTCCATGTGAGTCATTACTGTATCTAAGTGCATGCAAGAGCGGTGCTTAGGTAGTTCCATCGCGATGATTTGTTTCGCTTGACCGTGTTTGAATAGGCCAGATGCTAGGTGTTCAACACCTTGTGCTGTAGTACGCTCAGACATACCGATAAGTACAGTGCCACGACCGATAACAAGTACGTCACCGCCTTCGATAGTTGCGTTGTCGTAGTTGATGCTTTCGTCATCGCCGAAGTACTTGATGAAGTCTTGACCAGCGAATGTTGGGTGCCAACGGTAGATAGCACGAACGTGGTTTGTTTCACGTTGACGAGCAGGCTTAGCCATTGGGTTGATAGATACGCCGCCGTATACCCAGCAAGAAGTGTCGCGAGTAAATAGGTGGTTTGGTAGAGGTTCGATGATGAAGTCAGTTGGAGCGTGAAGACCTTGCATCATTGAAGAAGATTTCATTGGCATCTCTGCGTAAGAAAGACCACCAGTAAGAATCTTAGCTAGCTCTAGGTTTGGAAGATCACTTAGGTAAACGCGAACGTCGTTTGCGAATGTTTTACCTAGACGGTAATCAGAAACTTGATGGCTAAGTAGCCATTCTTTTGCTTCTGGCACTGCTAGAGTGTCAGCTAGTAGGTCAGTCAGTAGTAAAACTTCAGTGCCTTGCTCGCGAAGTGTCTTAGTGAATACATCGTGTTCTTCACCTGCACGTTCTACTGCTAATACGTCATCGAACAACAAGTCGTGGCAGTTAGAAGGTGTTAGGTGAGTAAGAGCGCGTCTAGGGCGGTGAACAAGAACGCGACGTAATTGACCGATTTCAGAACCTACGTAAAACTTACTCATGATCGTATCTCTCTATTAATTGAATTAATTTTTATTTCTAAAAACTAATATTTATTTTGTAGGGAATATAAGATGAATTTTTTAATTCATTTCTCTTGTCTGGAATTCATATTACCCCTCTCTGGCGGGGGATCTTAGAGGTCAATCACAGTTCGATTTATATTGTATTTGGGTGTTTTTTAGCCGAGGTTAACAATATCTATTCACTGTTAACAATGCATAAAGTTAAAGGTCTTAGGCTGTTTTTTGGGAAGTTTATGCATTAAATTGACCCGAGGGTGAGCATTCTTGAATAAATGAGAAACTTTATTCCTATGAAAAACTAGTGTCACTTTAGTCAAAATATGAATATATGCATTTATTCGTGCTAGTTAGTTGATTTCGCGACGCGAATTAATCTTCTGGTAACAAAAAAAATATCGGCAAATATTACTTTGATCACATATTGAAAATGGCCAAAAAAAGCAGTTTTTGGTGCGTTGAATCTAATCAGATTGGCTGGTGATTATAATGGGTTAAATTAAGTGAATGATGCTCGTTATAAATAGCGAATAAAAGTAACTAATTATGCCAAATAATAAAAACCACAAAATTACTGCAAGAAATACCAGAGAGTTTATTGCTCGATAGTATGAATGTTTAGGTTATTTGAACGCTTGAAAAAGTAGGAATGGGTTAGACCGTAGTGAATCAAATAACAGTCGCTGCCATTGAGCGAAAAGCTCGCCAGCTACAGAACGTTGCCTCAAGCAACGCGCATGCAATAAACGAGATTAAGGGGTTAGATTTAGGATCGCAGCGAGAGAAAAGAGGATGTCACTACCTTATCTTGACCAAATGTAAAGTATAGGGGCTTTGCCTTAAACGGCCATCTCACTTGGGTAACGGTAAGATAGTCGAACGTAACTGATATGAACAACGTTTGGTTTTGGTCGAGTTAAACGCTGGTCGTGTTAAACGAACAGGCGTATTTAACGCTGGGAACAGGGGCGCTTAGAGGTTTGCCTTGAGTGCAGGGTTCTAAAAATGTGCCCGAGAAGAGGCAAGGCGCGTACGCAAAGTGATAAGCGAGCGAATATCAGAGGGGGATTTGCAAAGGTTCAGGTAATAAAAAAGCCGCCCGGAGGCGGCTCAAACTATGCGGTCTACTTAAGGATTAAAGCACTGCGCCTAAGCTAAGTACGATGATGCAGAATACAAGCAAAATACCTAGTAGCGGTGCTACCCATTTCACCCAGCGTACGTAAGGAACGCGAGCGATTGCTAGACCACCCATTACTACCGCTGATGTAGGAGTAATTAGGTTAACTAGACCAGAAGCAGATTGGTAAGCAGTGATTACAAGCTCACGACCTACGCCAGCGAAGTCTGCAAGTGGCGCCATGATTGGCATAGTTAGTACCGCTAGACCTGAAGTTGAAGGTACTAGGAACGATAGTAGAATTTCTAGGAAGAACATTACGTTAATGAACACTACTGACGATAGGCCAGTTACCATTTGCTCTGCAGAGAACAAGATAGTGTCAGTGATCATACCGCGGTCCATTACTACAACGATACCACGTGCAATACCGATGATTAGTGCTACACCTAGTAGGTCACGTGCACCGTCGATAAAGCTAGACGTGAACTCTTCTTCGCTCATGCGAGCTACGATACCGGTTAGGATAGTTGCTGCTAGGAACATCGCAGAGATTTCTGCCATCCACCAACCTGCAACAGATACGCCGTAAATCATTACACCGAAAGATGCAGCGAAGATAGCTAGGATAAGCTTACGAGTACCAGTGAACTCTAGTGAACCAGCATCAGCATTCTTAAGGAAGTGTGCTTTGTTCTCTTCGTACTTGTCGTAAACGATAGATTTAGTTTGGTCAGCGCGAACCATGCGAGCATAGCGCATTACATAAGCAACACAGATACCCCAACCGATAACTAGCATGATAACGCGCAGAATAATACCGTCAGTGAATGGAATGCCTGATGCGTTTGCTGCGATTACCGTTGCAAATGGGTTGATGGTTGAACCTAGTACACCAATACCAGCACCAAGAAGAACAGTTGCTGCTGCTACTAGAGGGTCAAAGCGAGCTGCCATCATAACAGGTACTAGAAGGGTGTAGAATGGTAGTGACTCTTCCGCCATACCGTAGATGGTACCGCCTGCGGCAAATAGTGCCATCAGGATTGGAATCATCATTTCTTCACGGCCTTTCAAGCGGTCTGTGACTCGCTCGATACCCGCATCGATAGCGCCTGTTTTAGTAACAAGACCTAGGAAACCACCGATAATAAGGATGAATAGTGAAACGTCGATTGCTGCCGCTTCATAAGAGTTGTGGTCGTAGAAACCATCGATTGGCGCCAACAAGACATCGATAACGCCTTGTGGGTTGCCTTCAACGGCTTGGTAAGTACCAGTTACTGGAACTTCACGGCCTAAGTCTTCGTTCATTGCACGGTCATATTGACCAGCAGGAACGATCCAAGTCATTAGAGCAACTAGGGCGATCAGAACAAATAAAATGGTGTATGCGGAAGGGAACTTAAAGTTGGCGAAGAAGCCGCCTTTTTTCTCTTCATTTTGTACAGTCTGGGTTGTCATGGCTATCTCCTTACTTTTATACGAAATAAAAGTGAATCAGCGACTAATAGGTATAGTTATAAAAATTAAATAACCGTTAAGTTATTAACTTTTGTTATTGGAATATATTAAATATCAATGAGCTTAATTATTAAAATAATCTGCTTGGTCGATATTGTAAGAGGTGATTGAAACCGTAACTTTGGTGATCTTCACAAAAAAATAGCCCATATTTTTCGAGTTGAGGTTTTAAGGTTTTTACTAGGGTTAATTGGTTAATTTATTGGGATTTATATGCTTGATAGTCTATGTGCTACACGCTCTTTAGGGCAGTTTTTACGGACTTAGGAATAAAGTGGGAATTTTATTCATTTATATTGAATAGTGCTATTAATTGAACTTTTGAGCATGTTTTTGACTAATGTCAAAAATGCAGTGTGATCCAGATATTTTTACGCTGAGTGAAATAAAAAAGGAGCCGCAGCTCCTTTTCTGTTACAGCGATGAGTTCTATATCAATAGACCACCAAAAGCAAAGCCAAGTGCCACGGCTGAACCAATGGTTGCAACGCCAGGAATAAAGAATGGGTGGTTGAACACGTACTTACCGATACGAGTAGACCCCGTGTCGTCCATCTCTACCGCCGCAAGCAGCGTTGGGTAGGTTGGTAATACGAATAACGCACTCACAGCCGCAAAAGAAGCGACTGCAGTTAGAGGCGCAACACCAATTGCTAGGGCGGCCGGCATTAGGGCTACCGTGGTTGCACCTTGCGAGTAGAGCAGCATAGAAGCAAAGAATAGTACTAACGCTAGCATCCATGGGTAATCAGCAAGTAGCTCGCCCGCGACGTCTTTAATTGCATCTACGTGAGCATTAACGAATGTCGCGCCAAGCCATGCAACACCTAATACGCACACACAAGCTGTCATACCTGAGCGGAATGTGCTGGCAGCTGGGATTTTGTTGGCATCAATTTTAGTAAACAGAACAATTGCTGCCGCGGCCGCTAACATGACTGTCATGATCGCTTCGTTACGGCCAAGTGCAGGGTTTTCAATTAAACCGACTGATTTTGAAATCGCTGCGGCGTAGCACACCACCATGGCAATCGCAGTTAAGAAAATGAACGTAGCTGTTTTTGCTGTCGGCAAAAGCTCACGTTTCTTTTCCGAAGCCAGCTTGATCAAGCCTTGCTCTAGGCGCTGCTGATAAACAGGATCGTCTTTTAGCTCGCTACCCATAAAGTTTGCGACAAACGCACCAACCATACAGGCGATAAAAGTGGTTGGGATACAAACAGCCAATAGTGTTAAGTAATCAACCCCTTTTGGCGCAAGCATCGCAGCAAACGCTACAACTGCAGCCGAAATTGGCGAAGCCGTAATGGCGATCTGTGATGCCACAACCGCAATAGACAGTGGACGCGATGGGCGCACACCTTGGCCTTTAGCGACTTCTGCAATCACAGGTAGTGTAGAAAATGCCGTATGACCTGTACCAGCCATCAAAGTCATCAAGAAGGTGACAATTGGCGCGTAAAAGGTGATGCGCTTAGGATTCTTGCGCAAAAAGTTTTCCGCCACTTGTACCAACCAATCCATACCGCCAGCAACTTGCATTGCTGCGATTGCGGTGATGACTGACATAATAATTAAAATCACGTCTACCGGAATAAACGCTTGGCTTGTTGGCACGCCTAAACCTAGTGATAAAGCTATTACGCCCGCACCACCGGCAAAGCCGATACCAATTCCCCCGATTCGTGCCCCGATAAAAATAAAGAGCAGAACCACTAACAGCTCGACAGCTACCATAAATGACCCTCAAATTGTAATCAGCCTACTTACACGTCAAGTGTAGACTGGTCGTGATGGCTCTATATCCTTATAAGTATTTGGCGCAATGTATTGGCTGCCATCACGGTGAAGCGCAAAATATTCAGCGCTAAAAAAGGGCCCCGTTTGGGGCCCTCCTTGGTAATGTTATTCGTAACGTTTGGCTTTATACGTCGGATGCATGAAGTTTTCAACGGAAAGAATGTCATCCAGCTCTTCTTCAGTGAGTAGCCCTCGCTCAAGCACCACTTCACGTACGCTCTTACCGGTTTCCGCACAAATCTTACCTACGATGTCACCTTCGTGGTGGCCAATGTATGGGTTTAGGTAAGTAACGATACCGATAGAGTTGTATACGTAGCCTTCACAGATTTCTTTGTTCACAGTGATGCCGCTAACACACTTGTCGCGTAGGTTCACACATGCGTTTGAAAGAATCGATAGTGATTCAAACATGCTTTGTGCAATCACTGGCTCCATTACGTTTAGCTGTAGCTGACCGCCTTCTGCTGCGAATGAAATCGTGTTGTCGTTACCCAGTACTTTGAAACACACTTGGTTTACTACTTCTGGCACAACAGGGTTCACTTTTGCTGGCATGATAGAAGAACCCGCTTGAAGCTCAGGTAGGTTCAATTCGTTTAGGCCAGAACGAGGACCAGAAGAAAGTAAGCGTAGGTCGTTACAAATCTTAGATAGTTTAACTGCTAGGCGCTTTAGTGCGCCGTGGGTCATTACGTATGCACCACAGTCAGAAGTTGCTTCGATTAGGTCTTCTGCTGGTACAACTTCAAGGCCGGTTACTTCTGCAAGGTGTTTAACCGCTAAGCCTTGGTAACCCGCTGGAGCGTTTAGACCAGTACCGATTGCCGTTGCACCCAGGTTGATCTCAAGCAGTAGCTTAGACGTGTATTCAAGTGCGCGAATTTCTTCGTTAAGCGTTACCGCCCAAGCGTGGAACTCTTGACCCACAGTCATTGGCACTGCGTCTTGAAGCTGAGTACGACCCATCTTAAGAATGTTTTTAAACTCTTGGCTTTTATCTTCGAATGAGCCTTTTAGGTATTCAATCGCTTCAATCAGTTTTTGTACGCTGTTGTATACCGCAATACGGAAACCCGTTGGGTAAGCACAGTTAGTCGATTGGCTCTTGTTCACATGGTCATTTGGGTTCACTAGATGGTATTCACCTTTCGCTTTGCCCATTAGCTCAAGTGCTAGGTTAGCGATAACCTCGTTGGTGTTCATGTTCACTGATGTACCAGCACCGCCTTGGAACACGTCAGATGGGAACTGATCCATGCACTTGCCAGTTTCAAGCATTAGGTCACATGCTTCGATGATGTAGTTGGCTACATCTTTAGGAATTGCGCCCAACTCTTTGTTAGCAAGAGCCGCAGCTTTTTTGGTCATTACCATACCACGTACAAATTCAGGTACGTCAGAGATAGTAACGTTAGAAATGTTGAAGTTTTCGATTGCGCGTAGAGTGTGAATGCCGTAGTACGCGTCTGCCGGAACGTGACGTTGACCTAATAGATCTTCTTCAATGCGAGTGGCTGCTTTGTTTTCAGTGGTTGTAGCCATAGGTGGATCCTTAGAGAATTATTCTGATAATAAACGTTGTTATTAGCCATTTCTGCAAGTAAGAATCCATTCGTCAGAGTGTTTGGCTGGAAAATCCGTCCTGACTTATGTGGCACATGATACTGCACTTTGCGCATAAAAATAGTAAGTGGATCACTATTTAAGTCAAAGGAATGAAAATAATTTCATCGCATGAGATAGGTGTCCGATTGCTAACGAATAATTGTTAGGCAGAGCTATTGCCAATCGGCGTGACATTAGAGGCTGAGTGACTGATTACACAGTTGCGGCCACAATGTTTGGCTTGATACAGCGCGCTATCGGCATTGTTAAAGCTGGCTTGCCAGTCGGTTTCCATTTGCGCCACGCCAACACTGATCGTCAAAGTAAATTCAGCGGAGTGGTCAATCGCATTGCTGATGCGGCTCATTAGTTGGTTTGCTTGTTCTGCGGTTGTGTGGTGTAGCAATACCGCAAACTCATCGCCACCAATGCGGGCAATTTCATCGGTTTCTCTGACAGATTGCTTCAGTTTGGCGGCAAGGTACATGATCACTTGGTCACCATAGTTGTGGCCTTTGCTGTCGTTGACTTGCTTGAAGTTATCAATGTCGATAATCGCAAGACAGCTGACTGGGTGATCTGGGTAGCGCGTGAGTAAGCGACAATGCTTGATCAGTAGCGACTCAAACTTACGCTTGTTCCACAGCAATGTTGCGGGGTCTCGCTCTGTCAGATCTTTTAACTGCGCAATGCGGTTGTGGTGTTCTGAAATGTCGGTAAACGAAAGCACGTAGTAGTCGCTAGTGGTTTGGCCTTTGGTTTTATTTAGAGTGCGATTGAGCGGACGAATCTCAGTCTCGCACGCCACAACCTCCATCTGTTGATTGAATAGCTCTAATACGCCTTTCCAGTCACCTTTTTCCTGTAACTGTTGTTTTATCTGTTGCCATTTACTCTGCTCTCTGAGGAAGTGGCGCAGTCGCTTACCTAACAGCTGATGGTGATTAAAATGCGTCAGCTCTAAAAAGCGCGTATTGGCACGAATAAGATTAAAGTGGCTATCGGTTAGCAATATTGCGTTACTGTTCTCGACCATTAAATCGGAGAAGGCTTGATTGAGTTGTTTGCTTTGATAGAACTCAAGTGTGGACGCCAAGGTAATAGAAAGCAGGCCAAGCACCAACCAAACGATGACTAGCTCAGGTCGAGCGATAGCCAGTTGGCTTTCTACATTGCTCGCCAATAGCGATGCTGGGTAGAGTGTGATTAAGGTGAGTCCGTCGATTTGAGCAAACAGCGGAGTTTGGATATGGCGGAAGATATAGAGTCCATCGGAGGTATTGATGCTGCCAAAAGGTTTTTGGCTGTCTTGAATGGCTTGCCAAAGCTCTGGTTGTTCGGTGGGAATGGCAAATTGACGGCGCGACTCAATCAGATGACCAAACAGTCTTGAGGTATCGCTACTGAGAATGTAGTAGCCCGATTGGTCGATAAAGCTTACCGGTAAGCCTTGGCTGTTTTGAGTGATTTCTTGCACGACTTGCAGCACGTCGAGGTTGGCAATGAAGTAACCCATCCGCGCTTCCCCTTCTATTGGGTAGATAACGCGAAACCCCGGCTTGTAAGGTAATACGACTTTGCCAAATTCATACTCTAAGTCTAACCCTACATGGCCCGTCTGATCGCTGCGTAGACGCTGGGCGTATTGAAAGTAGTCTCGATGGGCTTTGTTTTGTAACTGATCCTTAGGCACGATGTAGGGGGTTTTTGCCGTGTGAGGGAAGTCCACTCGGATAACTTCTTGCCCATCATTATTGAGGTATCGCAGCTGATCAAAACGAGATGAGTTGAGTGAAGTGATAAACCATTGTTTCTCTAAGTAGTGCTGTAAATTGGTTTGCTCATGCAGAGCGAAATCATACAGCAGCGAAGAGTGGCCTATCTCATACAGTGTTTTATCTATTTCGGAGTAGATACGCGCAGCTCTTTCATCCACGTAGGATAGAAACTGCAAACCTTGGGTTTGCAGTTGTTGTAGCTGTTCGTCTTGGGTCTTATTGCTCAAATACCAGTAATAGAGAAGAGGAATGAGTGTCAAAGCCAACCACAAAACCAGCATTTTCCGTGCAATGCGAAATACTCGTCTCATAATATGTGTGATGTTTTATATTGTTTTCTTATACCGTAGGCCAGTCTGAACCCTTTTTCAATTAACTTTGTAACATTTCTATAGGTATAAAACTTGTCGGCTTAGAGGGTTAGTTGTAGTGTGTAACAACAAAGGAGGGCGTGTGT
>Ga0209452_1000178_pt1 | contig 17954 bp, 15 predicted proteins | sample WorMetimpBELIZE1_FD_187388 | JGI IMG/M metagenome (GOLD analysis project Ga0209452, IMG submission 187388) | Marine gutless worms symbiont microbial communities from Max Planck institute for Marine Microbiology, Germany - Olavius imperfectus... | ecosystem: Host-associated > Annelida > Digestive... | reverse complement strand
CAGTTATGACGTCATCGAGCTAGTAAGTAAGTAAATTACACGTCGTCATGGAGTATTCATTCCTCTTTCCACTGATGCAAAAACTGTGCAAATCGATCAAGAAATGCAAAACTTATAGTAGAAAAGCTACTGGCCTCTTTTTTTCTCGGACACGGTGTATATATATATATATATATATATATATATTAGTCTTTTGAGTCACTTTCGTCATCCCGTAAAAATATCACTTACGTAGCCAAAATCTTTTGTTGGCCGTACCTGAGCGGTTGGCTCGTTTTTAGTGGTGATTTTAGCGGAATGTCGTTATTTATGCACGGATGTAACGTATTTGTCACTTTATGGAGATGTATGACAAATGAGGACAAAGTTACGATTTTTGGAGACCTAAGTTTGTAGTAAAATCTGGCTACCTAATTCTCCCGCCCTTTTTGCCGGCGACGATAGTGACTTTTATAGGATTACAACGTAAAAAGTGACTTATGTGTCCAGAACGACAAAGACTATCTAACTCCGGATTCCAAAGTTACTCATTTTCAGCATGTGTGTAAGTGTGTATATATCTGCCTAAGTAGCCAGCAGGTTTACTTGTGTCGCCAGTCGCCTAATTGATGTCTGTACCTATGTAAGTAAGTAAGTAAATATAATTTGTAAACGCGCACAATGGTCAGCAGAGCCGAATCTGAGGCGCAAGACAGAGGTCGCTACGTGGGTCGGAAAGCCTGCTGGAAAAAGTGGGTTTTTAGGTGATGTCGGAAAGTGTCGAGGCTGGTGGACATTCGGATAGCTGGAGGGAGAGAGTTCCAGATTTTGGGAGCAGCGACACTGAAACTGCGAGCGCCGAATGAAGTACGAACAAATGGAATGGACAGCAGATTGGTATTTGACAATCTAAGGGAGCGGGTGGAATGGTGAGCCTGCAAGGCTGAATGTAGGTAGGCAGATTGAGAGGAATGAAGGGTGCGGAAGGTAATGTTAGCTATTTTGAAACTGATGCGATGTTCAATGGGGAGCTGTTGGAGAAGAGTGTGTCATAAAGTCAGTGCGTAACAATAGACTTGTGGAGTGTGAATATCGTGACATTGTAGTGGAAAACTTTTGTAAAAGTTACTACAAACTAGAGCTGTGCAGTGATCGAAATACATGTATAGAATAAGAAGTGAAGGGGCCGAGCGCCGAAGGCACCAGGGTCGAGGCGCCAAAGGCTATAGTGTGGCGTTTAATTGTTTTGTGATCCTAAGTTTAGCCTTTTCACAGAATACCGGCGTGTTACAGTCACACACGCACAGACTGGCCTATACGCAGACAGATGGACATACATACAGACACAAACGCATATCAAAAATTGGCTATTCAGTAACTGTAAACTGTAACTATAGTGCATTTATATTGCACCTCCTACTGAAAGACCGAAGGCGCATCACAGAACCATCAGTTTGTTCTCTAGTGTCCGTAAACAGACTGAAACAAAACATACATATACATTGTTGCCGAGTATTTATTTATTAGGCTGCATCTGGCATCGCATGCACAGCATACACCATATGCAGCATAGTGCTCTGTGTCAGAGACTATTCTAGCACCCCTACATCCGGGGGGATCAGAACAGCTGGGGGAACCTCCCATCCTTCCCCTTCCATCCTTTTCTCTCCCCTCCCATCCCCTGCCCTTCCCTTTTCCCTCGATTCCCCTACGAATAGGTTCCCTTAAATGCAGCTAAGGGCCTGTGAGCGCCGTAAGCACCCCCAGCGGGGTCTGGGGTGCAGCCACAGCCGACATCGAATTTAGTGCATTTTGGGCTTAAAATCTGACATCTGGTGGCAACAATTTCAATACTCATGAGAATCAGCTGGCCAAATTTCTTACGCTGTTAGATTTCCGGGGAATTTAGAATTTCCAGGGGGAATTTACCCCAGGCTATACGCCTAGAATAATCACTGGGTCTGTATGTCTGCTGTTAAAACTGTTGGTAGCTAAACGGCTGTTGTGACCATTTGGTAACGTTTCGCACAACGTATATTGTGCTGGTGAATGCACTGCGTTAGCAACTGGTAGTGCGCAGCTGTTCATGAATCATTTTCAATGGTGAACGGTCTACGTTACCAAACGGTAACGTTGAGCGACACAGTGTTTGCTGGCGACTGCGCGCTGTTGCCATTTGGTAACGTCAGACATTAGCGCCGCAGAACTGCCGGCGAGCGGCCGCTGTTACCGCTTGGTAACGTGTGCAGGACGCATTCCGCCGGATAATGCGCGGCGTTACCAATTGGTCAAAGTTCTCGTTTTTTGAAATAAAACATTACAATTATATTCACATGATACATATGGTGTCACTAAACTTAGAAGACAAGGAAAACGTAGTTTAGTCATAGTTTTATCAGTTAATTAACTATGCGTCCAATAGAGGGTTAAGCAGGACAAGCGCGTTTAGTCGCTAGCTTGTTATACCGGGTGGCGCATAAAAACGTCCCCAATTCAAACGATCGTGGCTCGAGAACTAAAATAGTTTTCAATGCCACTCGGTATTTTTCTTCAAGGACGTGTACGTTCACTAACTAGGCCTATACATAGTTAGAACGACGTAATTGGTTATGTCGTTACTGGGAATGTACCTTTATCGCAGCGTTCGAAATCGCAAATGTACGTTACAGTTCGCACGATAAACGTTCGTTTCATTGGTAGTAACATTTTCTAATCAAGACTGCCACATTACACACATGCTGCCAGGAAAGGGATGGAATGGTAAAAGTATTTGTCAAGATTTCCGGCAAGTGGATGGTACTGTCGTAGGGTTAAGCGTTTTTAAGTAAAAGTGGCACTTAAGCCTATGCAACGGCGAGAGTTGAGCAGCTGAAAAATAGCATCAAAACAAAATGGAGCTTGATTGAGACATGATTCGGAAAGCAATCACACAGAGGAAGTGTCGTCTGTAATATGCTGTATCAAAAGACGGTCCTATTCAACCCGACGTTTGATCCGCATAGCTTATAAAATTTGTTGCACTTTGCTCTGTTACTCACCCCTGAGGTTGTGCAAAATGGAGCACTTTGGTATATCGCATTACCCCTTGCTTGGAATCTGCTTAAACAACAGCGACTTCAACAAATGTGTCTGGTCTGTTTACTAAGAACTTTCCGTAATTACGGAATTTATTTTTTGCCCTTGCAAATTTCCTATCAACTTTTATTTTTTATGGCGCAAAAGTTGGGGACGTTTTTGTACGCCACCCGGTATAAGAGCTTATAAATTATATAGCCCGGTGCGGCTGGGTATTGCAGCGTGGCTTGCGTGTGCAGACAGTGTTAGCGGTGACCGACACAGACTTTTGCTGTACTTAGCTATATTTCACTGGCAGACTCATTATAAAAATTTGCAATAAAGGCCTTATTAACTGTCCCACCGCACCTTACAAATGTTGCTACATTACAGTGTCATTACCTTGTGAAATATTAACGTCAGAAAACTAGCGATAATCTGAAACATGTATTGTGATTAATGCTAAATTACAGGGTAGTGCATCTATGGCCTACACGTTTAAGGTTTGGTGACCGGGCTATTCAGCCATCGCCTTACTATAAAGTTACCATTCTGTTTGTTGATGGAAGAAGTTTTTTTTAAATCGGTGAACATTTGGCGAAGTTAAGCTCGATACACACTACCCGTGAACACGGCCCGTATTCACGGCCCGTGTTCACGGGTGCTCGGTACACACTACCCGTGTTCACGGCCCGTGAACACGGGTAGTGTGTATCGAGCTTTTCAAACAAAATGGTTGATTGTTTCACGCGCGTTGTTCGCGTTGCATTGTCTTGTGATTCCGTTCGAATTTCGCCAAGGTCTTTGGCAACAGGAAACGAGAGCCCTGGTGTTCTTTGCATAATCATACATTTAGCCGTTTTGATACAGTAGCGGCTTGTGAAGACGGACATAGGCCTACAGACGAACACACGACGACAGCATATACTGCGTTAGCATAGCATCGCGCGGTAAAATAGCTTCACATTTGCGGTAATTGTTCCCTCCAACCGCTATCGGGCTTCTCCGCTCCCGGACTCACTCATTCAGCCGATCGTACCACTTTTCAAACCTTGCTGTCGCCTACGGTGCCGTACAATGCGACGACTTCATGAGAGGAACAAAGATATAGGCCTAGACTGCGGGCACGGACGTGACGTCGCTGACGTAAAACTGGTTACGAAAGTTATTATTAACATCCGTATAATCTTACATTCGTCACCAGCTGCGCAAAAACGCCGTGCCTTGCAGGTCGCAGTCGCCTGTATAAGTTTAGCTAGTGGTTATAACAAGTCAACCTATTGCGGTGTGAAAGGGTCCAGGTTCGAATCCCACTGCGGGCAGTTGCTTGTTTACCACAACAGCCACTGTGAACTGAACCGAACTGAACTAGTTCTGAACATGAGGAGAATCACGAACTGTCAGTTCAGTTCGGTTAAAGTCCGGGAGATGAGAACGGACCTTGACGACCTTGACGTGTGATGTTATGCCTCGGCATTTTAGTTTAGTTTTTTATTTAGTTGCTGGTCATTGCATTGCATTTACACAATAGCTACAATTATTAGTCAACTTCACATTATGTAGGCCTATGTAAGTAAACTAACTCAGTCACTATACAGTATGTTAGAGCAAGTTCGAGGAAATGAACAGAACACGTGCAAGTAAGTTACTCACTGTCACTTCAATTACAACAAAAATTTTGTTGCAAAGTTTTAGTTATGAATCATTTTAGTTACACATAACTGCGTTGTCATAAATGAACTTAACTTATCAGCTAAACAAACAATAAAATACACACTCGTAAGTTAATTTGCTGCTGGTTACTATGCTTGCAGCATCCATATCGGTAAGCACAAAGCAACGATCTGGTGCCTGTTCGTAAGTTTGTCTCTCCTACCTCATGTACTGAATGCAATGCTTAATTCCTTTCACTTTGTCAAAATCCATTACACCAAGTTCGAGGAAAAATACACATGATGCCAAACTGACTTTGTTTCAATTACCCTTCTAAACTTTCTGAAAAAAGTAGAATGAAAAAGTACTGAAATTGGTTAAAAAACCAGCAAATTAAAAACAGCAGTTTATCCACCATGTTAACGGCAATGGATCCAAAACCGCAAAACATCATAATGGTGATATTACTCAGCATCATATTGGCATTTGGGCGACGTGATAGCGGGTAATATCACATTGCCTGTTTATGACTTTTATGGTTTTTGATCCATTGCCATTAACTGCTGTTTTTAATATTTATCTAATATATGGACTGGTTATTGATGGGACCAAGTTCACAGTGACCCACCCATCCAAAAGTTTGGGTGGGTTATACCGCCAAACCCACCTAACCTATAGCGCCCCTGGTGAGCTAGGTGCTTGTAGAGGAGTGAATTAACGCCGACTCCGTTCGCTGTCTTTTCTCAACGATAAATATATAGAGTGCCTTCCATTGGGGCCCAGCTTGAAATCGGTTTTTTGGCCAAAAAAATTTGAGTTTTTCACCGATCGCCGTCAAACTTGGTACACCTACGGGGACCCCCTAGGCGCATACGGTCAACTTTTTTGAAAAATTCATATTCAGGGGGGCCAAAAAAACTTTGAGAGCGAAAAAACTGAGTGAAAAACCCGCGAAATTTGGATTTTTGCGATTTCTTCGATATTTGGGGGCCTCCCTCGCCCACATACCCCGTACGATCGGGGATTTCTTTACGTTTCGTAAATCTGCACCAAATTCTTAACAAACGCTGAAAATTTGGTTGGCCTAACTTTCCCCCTTCCGGAGATATTGGCCCTTATATCTGGCCCAAATCGCGAAAAGGCGAAAATCGGCCGCAAAATTTCCAAGTCCCAACGTAGGCAAAATCAACGTGAAATTTTTTCACGTAGCGATTTGGCTAATTTCGTAGTTTCTAATAAAGTCGACGACGAGGAATTCGAATCTGAAGAGAAAACCGGAAACGGAAATAGTTTTGTCCGCCATTTTGACGAAAAACCGCCGAAAACGGCCGAAATCGCCGGAAATCGGCCCGCGTTTCTCGAATTTGAGCCCCCTCGAACTAAGGGACCCTCGGCGATGCCCCCCGCCGCTCGCCGGTCCGACTCCGAATACGCCGAGTGTAATTAATAAAACTGAGTAACTGCAAACAATAACAAAGCAATTCAGTACAATAATGATACTTGTATAGCACTGTAGCGCATTATGCAAGTCACTTGTGCTGGTGGTTAAACTTAATGAATACACTGCAGTAAAACGTATTTTTAACTGTTTTGGAAATGTTGATACAGAGTCATAAAGTCAGATCTTTGCTCAGACCTTTAACCAATGAGGCCAGTGAACAAACAACTTGATACATAACATCGAACAAGCTTCCGTCACAGTTGCACACAACGGTGCATCGCAGCAACTATGGTGCCAAACTCACCTACAGCTACGACTACAAAAATAGGCTACTGACTACTGAGTCCTCGGCAGACAACTACGGCTGATCTGCCCTACTACCAACCAACTCAACCAACAGATGGAGTCATTTCAGAAGTCTCTTATTCTTCTGTATCTGGTTGAAAATCTTTGCTTTGATGACGTCCCATCGGCGATGAGCAAATTCCGGATGAAGTTTGACAAATTTTGCCACGTCTGCTTTGCCTGGCATACAACACAAATCAGTGAAGCAGCAGAGTGCACATGCATGCATACTTCAGTTTCCTAGAATATGACAAAGTTCAAAAATGCACAAAATTGTGATACAGTGTTGTGGCGGCACTTGCTGAGCTGCAAATGTGAGGAAAATCTCACTAATACTGAACAATACCTTCAGAAGTGGTCCTATATTTTTTTATATACTTCAAATAACTCACAGCAAAGCACACTTGTCAAGCTTTGCCAAAATCTGGGAATGGGTAAGTCTTTCTGTCTATAAGTATATTTGCATGCAGACACACAAACATATGCAGAATGAAAGGGTGATAACACAAGGACTACTTTAAAACAACATGCATGACATGGACTGCATTGCTATTAGTGCACAACAGTAAGGTCCAGCCTATCTCACACTGGTTTCGAGATACAGTGACATATATAAAAACGAACCTCTTACAGATCACATTATATCTTTTGTTAGTTAGGGGCCTACTAATTACGCCTTTCAATTGGCAGCAGACCAAGATCAAAGACCCTAACTAAACCTGAAGGTCAAATTGTGGTCGATGCACAGACGACAGACAGACGGAGAACACATTGTGACAACAACCCAACTTGCTGCAGACCAAAAAAAAAATTCAGTGCTAGCCCACTATATTTCTGGCACTGTCTTGTAACTACCATGCAGCATGCACATGCTACCCATCACAGAAACGATCTCTTGACAGAGTGAATGAGTAAGTGAGTGAGTAGTTTCTTAATGGCACATCAGAACTCTCAGTGACACTGGTTTGCAGTGTCATACTGAACAGACTAGACAATTGCAACACAGTGCTGCAGACATCAGCATTGGTACACCATATAGCAAAATGCAGGCAGCAGAATGGGTTCAAGTTCAGAATTCTAAAAATACCACACAAAATGAATCCCAGTTCAAACCATATAGGTGTTGTACACTGACAAAAGTACACTCTCATAGTACAGAATATTATCATACCGGGACAGAACTCCTGCTTCACACACTGTGCAAAGTAAGTGAACAACACTGCCTCCTCTTCATCTGACCACTGTGTGTACGTTCTGGTTCTCGCTGAAAATAATATAACAGAATCTTACAATACCTATCAAGAACATTCAAACAACTAAACAATAAGAATTACCGCAGGCTGTTACAATGCAGTGAATGCACACAAACTGATTTACTGCCTGCATACTACTGTTACTACTTAGCAAGTGGTTTTTGACCTTTCTTTTCTATTTACTCTACTTCAAGATCTCCAATACAAAACATCTCTTTTGGCTCCACTGTCCCACTCTGCACGCAACACCCAACGTGACGTCTAGGCAATGGTGGGTGTGCACATGTGGCCGATATAGAACCCTTAAAATACTGAGTAAAGCCATTTATCTGTGCACGGCTTGACCTCAGGTCCTACAGTGCAGCTCCACGTGACACTCCCTGAATTCAATAGGACACACAAGATGAAAGCTATAATTGGTTCATGGCAGACTTGGATTCAAGACTTGCTTATCCAAGACCAAGACCAAGACCAAGACTCAGCAGTTTCAAGACCAAGACCAAGACCAAGACTTGCTTATCCAAGACCAAGACTTCGATGTCCAAGACCAAGACCGAGACTCAAGACTTACAAGACCAATACTGGCAGTCCATGATTGGGATGAACTGTGACAAACAAAAAGTCATGGCAAGCAGAAAATCCAGCATACCAGTAGTTGCACACAGTAAACAGAAAACATCATACTATGTTTAACAACAGTTCTATTTCAGCAGTTACCGTTACTCATTGCAGTGTATCAAACTTTGGCTCGTACACACAGCGTTTCAAAAGTACAATGTTTGATCGACAACTACAGCGTTAATGTCTAAGTGTCTCTGGTCCTACAATTACAGACTAATCACAACTGTGCAGCACCAAGAAAACTTACAACTTATTGTTGCATCGCAAGTAAACCAACTGTGACAGCATGTTGTCCCTCATCCTAGCCCTGTTTGCCCGCATCACCAAACCGCTGTGGCTGAATATCCGTTCCACAGGAGCAGAGGTGACAGGCGGACAGAAGACTTTTTCTAGCAATGGATGCAGCACTTTGTACGTGTCACTGCGTGCCACTTCAACCCAAGGGTCTGAATTTGGCGTACGAGGAGTGACCAAGACCAAGACCGAGACCGAGACTGGAGGGTTGAAAGACCGAGACCGAGACCAAGACTCCGAGGTTTCAAGACCAAGACAGAGACCAAGACTCTGAGGTTCCAAGACCAAGACCGAGACCAAGACTCCGATGTTTCAAGACCAAGACCGAGACCAAGACTTGTAAAAACGGGTCTCGAGACGTCTCGAGACCAAGACTCAAGTCTCGAGAACTCCAAGTCTGGTTCATGGCCATTGGTGCCTTGCAGATGGGCATTTGGCCAGACGTTAAAACTCTGACACAAAGCCCGTCTCTGAAGTTGACCTATTATTGTGTCCAGTGGGACGTTAAACTTGCTCATCAACTCACTCAAAGCAGTCCTTGAACAAATTTTCAAAGCTATGCACCTCACCCCTGTATAAATGGCAGTTGGGCTTATGTTTTTACAATCACGCAACAGCTGCTGTTCACACAAAAATGACAACAAGCACTGCATACTGTCAGTTATGCTACAAAAACCATCTTACTTGCCGCTAATACAAGTACAGAAATCCGCCAGTCAATCCATACTGTGGCCTTGTCACGCCTTAACACATCAGAAAGTTTGGTTTCTATCTTTTCAGTGATCTTAGAGAATTGAGGATGGCACAAATCATGAATGTGACAAAAATGTACAAACTCTGAAGTTATTTCTGGGTCAAAGTTCACTAAATTTTGGAGCATGATGGAGAGGTTGTGTAGATTTGACGTTTTTATGATTGAAAATAACAAGTTTCATTCCAAAGATATTGGCAAAAGTCCAAAATTCAGCAGCAAAAGTTTCTTACCCACAGTCTGTGGTAGGCATCAAGGGACTTTGGACCACGCAAGTGTCAGTTCGTTAAGATCTGTTCAGCGACAACTGAGATTAGCCACTCAGGAAAAACTACAGCAACATTTTATAATGGCCTTCGCTTTACTGTCACAGAGGGTAGCCACAATAATGCCAGTAAACATCATTAGATATAGCCTAATGGTGTGAATGACAGACTTCCAGAAGTTACTACTCCTGTACTTACCGTACACATTTTGTTCTTAACACAGTGAATATAGTTGAGGATTTGTTTTGTTACATTTACCTCGTTTTGTGCATTGGTTGCCAGAATCATCTGTCACACCTGTCTTGCGGTCACCTAAACACATCAACTCCACAATAAATTGGTGCATCACACGTGTGTTCATAGAAAAGCAAAAGCCTATCAATTCTGTCCAAGTTTATTTCAGAAAACTAAGCCTACCAGAACAGACACGATTTAATAATGGGTTATGGTTATGTTGCTACAAAGTCAAAAGCTGAAAGCAGGAATGAGTGGAGAAAGCTGTCATAAACCTGCTATTGTAGCACATTACTGATAGCAGTTAGTAGCAGTAGGCACATGTAGTGCTATAAAACTCAAGTCTGAAACACGTTATTAGTAAGCACACAGCGTGACTTTAATTTCTTCCTTTGGCCATTCTAAAGCTTAACTGTGCAGTGTGCACAGCCTACATCTACGAAGTCTGGTTAAGGTCTGCAAGCTCGTTTTATTATTCTGCACAACATATGTCACACGACGCCTTTGTTTCCCATCTGAGGCATATAGTCATACTGAATAATACAAAACAAAGAACTACTCACTGAGACATGCTCGTTTGGTAGGCCTACTTCTCACTGCAGCATCTAAAAATTACACCACTTTTACTGTGACAACAACATGATATAAAGGTAAAACTGTTTGCTGATGATGCAAAGTTGTATGTCAAGGCTGTGAACGATGTTGATGTGTCGGTGCTTCAGGATGCAATTACAGCCCTAGTGTCAAGGGCACAGGAATGGGAGCTGTCAGTTGCGATTGATAAATATTGTATGTTACATACTGGTAAACACCCTGTGCATATTGCGATCTGTATAATTGACTAGCCACTACCTATGGTTAATTCATGCTGTGACCTTGGTGTTACTATCAGTAGTGACTTGTCGTCCTCGCTGTACATCAACGACATAGTTAGCAGAGCACATCAACAAGCCAATTTGATTCCGAAGTGCTTTGTCTCGCAAAATGTCAATTTGTTAGTACGTGCCTTTGTCACGTATGTGCGACCCCTGCTAGAGTACAATAGTTATGCGTGGTCACCCAGCCACAAGCGTGACATTACATTCTACACCAGGCAACATAACACTGAATACATCAGCAGTGAACAATCCAAGAAGTACGGTAATACGTAGATGATTAATGAAAATTAATTTCAATGATTTTATTGTGTAGCAGTTCAGGAAAAAACAGTCTATTACAAATCTGACAAATAATCAACACACCAATACTGTTTTCTTCGATGCTGTAAGAAGTAACGGAAAACACTGTCAGAGCTCTCTTCTCGCCTCACACCTTCTTGACCATCGACAAGTTCTCCATGGTATTCGACAATGAATGAGTTCTTTGGCCTGGTCTCTGTCAGGAAGATTCCTCTTCCTATTGAACAGTCATAACACACGAGCTGTCACGAGCTGTCACTTAAGTTGTCATCATCACCACCAGCAATTAACAGTGATACTCCCAAGAAAATGTTATGCTTCTTATATCACCACATTGCACTGCATGGTCAGGATGAGTTGACTCCACAGGCCGTATGCAACATCACGTTAAAATGAACAGCAATTACCATAAATCTCAGTTGCTAAGATTTTAAACGTCATAAAATTGACATCACAGTGTCACCACTGAGTCACACAACATACCAAAAATGTGTTGACTAAGAATACAATAATGACTGCAATGCTTGGTTATTAGAAACTCTGACCATTCTGCTAACAAAGAAACTCGAAATAAGTGAATGTTAACAATAATACAACATCTGACCAATATATCAATACAAACAATCAACATGTGAAGTGATCCATGGATATGGGATGACTGAGACATTTCAAGTTACAACCGGTACAATTAACTCTTTCTGTTCCTCTAAGTTATCGACTGGTTCACAAGACAGTAAGACAAGAAAGTTAGCTAATGCAAACAGAACTGCACTGACATTCAGTTAACTGTGCTGTCACTCTTCTAATTCTGAGATACTAGCACTTGCCTTAGTTGAATCAGACAATCACACACCAAATGTGAACAAATATTCTAAATATATGATGGGGCTAAATAATTAAAACAGGTCATGTGATTTAAATCACACCCCTTGTTACGGCTAATCTGTGAACCAAATCTGAAGTCTTCGGCTGCACTTGTTCCAATGATAAGAATGGCAACCCAAATTTTTTTTAAATGGCATGGTTTAGGGTAGTTAGGAGTCACTCAGTCATTGAAAGAGGTATCCTTTGAGTTTGACAGGAGATATACAACTTCCTATTACCCTTCCACAGTACCAGTGTCCATATATTGTACCATTTTCAAACAGTGAGACAGAGATAGAAAATTGTCGATTTTTACGTCCTCACTTGTCCTGTGTTTGACACTCTTTACAATGTTGCGTTTGCCAAGATATATGGCATTTGAGAACTAAAATCCCGATGCTATAATATGGCATTACTTGTGTAGAGATTCTATCAATATGGCATTGAGCCATTTTGATAGAACACATGCAGAGAGTCACACAGACTGATGGATGGATAGACAAACACGGGGCCATAGAACTATCGTGACCTGCAGCTGGTGTGTGACCACTACAAGCATTATTTTGTGGCTTTAAATGAATCTCTAGAAATAAATTGGAAGTGAGTCGAGTTTAAAACGGATGACAAAAATTTCACTAAGTGCCCACAGTGAAGAAGAATCCTGCTGTCACTCACCAATTTCGTCGCATATGAACTTTTCCACAACCCATGGTGGGTCCACTTCTTTGCGAATATAGAACTGTGCCTCTTTGACTGCATCAGAGGACTGCAACAAATACAAGAAAGTAAGGTAACGACATAACTGTTGCAGCGCACGTGTCATTAGCTATCATCATATCATGCCTACGACACGGCACAGACTAATTTGTGTACTGGCAATTTTCTGTACCTAAGCTAAAGGAAGTATACGAAAGTTCAGACCAAAAAATGTGGCACAGTCTCTAGCTTCAGCTATTCGAGCAACACGACGTGCAACCCAACAATTGCAGAAAGATGGTCAGAGACACTCAACGTCATTGGCAATGTCGGCTTTCATTAGACTTCCTATTGGCATTAGTAGTAACTCTGACCATATCTTGATGGCCCTATCTTCAATCTTGTATCTTTTGGAGATAGTGTGATATTGGTTGAAAATAGCAAATTTTATGAACCCCACCTGCGTTCAGCACCAATGATGGTATGACCCTTTTAAAATTTTGCCAAGTTTTAGTCTTTGGTATGAGTATAGAGTCCCTACCACTCAGCATTCACTTCATGACAATCAGTTTATTCGTTTTCACAGAATACAAGAATATGGATGAACGGACAGAAACGCTACAGCAGTACTGCAGTCTGCAGTTGGTCTCTGACCAACACAAGCACAAAAAATTAATGATAAAATGTTCGAATGAAATTGCGGTCCATCAGTCACCAAACATGCATATATTTCATTCACTGATAACACTGATAAATATCAACAGCTCAGTTCTTACAAAGGACTAGCCACGTTGACGAAAGAATGATGATCTACATGGTGAGTCATAAAAAGGGCACCCTTTTTATTTTGGCAATAACTTTGCGAAATGTGGACTAAACTTCAAAACTTGATAATATTTGGCAGGAATATTGGTTAGAGAATTTAAATGCTTACCTACTATCTCTTTATTCAGAAAAGCACTGATGCCGAGAACCAGCCTTGTTGTTGCCATGGTAGCAGACGACACATTTCGTTGTCAACAGTGCCTGTTTTTGGTAAGGAACTAAGGAAGATCGTATTTTCATTTCAGAATTGTACAAGATAAAGGGCTACGGTGTGAAGCGACTGGTAAAAGAATTTCCAAGCAAGGAAAATACGATCAGTAAACAAGTTACTATGTAAACTGAGAGAAACTGAAAAACCGACCAGCGACCAGGCAGCAGATGAATGGAGCAGCGCGTTATCGACGAGGCCGTCCACGAGTGGCGAAATTTACGAAAACATCTCCAGTTATGTGTGTCAGCTGAAGGTGGACGTTTTGAAGATAAGCTGTTGTGACATTGTCAATTTGTGGATTGCAATTTTGACTGGTTTTGCTCAAACTACGTTTTTGTAATTTTGGGTGTTCTTAGCGGAACACGTAGGCCCCCTATGGTTATGCACCGTCGTATGTTACCTTGCTTTACTGACGTACAGTAATTACATTAAACAGGTGTGGTGGGCAGCCTTCACATGAATGTGTTGCAAATTGTTTAGTTAACATTCCTGCCAAATATCATCAAGTTTGGTCTACATCTGGAAATGTTATTGCCAAAATAAAAAGGGTGCCCTTTTTATGACTCACAGTGCATTTCAACATGGCATATCAACCAGTGCATATTATCGTTTTCATAATGTCAATCAGCCATGATGCCTACAGTTTAACAAGCAAGAAAAAACATTTGCCAGTTATTTATTAAACATTTTCAAATACGTACAAGAAATAAGCACAATCAGCAAAATTACTGTGAACTTCATAAGCTGTGTATTTCAGGTTTAATAGAGAAATGCAATGAGAAAATGTATAAATCACCTTGACACAATCAACTTTTGGACGTAGGGTTGAAAGCATCTACAAAATGGCCAAAACATCAATCTTGGTACACCAGAAAACACAAGCAAGTTGTGCAGTGCATGACAGTGACATCCAGAAGTACTTATTTATTCATAATATGATGCCTATGTGTCCAGTGACAATTTCTACCGCCTTAGCAATATAAAACAAGAAGCTCGCCTACCAGTGACAAACAGCGTGACGCTCCACATCACTCAGAACTGGGAGTCAAATAAAAGCTGACCTTGGCCTTAACCTTGAAATCTGCATTGTGGTCACTTCAAAGTGTTTGCAAGCTCTTCACTGTCTTTAGTCAACATACAAAACGTAAAGACCTTCCCAAGCCACATGGGCCCTTAGGGTGGTGCTGATCTCCATTTCTACAGCTTTCAGCCAGACACCAGCTTATATAATGTAATGTAAAATGTAAATATATGTAGTGCATCATTGACAAAGCCTCTAATGCACTGGACACTAAAAGTACTCTAAAAAAATGTTTTGAGAAGACGGCCGAAAACAGAAGTACTAAATGAGAGGTCACGTAAACGTTTTGGCAGCGAGTTCCATGTCGACGAGCCAGCGACAGCAAAAGCCTGACCGCCGTACGTGGTCCACCGATGTGGCGAGACTGTCAGTTGATTTCTAGCAGCCGAACAAAGATGGTGTCGTGATACAGTCTCCGACTCTGGTGCCCAGTGTAATGCCAGACACTGTGGAGCAGTGCCGTCCTGGCATCGGCGCATCATCATACACAGTTTGTACTTGACGCGCTCGGACACATCAAGCAAATGAAGGCCAGCACGTAGTATGAGGGGCATTCAAAAAGTTCTGCAACTCGACCATAAAAAACAATGGAAATGTTACAAACTATACTTTGTTTTTCAATACAATCACCACTGAGTTTAATGCATTTGTGACATTTTTCTGGCAGACTGTTAATTCCACTAAAATAGAAATATTCTTGTCTGTCCCTCCAGCCACTCCTTGACAGCTTCCTTGAGCGCTTCATCGTCAGGATAACGGACACCACGAAGGTGAGAAAGGAGCCAGGTCAGGACTGTGCTCAGGGTGGTCTAACTGTACGAAGCCGCAGTCGCGAACAGCCTCCTGTGCAATCATGGACTTGTGCATTGCTGAGTTATCGTGCAACAGCCAGACTCCTATTGTCAGCATTCCTCTGCGTTTTTACTTTATGGCATCACGCAGCTTCAACAACAGACTGGCGTAGTACTGTGCATTCATTTTAGTCTTGGAAGGCAGGTAGTCAATCAGCAGTAATCCTTTACTGTCCCAAAAAATGGTTGCTATGAGTTTCCCAGCAGAGGGTAGAGTTGTAAACTTCCTTGGAGGCGATGAAGCATGTCTCCACTGCATCGACTCGACTTTGCTCTCCGGGTCCCAGTGGTGATCCCACGTTTTGTCCCCAGTAAGAGTCTGCCGCACAAACTTGACAGGGTCAGACTCAAAGACATCTACGATCTCCTGAGATGTAGTGACGCGTCGCTCACGATCACGATCTGTCAGATTCCGTGGCACCCATCTTGCAGACACCTTCGACATCTTCAGATGATCATGGATTATGGTTTCTGCGCTTCCACATGAAATTTGCATTGTTCTCGCGATCTCCAGTACTTTTTTTCTCCTGTCATCTCTGACCAATTTCTCCACAGAAGCAATTACAGACGGACTAACAGCGTCAGACAGCCGGTCAGACCTCGGGTCATCTTCCAGCGACTCACGTCCACGCCGAAACTCATCTGACTATCTGGTAACCGTCCTGTAAGATGGTGCACTGTCCACATACACGGCACACAGTCGATCATGAATTTCCTTTGCTGCACGACCTTCTTTACAGAGAAACTTAATGACTGCGTGAAACTCACACTTTAAATTTTCCATTACTATGCTCAGTTGTTTACTTTGTCACACTATCACGTCATCAGAAGTGATGACGTCACAACAACAACCACACAGTTGTAGTAAGTAAAGACTGAGGTTCCTACTGATACATTCCACGCATACTCATTTTTACATTATCATGCCATGTTGCAAAACTTTTTGAACGCCCCTCGTAGCTGCGTCAGACCACGGTCGAACTTCCTCGTGCCACTGACCACTCGGGCTGTCCTGGCATCGAAATAAGTTTGTCGGTGGTTTTGTCTGGTAGTGTTTTATGCCGGGGGCGTTTTGTCTTGGGGGCGTTTTGCCCCGACACTGATCAAAAACATGGTTATAATTTAACACTTCAAACCATCACTCAGATCATTCGTTCTACATTGTATCTTGTAACTGTATATAAACGTTGCACGCAGTGGTATCCCAGTGCTCCTCTTTAGCTTTGTTTTCTTACGGAGGCCGCGTTTGGTAACAGCATTGCGGGGCGAGGCGGGCCGTGCGGGCGTCGTCTACGGCGGACCTGAAGCGGGCCGGGACTGAAAAAATTTTAGGCGGTGCAGACCTCTACCAGTCCTGTACGGTACGGGTGTGAGCGCACCGGTCCCTGGTCACTTCGGTCCTGGGACAGGGCTAGTACGTATATTAATGGCCAGTGGTTGTAGTAGCGTAAATACGGTAGGGGTTAGTGCGGTCAGCGTAGCATCTGAGATAGTTGAACGTTTCACCTAACGGTACCCCACGAATCCGCACCCACAGTAATAAATTTCTCAAGTACTTATTGTTTGTTGGCACAGACATTATACAATTACGACACAATACGATAAACTGCTACACAAACCTCTTAATGTTCATATACTCCACGCGTCATCAACAGACACCACGCCACGACACAAACAACTCGCATAGAATATCTAACAGCACTGAATTATGGGAAATACTATATGACTAGACTGATAGACTGTATATCCGGTCTGTATGTCTCCAACATGGCAGACTGCAAAATCGGAGCGACAAAGACCGTGTATATGCTAAATCCCACTTGCGGGTTCACAAAATACGAAGTTAGACGCGCTTCGTTTAAAAACATACTCGATGTGCTAATAGAAAACCTGGAAAATGTGGCCGATGATGATTGTCAGACATTTTTAGGAAATTGTATATCTGCCAAATTTTTCAATGTCATTATCTCGCAGACAGCAAGGGCTACAATCTTCATGAATATTCACGCGAAAGATTGAGAGATTATGTATAGAATGAAGTGTCTAGACCTCGAAAAAAGCACAATCTCACGATGCTGCGACCCGTTGAACTTAGGTCACCACCGATTCTGGCTACTTTTTCGGATGCGGTGACACAAGTCAGCCTTTCCTAGGAAAAATGGCGACTTAAGTTGGCCATAATGCTTATATATATATATATATATATACATATATACGAGGGTTGATCAGTAAGTACTGAGAAAAACATAGAAGCAATCGTCTGTAATACAAACCACTTTACAGTTTTTCAACATAATCACCTTCAAGTGCAACACATTTTTCCCATCGATGTGCGAGCGATTTTACACCGTCCACGA
>Ga0209452_1000177_pt1 | contig 17959 bp, 10 predicted proteins | sample WorMetimpBELIZE1_FD_187388 | JGI IMG/M metagenome (GOLD analysis project Ga0209452, IMG submission 187388) | Marine gutless worms symbiont microbial communities from Max Planck institute for Marine Microbiology, Germany - Olavius imperfectus... | ecosystem: Host-associated > Annelida > Digestive... | reverse complement strand
CCTTTTCATCCCGCACTAAATGAGTTTACAGAGCCGTAAACCGGACACTTTTATAGAAAATTGCTACCTGTTTGATTCGATGTTTTATCAAACGTTGGAAAGCTGAGAAATTGGACTTAATAATAAAATATTCTTGAATTTGTAATTCATATGAGATAAAAAATTGTTATGTGGTGGTAATGCCTCAGAACAAACTTCCGCATCTCAACTTTCTGCTCTCTGCGCTGATACCCGGCTGTAGCGTCGACGGGCCAAACTGATTTTCGAACACACAACCCGGAGTTTTTATGACTATGAACACGGATGTAAGGCCGAATCGCCGCTTGACTAAGCTGGCGCTCACAATCAATCTTTCGTTATTCGCGAGTCTGGGCTCTGCTGGTGTATATGCGCAGGAAGCTGCCAGTGATGATGCAGCAGATGTTGAAGTGGTCAGCGTCACAGGTACGCGAATCCCCAGAGCAGAGGTAGTGGCTACGAGCCCTGTGACTTCCATTGATGAATTCCAGCTTCAGCTCGACCGTGCAGTAAACGTTGAAGACATTATTTTCAAACTGCCCCAGGCGCCGGGTGACGGTGCCAGTGGCAGTTCAGCCACCACCATCGACTTACGTGCATTGGGCCAGAACCGGACGCTTGTTCTGCTGGATGGTACCCGGGCAGTGCCTTTCGGCTTCCGTAATGCTGTAGACGTGAATGCTATTCCGGCCGGACTTATTAAGCGGGTAGACGTGCTGACCGGCGGCGCGGCAGCCGTATACGGCGCAGATGCCGTGTCTGGTGTGGTTAACTTTATTCTCGATGATAACTTCTCCGGGATGGAGTTCTCTACCAGCTACGAATTTCCCGATGGCGGCGCGGAGCAGTTCAATGCTGAAGCGGTATTTGGTGGCGATATACTCGATGGTAAAGGTCACCTGACTGGCTTTGTCAGCTACTCCGACCGGGATGCCCTGCTGGCCGGCGAGCGTGATTTTGCCATGCTCAACAGCACCAGTGTGGTTAACACCGGCGGTTATTACACCGATGTGGCCAGCGGCAACAGTTTCGGCATTGCCGATGACGGCAGCATCACCGGTGAGATGAACACCAACGATGTGACCGCAGCGTCGTACCTGGTATCGCCCATGACCCGTAAATCAACCGGCTTATTCTGGGACGTTGATCTGCATGACAATGTGACTTTCTACGGCCGCGCTATGTACTCCCGGGTTGAGGTAATGTCGGCAGGCAGTGTAGGTCAGACGCCGGTTTCCGTGAATGAGACGGTTACCCTGACCACGGACAACCCTTACATTACTGACGATATCGCCAGCCGCCTGACCTTTGATGACAATGGTGAGGCTCAGGTGACGGTGAACCGTAATTTGGGTCTTGGCCTTCAGCGCACCCGGACTATGCGTGACACGGTGCAGTTCCAGGCGGGCTTTAAGGGTGATATCACCGATTATCTGCGTTACGACGTTTATGCCCAGCATGGCAAAACTGAAGAAACCGATAAGGTTTACGGTAGCGGTTATGACACCAGTGCCTCGGGCAGCAGTACTTTTGCCGCCATCGCCAACACTGTAGATTTATTCGATCCGTCAGTAGCGCTCAGCAGTCTAGAGACCACTTTGATCTACCATGATCGCGAGCGCACGCAGAACGTTGCTGCTATCACCTTCTCCGGTGAATCAACGCCGCTGTTTGAATTGCCGGCAGGGCCGGTAAGCTACGCTATCGGCTATGAATATCGCCGCGAAGCCGGCGTGCAGATGCCGGGCGACGCGTTCCGCCTAGGCACCACTTTTTCATCCAGCAGTTCAGCAGAAATAGACGCCAGCTTCTACAGCAGAGAAACCTTTGCTGAGGTGCTGGTACCCCTGCTTGCCGACATGCCCTTCGTGCAGCAGCTTGATTTTGAAGGCGCATACCGCATCTCCAGCTATTCCAACACCGATGCTGACAACACTCACAAGCTGGGTCTGAACTGGACGGTGAATGATGACTGGCGTCTGCGCTGGACTCGTCAGTCCGCCTTCCGTGCGCCTAACCTTGGCGAATTCGCAGGGCCGGTTTCCGGATTGTCTCTGGCATTGTTTGACCCGTATAGCGACCAGTTTATCAGCCGTTTAGCGGGGCGTTTTGAGGGTGACCCCTGCTTGTTAGGTACCGGCGATGCCGACCAGTGTGCCCGCTACGGCGCACCGGCAGTGGGCACTGAGTGGGATTCCTCTACCGCGCTGTATACCTACGGTGGTAACCCGGATATCAAACCGGAGAAAGCGGATTCCACTACCATCGGTGTGGTTTATACACCGGAATACGTTGACGGCCTGGACGTGACCATTGACTGGTACAGCATTGAGATTAATGATGCTATCTGGGTTATTCAGCCAGCAGCGGCGCTGCAGAACTGTTATATCGATAACCCTGTTGCGGGCAACCCGTTGTGTGGCGCAGTGCTGCGTGATGAGGAAACTGGTTTTATCACTACGGCTCTGGTCAATGACTTCAACGTCAGTACCTTTATTCAGGAAGGTCTGGATATCTCTGCTCAGTATCAGTTTGCAGCGCCGGAAGCGATGGGTGGTGATTTTACCCTAAACTACTCAGCTAACCTGGTTACTGAAGCTAAGAAAAAGCTTGATCCGACCCTGCCATTTGAAGATTGTAAAGGCACCTACGGTACGGCCTGTACCGGTGACTACGCCAGCTCACTGCAGGCGGACTATAAGCATCGTCTGTCACTCGGCTGGGGGCTGGATGCCTGGAACGTGCAGGTCAGCTGGCGCCGGATTGGTGATGTGGACTATGCCAGCGATCGCAGTATCGGGATTTCCGCACAGAATTACATCGATGTGGCGGCCTCCTGGCAGGCAACCGGTGAACTGGAGCTGAGCGCCGGTGTGGACAACCTGTTCGACAAAGAGCCACCAGTTCCGTCTGCAGGCGCAACCCGCTTCAATACTGTCAGCGGTTATGATGTGGTGGGTCGTTCCATTGGGGTATCGTTGCGATATCGTCCGTCGCTGTAAGTCAATAGGTTGTCTCAACCGTTAAAAGGCGCGCCCAGGTGCGTCTTTTAACGTCCCAGGTGCGTCTTTTAACGTGTTGTGCGTTCCTCCCGCAAGCCTTCGCCTGAAAAAGGTCGCAGCCGATAGCATCAGCACCATGCCGATAATTGATACAAAATAGGCGCTGTCTATTAGAAAATGTACCCAGCTCACATCGCCTTCGAACCCACTTTTAAATAGTAATATCGCCACGCCTCCTGCATAGCCTGCTGCATCGGCAATGTAAATGAGGAATCCAGCATTGGCTCTCACATTGACCAAACAAACCAGTCGCTCAAAAACAATGCAGTTGAAAGGCACATAGGCCAAATAAATACTGACGGTCAGGCTTATCATCCAGCTAAGCCCTGAAAGTATACCTTGCTGGAAAAGCAACGAACTGACCCCCATGCCAACAAAGCCTGCAACAACCATGATGTGGTTCACCATTAACGCTCGAAAGTGATTGTTTATCCACATTACACAACCAAGGAGTATAAGCACAACCAAAGAGGCGTAGATTGAGGAAACTGCGAATATGCCCGGTGCATCTCCGTATCCCAATTCTTGCCATAACTCAGTGGCAAAATTGTCACTGAAGTCGCGAATAGCAGAAAGTAACATGTAGGCCAGAGTTAAGCAGGCAAGGCCGGTGAAGTAGTAACTGATTAATGTTAAGCGATCATGGTGGGACATGGGCTGGCGTTTGCGTCGTTCACCAATATCTCGTATTGACGGCGCTGGGGTGCTGGCCAGCCATCGAACGGACAAGAAAAGTGGCACAGTAAATAACAGACCGGTTGCTGCGGGCATCCAGTATTCGTTTACGCCAAGGTGGAGCATAATAAACAGTCCAGCCGATTTAACTACTCCCGTCGACACGATGAAGCTTACCGATAAAATGGCCGCAAGGATCTCTGTGGTGCGTCGACCTTCCAGGTAACTAAAAACGAGTCCCCAAATCATTCCTAGTGGTAGTCCGTTGAAGAACAGCGCCACCCATTTAACGTCATCCGGGAGAAGGGCGAATGTAATGAGCGCGACTTGCGATGCCATGACTAGCAAGAGAATAGCTTTGCCCCGGTGGGCTGTGCTCATTTCTGCAATAACGCGAATACCAATAAATTTTGATACTGCATACCCCACCACCTGAGCAATAATAAGCACGCTTTTAAAGTCTAGACCGAATAATTCTTCTGCTTGTGCGTAATTCGCCACCGTAAAGGGTTTACGAAAGGCATACATACAAAAATAGCTACTGAAGGCGGCAACAGCAGTACTTAAAATAAAGACGATCTGTTCCTTTTTCCAACGAGGAAAAATGCGCTCACACATAAAAAGCGACCCCTTCTTACATTTCTGACGACAGGGTAACGGTAAAGTGTGAACAATTTATTGAGCCAGTAATTATCCTGTGCAAATTACCTCTACTTGTGAAGACGCTAGTGCTTTAATTAATATGTTTGATGGCTGTTGTTCACAAATGAGCGTGTCGACTTGTTCAAGCTGCGCAAATTGAACGGTGCCCGCAGCGTCAAACTTTGAGGAATCTGTCAGTACGATCTTTTTTCTGGCAAGCGTGAGTAAGGCACGCTTAAATTCAGCTTCTTCCGTACTGAAGTCCAGCCATCCACCTTCTGCACTCACTCCGCCCGTTGATAAAAAAAGAATGTCTGGAAAGTGGCGTTGAGCCTGACAAATTGCATCGATACCAAATGCGGCTCGATAATCCATATTCACCACACCGCCAATAATTACCAGGTTGAAGTCGGGCTTACCGGCAATTTCTCCAGCGACTTCTAAAGAATTGGTAATAACAGTGAGGTTCTTTTGTTTTGCGAGTGATTTTGCCAGCCAAAAGCTGGTGGTGCCGCTGTCTATAAATATTGTCATTCCGTCAGTGATGCACATTGCCGCCCTCTCGCCAATTCGCTTTTTACTCTCGGCATTGCGATTTACACGTTGGTAATAGGGCGGTTCCAATTGAGACGCAGGTAATCTTACTCCGCCATGAATTTTCTCAACCCTGCCAGCCGATTCTAATTGGCGTATGTCGCGGCGAATGGTTTCTTCTGATACATCAAACTGACGTGATAGCGCAGTAACGGTAAGAGAACGGTGAAGTTCTACTAATTCTAGAATTGCTGTTTGCCGGTCTGTCATGGTGTTGTCTCGAGTTTTTATCGAAGATAAGTATATGCACTTCCTTGACGTACTCAAGTGAAAACCACATTAATCCACAAAATGTCACATCAATTCACACAAATTGTCACATTATTTCCTTACTCTCAGCCTCATCGACCTATCGGGCTTGTCTTGCCCGACGTTCGCTTTTCACATAAAACCACACACAAGGAAACGAAATGAAAAAGCTTAACTGCTTTGCCCTTTCACCATTAATGCTCGCAATGGCAGGTCCTTCAGTACTTGCAGAAGAAGCACCAGAAAAAGAAAAACAGCAAACCGAAGAGATCGTTGTCATTGGTCAGAAGCAAACCTTTGCATCTAATACCGTCTCGATGGACATGATTTCCCGCCGTCCAGCCAACGCTTCAGTGAATACTGTTGTGCAGGAGTTACCGGGCGTGATCGTTCAGGAAGCGGACACATTTGGGTCATCTGACTGGATGACCAACATTCGCATGCGTGGCTTTAATACCAGCAATGGACAAATTGGTACCACTTTAGATGGTTTACCAAATGGCGGCTCCGGCTACGGTGGTGGTAGCAAAGCGAATAAATTCATCGACGTATTCGATTTAGAAACCGTTGAGGTAAGTCAGGGAACTGCTGATATCAGTTCGCGCTCAAATGAGGCGCTAGGCGGTACGCTAAACTTCATCACAACTGATCCACTAATGGATGAAAATGTTAGTGTTTACTACATGGCCGGGGATCAGGATGCGCGCAAATATCGCTTCCGTTACGATTCAGGAGAGGTGTTTGAGAATACCTATTTCTTTATCAGTGGTTCATCTGCAGAAAACAAAGATGTGTGGGACAATGAAGCGGTTACTGAAAAAGATTATTTAACAGGAAAGCTTATTAGCGATATCAACGGCTATAACCTTACTGCCTTTGCCACTTTTAACGACTCTAACGAAAACGAATATGAGTATGTATCGCTGGAAGATTACTATGAAAACCCGCGTCATGATGCACTTCATGCTAACTGGACGGGCATTCCTGGACTAGATGAAAACAACAGAAATGGCTGGCGAGCACTACGAGAAAATAAATTTTACAGCCTGAAGTTAGACAAAGACTTTGGCGATTTCGCTTTTACTACATCTGCTTATTTCCATCGCATGGATGGTCGTGGTGATTGGATCCCGCCTTACGTCACTGATGTGGATGGCGATGGTACATTAGACGCCGAATTATCAGGAAATACCATTTACGGTGATTACGAAGGCGATGATATCTATTATGTCAATGCTGGTACCACTACACCAGGCACTTTGATTGATAGTTGTGAAGGACGTTATGGATTAAGTGCAGCACAAGATCCCAACTGTTATGAAGGCAATGTAGAGCCGGTGAGTTCGTATCGTACTTCAAACTATAGTAACCGTCGCTTCGGTTTAAATGGGGATATATCTTACGATTTCGTAACGGGTTCGGTGGCGCATACCGTGCGTGTGGGTATTTGGTATGAATATTACGATGCCGACGTTACACGACAATGGCACCTTATTAATAATCCTGAAACCAGTGTTGAATTTAGTCAGACTCCTTACTGGGTGCAATACAAAACAGAATCTAACACCAAAGAGCTCATGTATTACATTCAGGAAAACCTGGAAGTCGGGCCTTTGGCTGCCAGTGTCGGTGTGAAGCAATATCAGGTTGATACTCAAGTCGACCATTTCTACAACGATGATCGCACCGCGAATTTGGATAACACGTCAGACCCTCTGCTGTACGTTGGCGCGACATACACTACGCCCCTTGATGGTCTGGAAGTTTTTGCCGGTTACTCAGAAAACTACAAATCAATCACGCCGGGGATCATTGACTCGGGATTATCGAACAATGAATTGGGGACTATCGACCCTGAAACCTCCGACAATATTGAAGTGGGTTTTCGCTATAACAACCGCGACTTTAATGCTGCTGTGACCTTATACGACATCAAGTTTGATAACCGCATCGTACAACTGGATACCAGTGTGCTTGATGGCATAGACTACAAGGAAGAAGTGGATGGCTCGTACATAAATGCAGGTGGTCAGAAAAGCAGAGGTATGGAACTATTGGCTTCTTATCAGCTAACCGGAGCACTGCGGTTGTCTGGATCTTACACATATGACGATTCCGAATACCTGGGGACAGGGGATGCAGGTCTGGATGCTGACTCGGGCATTGTGGCGGGCAATCAGGTGTACGGTGGCCCTGAAACCTTCTACTCGTTAGCACTTGATTATATGGGCGATGCGATGAGTTCGGGTTTGTCATTAAGACATATCGGTGACCGGTTTATTAATTTTGAAAATAGTGCGTCCGCGCCAGCTTACGATGTTGTAGATGCATACATTGGCGCAGATTTTGTGAATGTAACGCCACAACTTAAAGAAGTGCATGTTCGCTTGAACGTTAATAACTTACTCGATCGCGAGTACATCATAGGCGTAGGCACGAACAGCGTTTATCCTGGATCTCCGCGCACAGTGTCCTTGACAGTTGGTGCAGACTTCTAATTTTTAGCATCAATGCTGTCATAAAGCATGACCACTATGCCCCTGTTTACCCCGCGGGGGCATATTTCTTCACTAATTATCAAGGTAATTTCATGGCCGACTTTACTCGCCGTCAGTTTATTGCCGCCGCTGGCGCCACCAGCTTGTTCGCTGCTTTTCCATCAATCGCACGGGCGTTGTCTATTCCTGCCAAGGTAAAAACCGGTACCATTATGGACGTAGAGCACGTTGTCATACTGATGCAGGAAAACCGGTCATTCGATCATTACTTTGGCACATTATCTGGTGTTCGAGGTTTTTCTGATCCGTATCCTGCCCCAGCCAAAAACTGGGAAAAACAGCAGAACAGGAATGTTTTTCTACAACGGAACACAACAAAAGAAGGGCCTGAATGGGTTACACCTTTTCCTCTAAATACCCGCCAGCATTTTGCTCACATGCGGGTACAAGGTACGCCGCACTCCTGGCCTGATGCACAAGATGCCTGGGACCATGGGCGCATGAGTCATTGGCCCGATGCCAAGTACTTACATGCTATGGGCTATTATGAGCGCGACGACATGCCGTTTCAATTTGCGCTGGCTGAGGCATTCACATTATGTGATGCGTACCACTGTTCATCGCAGACGGGTACTAACACAAACCGGCTATTTCTGTGGTCGGGAACGAACAATGGTGATGGTGATCAGGGTGGGCCCGCTATTGGTAATTCCCACGATAATTTGCCCGAAAATGGTGGGTATCCAGAAGCCTATACCTGGACAACTTACGTCGAACGACTGCAAGAAACTGGTATTAGCTGGACCATTTATCAAGACATGGCGGATAACTTTACTGATAATCCGTTGGTAGGATTTCACGCGTTTCAGGCCTCATATTCGGGCGCTGACGACAGTGAACCGGCGCTAGCACAGCGCGCACTCACCACAAGAGCGTTGGACCAACTACGCAAAGATGCCTCTAACGATAGTTTGCCTGAGGTCTCGTATATTATCGCTACAGCACAAGGGTCTGAGCATCCGGGTCCGTCAAGCCCGGCGCAGGGCGCTGCCTATATTGCAGATGTGCTGGATGCATTAACTGCAAACCCAGAGGTCTGGGCAAAAACTGCGTTATTTATCATGTTTGATGAAAACGATGGTTTTTTCGATCATATGCCTCCGCCGGCACCCCCTTCAAAAGAGCGCGATGGTACTTATGCCGGCCATTCTCAGGTTTCCACTGAAGGTGAGTACCATTTGCACTTTTCTCAAGCTGACAAAGATCTTGAGCGTGAGGATTTAATGGGTAACCCATACGGATTAGGCCCTCGTGTACCTGCATATGTTATATCGCCCTGGAGTCGGGGTGGCTTTGTATGTTCTGAGGTCATGGATCACACTTCTGTCATTCGTTTTCTTGAACAACGATTTGGTGTTAGAGAACCAAATATTTCGACGTGGCGACGAGCAGTTTGCGGTGATTTCACCAGTGCTTTCGATTTTGAAACGCCCAATAAATCGACACTTCCGACAATGCCAGATCCCAGAAGCGAAGCCCGCTTGGCTGCCGCACTTCCCGAGCGTACGGTGCCCATCATGCCGAAAGAATTTACAATACCAGTACAAGAAAAAGGCTTCCGTCCACAGCGGCCTAATCAGTACCGGCCTGCAGTATCACTCGGTGAGCAGGACAGTAATCTCCGCCTAACTTTTATGAATGAGGGAAGTAAAGCGATTGTTTTTCATCTTTACGATCGCTACAACTTAGATGCCGTGCCCAAGCGGTATACTATTGACCAGCATCAGCAGTTTACTGACACCATAGCGGCATCGGATGAACGTATTGATGTTCAGGTAATGGGACCAGAAGGCTTTCATCGTAGAATTAAGATGAAGAAGCAGCATTGGGCGCTATTTAGTCAACTCGTATTTGATGTGACGGCTGAAGATTGTGCAGTTACAGCGAAGGTTGACGGTATGACATTAACGCTGAATCATACTCAACCGTCAGCCCAGTCGCTTCCCCGGGACATGAAAGTGACTGTGCCGGTTGATAGCAACGGGCGGTACGATGTCACTGTGTTTTTAGGTGGCAATAAAACTAGTTATATACAAATGGCGGGACGGCTTCCCGCCTGATAGTTCGGATCCAATATGCCCCAGTCTGAAATAGTCGTATTTGATTTAGATGGCACGCTCATCGACGCTGATTGTGCGCAGGAATGGTTGATATTTTTGCGGGAAAAGACATTTCCAGGAGCAGTTGAAGCCGAATTAAGTTGCGCTGCAATTATGAAAAACTACGACTCAGGTCGCATGGACATGCATGAATACATGCGTCATTGGGTAATGCCCATCAAAGGGATGTTGGTGTCAGACATTAATGACCTCGCCATAGAATTTGCTGAAACCTCCATTCGACAGCGACTCTTTCCTGAAGGCGTCGCGCGGGTTTCACATCACCGGAAGGCGGGGGATACGGTTTTACTTATTTCTGCAAGTCCTTCACTTATTGTTCACCCCATTGCTGCAATGCTTGGCATAGAACATGTCATCGGTTTAAACGTACACATTCAACACCAACAAATTCAAAGTATGTTGATTGAACCGCTTAGTTACAGAGCGGGTAAACTCACATGCTTACAAAAATGGCTCTCTCAACATGGCCTGACGGGCTCGTCGCTGACTTATGCCTACAGCGATTCTATTAACGACAGATCGCTACTTGAATTTGCGCATACGCCGATTGTAGTAAATGGTGATAGGCATATCGCTGGCCTCGCTGAGCAGAATGCATGGCGCCAAGTTCATTGGCAGGTCCCAGCATTGGATTAGCAACATTTATAGAGAAATACGAGCTACTTAGCGAGAGATAGCGGCTTATTAGTCGAAAGATTAAGTCTTGACACATCCTTTACATTTTTCTCGACCGTCCAAATAAAAGACGCTAAATTAGCCGAACTTTGTAGTTGTAGTATCTAAAGTTCAAGGATGAAAACATGAATAACGTTGTACGTGTCTTTTCTCTTTCTGCGTTGGCGCTGGCTGTGTCTGCATGCGGAGGCGGCGGTGGCTCTGACAGTACTTCCGGCGGTGGCACACAAACGCCTTCAAAAACCCCTGTACAGATCATTTCTGACGCACAATCTCATTCCAAATCACAGTTAACCACAGCTGCAAAAACGCAGGCTGATACCCGTTATAGTGGTGAGTCCGCCAAGGCAGAAATAGATATTGCCCTGGCTCAGCATGTGTACAGTGTATTGTTTGACGACAATATTCTCACCGTGCCCGATATCGGTGAACATGATATTGAAAATGAACTCAGCAGTGACGGTTCAATTAACAGTACTCTTCAGTGTGATGAAAGCGGCACTGTGAAATATACCGGTAAGTTTGATGATAACGGTACCGGTAAGTTGTCCATGGATTTCAGTGACTGTCAGTCTTACTACAACAGCTTTGCGTTGTCCGGAGTGGCGGCGGTTTCTATTGATGTCGTCACCGACAGCAAAATGGAATACACCCTGTATTTCTCCAATCTTAACTGGGAAGACGACGTCCCGGTGTCTATGTCAGGCCTGATCACCTTCAGTGATTCATTTTCAATGCAAACCGGTGTGACGACGTCGGTCAGTGAGCAATACGTGAGTGCTACGGTTGGCGATGAAAGCTATCTGATTGATGCCAGCATGACCACCAAAGATGACTGGGAGTCGCCAGAACTCAGGATTGAAGGCCGTGTCAGTGTGGGGTCTGAAGGTTATGTAGATGTGTCGCTGGATACTGACGAGCTGGATATGCCGTACTTTTACGGCAGTACCGTTGTGTTCAACGACGGTGAAGCACAGCTGAAGTTCTTGCAGGGTATGGTGATGTACACGCAGGATCTCGATAATGACGGCGAGGCGGATGCCGGTAAGTACTTTGAAAGTGTATACGGCTTCGTTACAACACCGGTAAGTGATACTGATTTATATAATCTCACTGAAATCTCTTTAACACCCTATGTAGAGTCGCCTTATCTGCAAAATTCTGAAGGGCTGTCTGTGGCACAGGAAATTGTTGTGCTGCCCGGTAACTATTATGACCTCGATACCCCGGATGAAGATCTGACGGTCAGTTACAACTGGTATCTGAACGGCAGGTTGCTTGAAGGCGTTCACGGTAACACCCTGCCCGCATACTCAGTGACGGTTGATCAGTGGCTTGAAGTGTCCATGGTGGTGTCTGACTCAATCAACACGGTGGAATCCTATCCCATCAGCATCTATGTGGAAGATACTCCTGCGGTTGTTACGGTTAGTAATGTGCCGGAAAACATCCGTGCTGGCGATACCATTACTTTCTCATTATCACTGACCGATGCAGATGTACCTGGTAATGAAAACCTGGCGGCACTGGTGAGCGCACCGGAGGGAGCAACGTTAGCTTCGGATGGTACTGTGACTTGGGTTGTACCGGACAATCAGCTTTTCAGTCAGATGGTGTATTCCTTCGGTGTGAGCAACAGTCAGAACCCGAATGACACCATTGAGGAATACTTTGATGTGACGGTGAACGCTGATGAAGCGCAGCCGTTGTTCCGTTCCGGCGTAGAAGTGCCTCACCGGAATAATTCCCAGTGGGTGGCCGATTTTGATGGCGACGGTAGCAATGAATTGTTGGGAACAGACAATGGCTCACGGGTATTTTTACTGACGCTGGTTGATGGTAAATATCAACAGAAATGGGCATATCCCTACGCGCTGTCTGATGAACAGAATATTCAGCAGGTATTGCCCGCAGATATGGACCAGGACGGTACACCTGAAATTTTAGTTATCACTGAAAAAACCTTCTGGCTGATTGATGATTTAACCAAAGATGCACGGGTTTTACTGGAAACCGACGATTATTTCAGTGAAGCGTTACTGGCTGATACCGACAACGACGGTGTGAATGAACTGATTTATTCTGTTAAGAATGCGGATTACGACGCCAGTGAAACAACCATTTTTGTGAGTGAGTTGGGAAGTGAGTTGGTTACAACACTCAGCTTCAGCACTAACAGCTTCCAGACAATCGCTGCCGGTAACGTGGATGCCGACAGTAATGTAGAGCTGATTATGAACACCGGTCTGGTGTACGACCTGACCACTGGTGCGAATGAATGGTTTTTCGGCTCCGGATTTGGTAGTTCATTTGTTACAGTTGGCGACCTCAACGGGAATGGTATCGATGAGATCATTGGTGCCGGTGCCTGGGATGCGCTTTACGTGTATTCCGCTGTTGATAAATCTCAGCTGGCGTCATTGTCGCTTGACGATACCTGCGATATGCATGCATACAATCTCTACGATGATGCGACAGATGAGATCGTGGTGAGTGATTGTCAGTGGGGCAATGTAACTGCGTACACTCTTAACGGCAGTAATCAGCTGGATACTGTATGGCAAGTCGGGCTGCAGGACCATGGTTCCTCATCGCTTACCATGGGTGATATCGACAACGACGGCAGTGCGGAAATCTTATGGGGTTCGGGCACCAGTAGTTCCGGTGCAGACCGCCTGATCACTGCGGACTACACTGCCGGTGGCGCAACGGTAAAAGAAAATACCACCGGTGTTCAGCTTGACCATTTCTATGCTGCGGGCTGGTCTGAAATCACTTCCGGTGATGAGCGCGCCGTGTTCTTTGTGCCCAGTACTGAAAGCGGTTATGACGGCTCCGTTATCGTTACGCTCACCGGCGATGGCACCATAACTGTGGGTGAAGAGCTGTCTACTAACTGGGACCACAGTACTCAGGCGGTGACAACTGATTTCAATAACGATGGCGCGGGGGATATTTTCCTGCCTCTGACTTCCCTGTATGACGGCGCATTCGGTGCGGTGCAGTTAAGCGATATGTCAGTTCAGTATTCCATTGACGGTGACTACGACAGCACTATCGGCAAGATAATGGCCATAGACGTCAACGGCGACGGCTATGAGGATGCGGTCTATCAGGACGGGTCGGCGATTAAGGTTGTTGACATTCAGAATCAGCTGCTGGTGGCATCGTATACCAGCCCTCAGGGAGTCAGTGATTTTGATGCGGTATTTATTGATGATGTACTGAATCTGGTCGTGACCAGCGGTTACCAACAGGTACAGTTGCTGACGCTGGGAAGTAATGCATTTATCACCGGCAGCTCGTATGACATTGAATGTCCGCAGGTACTGTTTACCGGCGGTGAAAACAGCCGTCAGTTTGTTTGTTCCGGTGGTAACGACGAGGAAATGAACATGCTGGCATTTTCAGACAGTGGTGTGGAACTGGTGGGGGAATACAACTTCCCGTTTGAGATCACCGGTATGATTGTGGACCCTGTTACCCCGTCTAACATTCTGGTGGTAACCGGCGATGACAGCAGTTGGTACAGCTCTCATTCTGTTCTGCGCAGCATCGCAACTAATGGCAATATTATCTGGTCCGGTCCGAAATTGAACGGCAGAGCAGGCAAAGGTGCGCTGCGTGCCCGACGCTCTGAATCCGGCGATTTAGAAGTTATGCTTGGTACGTCAGCAGGGATGTACTTGATCCACTGATTGATGAGGGCGTTCAGGTGAATTCAGATACCTGTTTTCACCTGAGTTCAGATCATCCCGGCTGTGAGGAAGTTGCCACGGTTATTCCGTGAACCCTGCCGGAGCGCTCCTGCTTTATGCTGCGCCGTAAACAGGTAAGGTCAGCGTAAATTCAGTACCGGTATAGAGCTCGCTTTCAACGCTGAGCATTCCTTCGTGCTCTCTCGCAATTTCATACGAAATGGAAAGGCCCAGGCCAGTACCCGTATCTTCGTCTTTGGTGGTGAAGAAAGGATTGAATATCTTCTGCAAGTTTTCGTCTGAAATCCCGCAGCCATTGTCACGGACGATAAGTTCTACGGTGCCGTTGCTGTTTGCTCTGGTGCGCACTTCCAGCTTACCTCGCCGCCCGGTTTCTTCAATTGCCTGCGCGGCGTTAATCAGCAGGTTGGTAATAACCTGAGAAATTTTGCCAACGTTCATCATAACGCGGGGCAATTGGTCGTAATTAATGTCTACATCGCAGGCATATTTGAGCTTATTGTTCACCAGCGCTAATGTGGTTTTCACACAGTTATTCAAATCAAAAAGTTGCTTCTGATCCGTGTCGATTCTGGAAAATTGTTTAAGGCTGCTGACAATTTCTTCCACTCTCTGTAAACCGTGTTCAGATTCTTTGATGAGATGGGAAACGTCATTGCTTATGAAATCCAGTGACTGGTAAGCCTGAGAATTCTTCAATGCAGCTAACTTTTCCAGTGCAACTTCATTGGCAGGTGCTTGTGTGACTTCCATCAGATCTCTGTAGAGTATTTCAAAACTGGCTAAATACTCTTTCAGCGTGTCGAGATTACTGCTGACAAATCCCACAGGATTATTGATTTCGTGAGCTACACCGGCAGCAAGCTGACCCACTGACGACATCTTTTCTGCCTGAAGTAACTGCTGCTGGGTTTCTTTCAGCGATTTGTTTGACTGTGACAGCTCTTCATTTTTTCTGTTTAATTCATTGGTGCGTTCGCGGACTCTGTATTCCAGAGACTGATTCAGGTTATGTATAGCATTTTCCGCTTCGGCTCTGCGGATGTGCTCTTCTTCAAGATGCGAGATTAAATGATTGAATACTGTTGCCAATTCTTCGAGCTCATCGTTGGTACGCACATTTACTTTAATATCTTCATATTTGTTTTCTTTTGAAGCCTGAATGAGTCTGCGGGCCCCCTGTTGAAGAATGTTGATCTGCTTAGTCAGATAACTTCCGAGAAAATAGGAAAACAGCGCAACAAGAACCATTTCAATGACTGCGATGGTATAAGCCCACTGCTGAATGTCGCTCAGCGACGCTTTCACCGCCGCAATATCAATTCCAAGATCAATATAACCGTACAAGGTATCATCAACCATGATCGGGCGGCGGATATCGTAAATCCCGTCACTGGCCAGGCTGACAGACGTATCGGCCTGAAAGTCTGCGTTCAGTGATTGTTCGTTGCCACCTGATGCGAAGACTCTGCCGGAGGTATCAGCTATTTTGACGTAATGAATGTCGGAATCAGTAAGCAGTTCGTTGACATCAGCCTCAATGCCGGCCAGATCGAATGACAAAAATGCGTTTTTAGTTGTTGAATAAAACAGGTTAGCCGTTGTACTCGCGCGCTTTACCACCGCATCGTTAACCAGGTTGGTCAGCAGGTTAAAGGTTGTCGTCAGCAACAGTGCGAGCAATGTTGCCTCTATTAAGGCCACACCCAGTATTGTTTTTAATTTTAATGATATTCGCATAGGAACTACGGGTTCTCTTGCTGCAGTAAGTCTATGTTCAGCGCCCGGACGTCATCCCAGTCTGCAGAAAATGCTTCCGAGAATCCTTTCATTTTGAGACTGTTTAATGCGTCATTGCCTTTTCCGCCTGGCGTCATGGTTGTGAGAACATTCAGTAGTTGTCCGCGAACTTCCTCTGACAGCCGGGGATGCGTCGCTATGGCATGTGGCGTATAGGCCGGGCTTGACCAGAGCACTTTCAGGTTCTCTTTAACGTCGCCGTCTGTGGCTTGCAGAGACCGGAAAATCCCGCCTCCGGCCTTAAAGAATCCCCTCTTTACATTCAGATAGACGGAATCATGGGAATGCACATAAACGGGTGTAAAGTTGATACCTTCTTTTTGCATGGTCGCACGGGGAATAATACTGGCGGCAAAAGCGGCAGGGGCCGGAAAGGCGATTTTGGTGCCATTAAGATCAGACAATTGTGTAAAAGGACTGTCACGCGGCACAACGATGATGCCCTGAATGGTTTGATCTTTCTGGCGGACCAGCGCGCGGTAACCGGGATTTTTCTGAAAAACGACAAAGTGATAAGGGTTCATGTAAGCAATGTCGTATTTGCCTTCTGACAGTGCTTTTTCAAATGTCGGAATATCTTTCGCGGTTTCAAAGTGAAAAGTGTGTCCGGTCTCAGATCCGATATAGCTGAGCAAAGGTTGCCACGCCTCAGCGAGCTTTTTCGGCGAGTGCTGCGGAACAATGCCCACAGAAAAGGACTCAGCAGCAGCGGAATGTGATATGAGCATTAATAGTATTGCAACGACCCGCCTGACCAACAATTCAGACATATTTTTTCTTCTCCCACCCCGTAACGTCCACTCGTGCCGTCATCACCATCGTCTTTCTGTAATTCTATAACAAAATATGATGATAGGGCATTGTGTGCAGAAATGCCTTTTTCGCCCCGCTTTCGTTATAATTCTCTGCATCACTTTTTATAAGAACATCTGTTATGGCTACCGCATCTGCTCTTCATATTCTGGTTAAGACCGAAAAAGAAGCCCTTTCCATTCTTGAACAACTGAAGAAAGGCAAAGATTTCGCCACACTGGCAAAGAAACACTCAACGTGTCCGTCGGGAAAGCGGGGCGGAGATTTGGGTGAATTTCGCCGCGGACAGATGGTGAAACAATTTGATGACGTAGTGTTTAAAAAAGAAGTGCTTAAAGTGCACGGACCGGTAAAAACAAAGTTCGGCTATCACCTGATCAAAACCTTGTACCGCAGCTGATTTCAATTCAAGGTCTTCCCGAACGGGAAGACTATCCATTCCCTTAGTCGCTATCACATAATAAGTGCAGACGCACCATTCATGAGCAAAATGCTGAACCACAGGTGTGCATTTTGTTTGACAGTTGGTTGTTTTTCATTCTCCTCTGATCTGTTTCGTGTCATTTTCCTTGTTTAAAAGTTCCACAATTGAATGCTTTTATTGATTCTGTGAATGAGCATTATCTGGTCAATGATTTCACTTATTGGCAGGATCATAAATAGTCTGTTCACATCATAGACTTAGATATAGTCAAATTTTTATATAGCATAACTTGTTGTATTTAATAATTTTCTGTTCTTTAAGCTCAAATTTTCCATTCGTTAGGGTGTTTGAAATTTCTAAATATACAGGGAAGTTTGGCTAAACATTCAGCGCTAACTGCCCCCTTGCATATTCCTTTTTGATATAAATATGCATATTGCCACCGGTGGCAATAGATATTAGATTTGGTTAACAATAAAAATTATAAATTAACAATGCGAGCACGCATGTGTTCGGATCATGAGTCTCAGTATCCCGTGCCTGAGGAGAACACATTGAAAGTACTGATATTAAATGAAGGACTCGAACAACAAGGTCACACAGAGAAGCG
>Ga0209452_1000175_pt1 | contig 18092 bp, 16 predicted proteins | sample WorMetimpBELIZE1_FD_187388 | JGI IMG/M metagenome (GOLD analysis project Ga0209452, IMG submission 187388) | Marine gutless worms symbiont microbial communities from Max Planck institute for Marine Microbiology, Germany - Olavius imperfectus... | ecosystem: Host-associated > Annelida > Digestive... | reverse complement strand
GTGCCCTGTGGTTTAGTGCCAATTTGCAAAGCCGATATACGCTTTTTCATAGAATTCCTTTACGGTGTTGAACAGAGTTTCTGCCGGTTTGTGTGATATGAATCATAGTACGCCGCTTATCGGGAAAACATACACAGATGCTCAGCGCCATCGTAGATCAGATGAACTGAATGTGAATTTCCGGTTTTGAAAAGCGGCGGATAAGGTATTCTAGGCCTACGCAGGTTTTTCGCCTGTTGCGTGGCTTGTGAAAACGGCCTTGTTTTAACTATAGACACTATCGAAATATCAGCTTTTGAACGGAAAAAATAAAGTCGTCACACTACTTCGTCAACAACCATACTCGCGGGTAGCGCTGGCGCAGGCTACCGGTTTGGGTAAACCGGCGTTGACTAAAGTAACCAGAATGCTGGCTGAAGAGGGTCTTATTCGTGAGAACCCGGGCGCTGACACTGACTCCTCAGATCGTGCAGGCAGGCCGGCAACAGAGTTGGCACTGAATGAGGGACATTACTTCAGTGCTGCTATGTACGTTTCGATCGAAGGTGTAAGTGCTTACTTGCAAGATGTTTCAGGAAAAGTGCACCGTTCTTTGAATCAGCCATGGCAGGTATCATTCAAACAAGGAAACCTGTTTTCCCCGTCCGTATTCTCCGCAAAGCTGCAGGCGCTGGTTGGTTCACTTTGTGCCGGCCATGATATTGAAGTAAATGTACTTAAATCGGTATGTATTGCTACTCAGGGTAAAATAGCGCAGCACACCGGCATTATTTATCAGTCGCAATTGCTTGATGAACAAAACGTGCCGCTGGCATCCATGTTAAAAAATGCGCTGGGTGTGCCTGTACATTTGTATAACATTGCCTGGTGCTCGACATTCTGTTTCAACGTCTTTAATCAGTTTGAAGACAGCTATATAGCATTGCTTCTGGGTTATGGTCTGGGTACCGGTATTTGCATTGATGGCAGACTAATTGCCGGACCGGATGGTCTTGCTCCGGAAGTGAGCCATCTGACTTACGATAAGCATGGCCCTGTGTGCTATTGCGGCGCCCGCGGTTGTGCTGAGCAGTACGTCACCTACAACGCGATTTTCGGGCAGGCTGAACAGGCTGGTATTACGCTGGAAGGCGCAACGCCAGTTGAAAAGCTGCACCATATCAGTGAACTGCTCAATGTAGGCAATCCGGCCATGCTGGCCATCATTAATCAGGCAGGGGATGTCCTCGGGCACATTGCCGTGCAGCTAATGGCCATGCTGGATGTGCGGCACATCTACTTAAACGGTGAAACGGCCATTCTGCACGAGTACCTGGGGGCCGCCATCAAAGAAGCGCTTGAGCGTCATGGCAGTACCCAGGCCATTGCATCCCGCCTTTCAATTACTTACGAGCCGGATACTGACGTTGCCACGCGGGGCTTACTGGAATTGACCAACCGCAGCTTTTTAGTTTAGCTGCGGCCACGTTGCAGAATTATTATTCTCTGGTTTTAATGATGATTCGCCGGTAGCTGGTCAGTGCCGGTGTGCCGTTATCTGTTACTGCGAGAATAACGTGCGCTTCACCGCCGTTATCACAGGGTACCGGCGTATCGTGCCACATCTCTCTGCATGCTTTAGTCACGGTAACTTCGCTTTTGCTGCCGGTATTTTTCAGTGAAAGTGCCGCCAGCGCCGGGGTGCCCGGCATGCCGCTGTAGCCTGCTTCTTCATAATGGAACCAGTGCCAGGACAGTTTATTTCCGTCAGGATCTTCTGTGGCAGAAGCGTCCAGAACCAGCGTCTCCCCCTGTTTAACATCAGCGTAAATCACCTCTGTGCCTGTGTTTCCGTTAACCGAAACGATGGGATGGTGGTTTGCTTCCTCAAAGGGCTTGATAGTCCAGTCCATGCGGGCTGCAAAATCATGCTGAAACTGCTCACGCCAGCGCCAGATGGTCGCATGATCCGAGACTACAGTTTCACCGTCTTTGCCTGTAACCATATCGGCAGACGTGACACGGGGGAACCAGTCACCGCCCTGAGTCCAGATTGAATGTGTTTCTCCGTAGGGTTGACGGTAAACATAGCGTCCTCCCCAGCCGCCCCAGGACGGGCTGCGGAAACTGTTCAGTCCGTTAGCAGTTAATCCCAGAAAGGCCGGGGTGTCACCTTCCATAATGAATGCATATCTCAGGTAATGCTTGCCCAGCGGGCCTTTTTTACGGATATTTTCTTCCAGCCACTCATTCGATACGGTGGTGAAGTCAGCACCCTTGCCGTTTTGATAATATTCATCACCGGCGATGCCTGTCCAGGTGGCGTAAGCATATTCACCGCCGTCGGGAGACGAAGGCTTTACGATATAGCTGACATCAGGAAAGTGCTTGCGGATCCACGGCCCGGCATCATCCTGATCAGAAATAGAGTACACGCGAAGCTTCTTCTCAAATGCTTTAAGTTCAGCCTCTGAGCGGTTTGCCTTCACATCCATCAGTGCCTGCGCCAGCGTATTTGCGCCACCCCACACTGTTACCCAAACCGGTCGGGGATCGCTTTTATCGACGGCGGCTATCAGCGCTTCAGAACCCGGGGACGATTGGCCTTTGCCTGTACTGGCCATGCCGTAGCCCGGCTGACCCACATTCACCAGACTTTGCAGATATGCTGCTTCCGGCCAGCCGTCAGCATGTTTCATCAGGTTGCTGCGTACTTCGCCGTAAGCGGAAATAATACCGGCTATGGTGTCTGTTTCCCGCTTTTCTTTCTGCCAGGTAGAAGTAGTTGCAATCAGGCCTTCAAGGTCCAGTTCATTGGAATAGGTCAGCAGGCGCACCATGGACATCTGATCGTCCGGCTCGTTGCCCATATCAGTGAAAACAAACACTCTGGGCTTGCCGGTAAATTCATCCACCGGCGGCGGTGTGTTACTGAGTGCATGAGAGCTCGCAAAAACCAGCAGCGCCAGACTGCTTTTCGATACAACAGAAGTAAACCGTTTCAATGACAGGATCCTTATTCATCACAACACTGGAAATGTGATAAATAAGTTAATTTACTTGGTGAATTAATTCAATGCATAATATGAGCTAGTCAGTAAGAGTTGTCCTGAATTAGCTAAATATCCGGTCTCATCATATCTTCATCATTTCGTCACGTGGCAGTCACAGTTCCCGGACAGCATGGACTTTTACACTGACAAAGGAGACGGGTAATGGGATTGAATCTTTGGCAGATTTTACTGGTACTGCTCATCGTAGTACTACTGTTCGGTCGTGGCCGTATTCCTGCCTTGATGGGCGATATTGCCTCCGGTATCCGCAGTTTCAAACAGGGGTTGCAGGAGGAAGAACAAAGGCTGGATGTAACAGCACCTGCCGGTCAGACAGAGTCTGAATCCGCACAGTCCAAACGTGGATCAGAGCAACCGGTGAAAGCCGGTCAACCCCATGCTTGATCTTAGCTGGACTGAGCTTTTTTTCGTGGGTGTGCTGGCCCTCATTATCATCGGCCCCAAAGATTTACCTGAGCTGTTTCAAATTTTCGGACGCTTTACCGCAAAGCTGAAGCGCATGTACGCTGGCATGCAGGGCAGCATGAACCAGCTTACGAAAGAAGTGAATATTGTGAACGGCAAAGCGCAACCGGGTGACGAAAGCTGGAAAGCGTTTTTGCCTGAAGATATAAGAAATCTGCCGGCAGATTTTACTCCGGGCTCAATGTCTGCAGAGCAACATGCTGAGCGCCGGAACAAAATTGACGAGGCGCGCAAGCAGGCTGATGAAGCGCGTAAGGCGAAGGAGCAGCGCAATGAATGACGAACAGATCAATAAGTCCACTGCGCCTTTACTTACTCACCTTATTGAGCTTCGTACCCGCCTGCTTTACTGCCTGGCGTTTTTTATGGTGATGTTCGGCGCCGGCTACTATTTCTCTGCTGACATATACCATTTCCTGCAACAGCCATTGCTTCAGCAATTCGGTGAAGGCAGTGAACGGCGAATGATTTATACCGGCTTGCAGGAGGCATTCTTTACTTACCTGAAGCTGGCATTTTTTACTGCTCTGTTTTTCTCGGTGCCGCTTATTCTGATCCAGGTCTGGCGCTTTCTTGCTCCGGGTATGTATCAGCACGAAAGAAAAAGTTTTTTGCCGCTGTTTATTATGACCCCGGTTTTGTTTATTACCGGCGCTGCGCTTGCGTTTTATGTAGTGATGCCGATGGCATGGCAGTTTTTTATGAGTTTCGAAACCGCAGGCGGCAATGAGGCCATCAGAGTCGAACTGGAAGCAAAAGTCAGTGAATATCTGTCGCTGGTGATTAAGCTCATTCTGGCATTCGGACTGAGTTTTGAGCTACCTGTATTTCTGCTTATCCTGGCTAAAACCGGCATGGTAACGGCTGAAACACTAAGACACTACCGGCGCCACGCTATTGTGCTGATATTCCTTGTCGCTGCTTTTATTACACCACCTGATTTAATTTCCCAGATAGCACTGGGTACGCCCATCGTGTTGCTTTATGAAGTATCTGTTTACCTTGTTGCTATGACAGAGCGGCGGGCACAGGCGGCGCAGGAAGCTGCTGAAATATAAATTAAAAAAATCTGTCACGAACATGTAGCCTGCTCGTCAAGAAAATGGCGTCTGAGTGTCATTTTTGCTCCGTAGATTGGTTCCCGGCAAGACCGGATGTTGTCCCCTTTCAGAGGTCGGGGTTCCTACTTCTAAAACCAATCGAACAGGTGCAATAAAATGTCTAAAGAAACAACCGGGATGATTCTGTCCGAAGCGACGGTTAACCGTCGTGATTTTGTAAAAGGCGGTTCTGTTGTTGCTGCCAGTACAGCACTGGCATCACTGTCTGCCAAGGCTGCGACTCTGCCATTTTCTTCTTCTTACGGCCCACTGAGCATGAAAGCCTGTAAAGCAACAGGTCTGGAGTTGCTGGCTTTACCGGATGGCTTTGAATATACCTCTTACGGCTGGACAGGTCAGATCCAGTCTGACCGTAACCCGACACCAACCGACCATGACGGTATGGCAGTGGTTGCTGCAAAGCAAAATATCGTATGTCTGGTGCGTAACCATGAGTTAAGCGAGGGCGAAGGCCACAAGTGTGACCCTGTGGGCGGCCGTGGTATCTATAATCCGGCGCAATATGGCGGTACTACCAACCTGATGTTTGATGTAGTAAATGGTAAGTTCCTGTCTTCCTACAACAGCCTTGGCGGCACAATCCGTAACTGTGCTGGTGGCTCCACACCATGGGGTTCGTGGTTATCCTGTGAAGAGACCTTCCAGGTTGCTCAGGGCATTTATCACGGCTACATCTTCGAAGTTCCAGGTTTTGGTGTATCAGACGGCCAGCCAATCCGTGAGATGGGTCGCTTTACCCACGAAGCTGTGGCAGTGGACCCTGCAACAAGCTTTGTCTACATGACAGAAGACACGGGCACTTCGGCATTTTATAAATTCGAACCTGCAGGCCAGTGGGGTGATCTGAAATCAGGCGGTACGCTTTACGCAATGGTGCTGGATAACACACCACGTGTTGATCTGCGTGGCGGACTGGTTGAAGGCTCAACCTACAACGTAAGCTGGCAGGAAATCCCTGATCCGGACGCATTCAGTGAGTCCTGTTTCAGTCAGGCCAGTGACGCGGCCATCATTCTCCGCGGTGAAGGTTGCTGGTATGACGACGGTAAAATCTACTTCGTTTCTACTTCAGGTGGCGCAGCCGGTCTGGGACAAATTTTCTGTTTCGACCCCCGTCGTCAGAAACTCACGGTTGTTTTTGAATCTACCAGCACGTCAGAAGTCGATGGTCCTGACAATATTGCTGTCAGTCCCCGTGGCAGCATCCTGATGTGTGAAGACGGTGGCTCTGATCCCAAGCGTCTGGTGGGCTTAACGCAAAGCGGCGAAACCTTCACGTTCTGTGAAAACCGCATGGAGCTGGATCAGGGTGATCTTGCTGTTATTGACAACATTTACCCCGGCGTTTCAGCCAACTTTACCGACAGCGTGGGTACCAGCACAGATGGTTCTGCCCGCCGCAGCTTTACCAGTCGTGAGTGGTGTGGTGCATGTTTCTATGGCCGCTGGTTATTCGTGAATATCCAGTCTCCGGGTGTCACGTTTGCGATTACCGGCCCGTGGGAAAACGGCGCGCTGTAAACCGGAATAAGCATAAAAGTTTAATAAAACAACACGGGGCACATTGCTGCCCCTTTTCAGACTTTAAGGAATAAACATGAAAGCACTGGTATTTTTAGCATCAATGTTACTCGCTGTTCAGGCGAATGCAGCCATTATGAACCTGAGCATTCCGGGTACGGCAAGCGGCTCTCTGAGTGACGAAAGCGGTTGGTTAAACGGTGATACTTCAGCAATTGATTTTTACACGTTCGAATTATCTGCTGACACTGAACTGAGCTTCTCACTGGATACACTTCTTACATCAATGGGCATGAGCCTGTATTCAGGCGAACTGGCGACGGATCCCGGTTTCCTGTTTGACAATGCAGGTGACTTCTCTGATTTCTGGGGTAGCAGCTTAACGTATATCACTGGTACCGACGCTTTCGTACCTGCGGCAGGGACTAATGACCTCGATGCGGGATTACTTACAAGTGGCTGGTACACGCTGGCTGTAGGTGGGAATGAAGGTTTCAGCTTTGGTTCATTCAGTTACACGCTGAATGCAGACGCAGTGACCACCACTGTTTCAGAGCCGTCCACGTTTGTGGTTGCACTGATGATGCTGGCAGGATTGTGCTGGACACGCCGTCAAGGTCGCAACTAAACGCGGCTTTCAATAAATTCAAAGGGGCGCCCGGCGCCTCTTTTTTAATTCTAACACCCTGATACATCAACAATAATTTCAGGTGGCTGGTAAGTGTTAACAAAAGTTTCGTAGGAAACATAGCAGGCCGTGGCAACCACTTCGTTATGCCCCACACCCTGGTTAATTTTACTGCGAACGGTGATGTAAATTTCACGGGTGAGATCGCCGCTGGCAGACTGGCCGTTGAAATTATCGGCCCAGGTAAAATCATCGGCACCAAAACTCATCAGTTCCATGATTTCCGGAATGCCGTCACTGTCACCGAAAGAAAGCGCCAGCGGATAGCCTTTATCAAAATAAACGCCGTCAAAATCAAAACCATTATTAAATCCGCCATTTCTTTTGGCGATGATGGCTTTAGTGTGAGCAATGTTCGCGGTGGATTTCAGTGCGCCGGCAAGGGTATTAATAACAGCAGCATTGGCTTCAGATGACAGGTTCACAAAGCGCGGCAATGCCGTGACCGATAATACGCCAAGCATAATGATGACGATGATCAGTTCAATAAGCGTGAATCCGGATTGTCTGGATACCTGATAACGCATTGGCCTGCCCGATTTCTTACCTGTTCAGTCGATAATTTAAATACACCGTAATACTACTTGTTTATGGTAGAGCAGAATCCGGCGTATAGGGTTATCTGTAAATATACCTATGCACGTTGCCTTTAAGCCGCTGAGACCAGGTTTTTCCAGCTAAGTGCTTCATGCTTATAACGGCATGCGTGCGGGAAATATAAGGATAACTTTATTTTTTGCACCTGGCGAAATCCGGCAATACAAGGTAGCCGGATTGAATCGTAAGTGGTAAGCGTTTACTTACTCAATCGAGAACTCATCAAATAATGTCACTTCAGAATCCAAATCACTAGGGTCAAACACATAGCTTTTCACTGTGCCCGTGCTGGTATCAAGGACAGAGAATACCGACAGCACATTGCTGGCAACAAAAGGCAAATTCGGATAGCTGTCATTTTCCATGCTCATGGGACTGAACTGCGTAGGGAAGCTCATTACACGCCCCTGTGGATCACCGTTAGGCGGATAATTTTTTTCTGACCAGCGCGGATTGGCTGAATAAACATCTTCCCAGAAATCAGCTGTAGCCGGACGCCGGTTTGCCGTGTAAGTGCCGGTGGTATCATCGTAATATGCACCGTAGCTGTTACCCACATTAGAGCTTTCCAGGTAGTGCAGATCTTCTACCTGCGCGCGGTTCCACAAATGAGAATGGCCGATGTGCACCAGGCCTACACCGTTTTCAAGGAGCAGGGGTTCAATATCGTTCAGCCACACATCACCGGTAAGCGGATACTGGTAACGAATTTCCGTCGCGCTTTCCAGTGACGGCGCGATGGTGTCAGTCCATGTGGCCGGCTCAATGGGGAAGGTGTATTCAGCGACAGATTCACCTCCACTGCCATTGTCCTGTACAACCTGCAGCACCGGCTGTGCAAGCACCGGAACGGTGTTGTCACCCAGTCCGAAAACGCCCTGGTGCGCCATCACCACCTTGTACTTAGCATTTTGAAATGCTTCAGTCTGCATAACATCCGTCAGCCAGGTGTATTGCTCTGACTCAGCATCGAAACGCTCAAACAAAAATTCACCAAATCCCCACTGTGTCGGGTCGGTGTAGTTTTCTGCGTTTTCAACAAATTTGGTTTTGTTGTTCGGGGTAACACTCCACGAACGCCAGATACGGGAGACATTCATAGAAATCAGGAACACGTCTCCAAAAGATACCGCGAAGTATTCTTCGCCACGGGGGCCATCATTGGGGAAGGAAAAGATATCCAGAAAGCTCATCTGGTTGTGAGAGTGATCGGCGATCCACTGTGCTTTAACCGTTTCATCGTCAGACGGGTTAACGTCGGCTTTAACCTGTTCATAGGCGACTTCTGCAAACCATGCCGGTTGAGGATCACCAAAGCCGCCGTTCAGAGAGTAGCTTTCTTCATCTGGCGTATAACGGCCCATGACCTCATGGTTGCCAATAGTACCGAACACCGGTGCATGCTGGAGAATTTCACCGCCATTGTAGGGAAAGCCAGGCATGTATTGCTGGTAGTGTCCCTGCAGGGCCGGGAAGAATGCAGGCGCATTGTCTTTGGCCTGATCGAACCATTCTGAAGCGCGGTCGGGTACATTCACAAAATCACCGGCAAAGAATACTGCGTCTGGCGTGCCAACGGTTTCCACTACCTTCTGATAGTTTGCGACAACGTTCTTTTTCGACTGCAAATCAGAAGTCAGCAGAATCATTAACGGCTGGCCCGCAGCTGGTGCCGGAGCCAGGGTAAAGGTGTCACTGGTAAATGCAAAGCCGTCTTCGTCAGTACTGGACACCGAGTAATCTACCCGTTCTCCCTGCGTCAGCCCGGTCGCAGTGGCTTCATGGCGGTAAACGTCACGATACGTCACTGTTTCGAAGGTCTGATTGTCGATAGCAGAGCCAGAGTCTTCCATCATACGTTCCAGCTTCGTGGTGGTAACATCCGTGAGGGTCTGGTCAGCATAGGTTAATGCATGTTCACTGCCTTCGAAATTGGTGAACCACACTACATTAACGCTGGAAGCAGTGGGTAATTGTAAAAACGGGTCTGTGAGCATTTTATGCTCAGGGTTCACGGGAACAGGCACTTCTACTTCAACGGGAACTTCAATTTCAACCGTTTCATCGTCACCACAAGCGGTAAGAGTAAGCAGGAGCCCGAGGGTGCCCGCGACGCGTAACTTCCACAACATGGATACATTCCTTTTGAACGAATTGAGAGAAAAATAGATGGAGTACTGCGCAAACCAGCGTTACAGGATTGAGTGACGTTAGTGAGATATTTTTATTACAGTGGCGTGATGTGTTTGGAATTTTTTATTCTTTGTGGCGGAAAATCTCTGATAAGCACGGTTTAAGATGATAGCTCCGTATCATGCAAATTCCGCTGCTTCCATTGAGAAGGTGCGCATCCTACTACACGGGTAAATGCCGCAGAAAATTTACTTGGATTGCTGTAACCAACCATACCTGCAACATGCGTCACACAATATCCCTGCAGCAGATACCTTTTGGCTTCCTGCATCTTATTCAGCAGAATATATTTGTATGGCGTTGTGCCGGTGCTTCTTTCGATTGCACGGGAGAATTGCCTGGTTCCCATTCCTAAAAGGCCGGCCAGTTCGTCTGTCTTAATTTCCTGTTCAATCTGCGTTTGAATGTAATCAGACAGACAGCTCAATTGCCGGCGACTTAGTCTTGATACCGGTTGTTGCTGTGTAAGGTTGTCAGAGAGGGCTGCAATACGTCGCAAGATAACGGATATGCCTTCTTGCAAAAATGATGTGCAAGGATCTTGCTGCTCAGCACATTCCCACATCGCCAGCGCTACCGTAAGGATTAATTCATCTTCAAGTACAGTAGATTGGTAGCAGTTATTTGCTGGCTGGCAAACATTACAAAACTTCTCAGTATCAATGGCAATGCCCAGCATATTCACATCAGGCGATGAGAATTCACCGTTTTCGTGAGGAGCAGTGATCAAAATACTCCTTTTCTTCCAGCGCCACGATCGATTTCCATATTTGACTATACCACCATCAGACAAGCAAACCCCGATTTTGAGATGTCTTCCCGCAACCATTTTTCCTGCAGTTGCCGGGAAGTGTGAGCGAACGAGTACAGCGCTCTCACAGGCCAGACTCACTATAGCCGGTTGTGCAGTGCTACTTTTCAGGCTGTCGACAATAAGGTTTCCGTTATCCATTTGTTTCACCTGGTAAAAATAATAAATATACCAAAATGGAGTGGTGGGACATTTTGGAGCGGTATTCATTCAGCGGCTTTTTAAACTACGTCACTTTGCAATCAGTAAGGGAATATCATCAGTATGTTTGAAAAGAGACGGCTAACAAAAACGCTATCTGTATCTTCTGGCCTCGGGCTGGCTTTCATTTCTTTCGCAGCGATATCCAGCGAGTATGCAATATCTACCGGAAAAGATGAACCTGAACGTATAGAAAAACAGCATCAAGACGGCGAGGGTTCTGATGGCGGAGATGCTATTGAGAAAATTGTGGTTAAGGGGACTAAGCGGGGGACGGAGCTGTTAAAAGCCGATGTTTCGGTAACGGTTATCGATTCAAAAATGATTGATGAAGCGAGAATACGTGATTTTACCCGGATAGATGAGCTTGTTCCCAACGTCCAATTTAACGAGTCAGGGCAGACGGGTAGTATTTACATTACCATTCGTGGCGTTGAGTCCAATCCGTTTGTTGTTAACAGAGCCGCGGTGTACATAGATGGCATTCCGTTTCGTGAGCTAAGTAACTCAGTACTTAGTCAGGTTGACTCCATCGAGGTGCTTCGCGGCCCGCAGGGAACGCTTTACGGTGCAAATTCAGAGTCAGGTCTCATCTTAGTTACCACAAAAACACCTTCGGAAGTCATGGAACAGAACTACCGTGTGTCGGCTTCAAGTTACGCCTCTGGCCAGGGATATGTGGGAACCGGATTCGTCGGCGGCCCACTGGCTCAAAATTCACTTAGTGGATCCGTGGCGTTCAGTACATCGATGGAGGATGCCTACGTAAAAAATGAGGGGACATCCACGGGTGAAAGCGGTGAAATTAAGGAGAACTTCGTTCAGGGTAAGCTGCAATGGACGCCAACTGACGCACTTACCATTAACGCAACGTCCTATTGGCTTGATGAGGATGCACCGGGTCTGTTCGTGCAGCAATATGTGCCGCTAAATATCAATCTGTACAATCAGTTATATGCAGACACGATGAACGGGGAACGCCAAATTGATAAGTGGACGGCGTTAGAAGATGCGCCCAAATATACCAATTCGGAAGAATTTGTTGCCGGTGTGAGTGTGACCTATGAGACCGGGCTTGGCACCATTGATCTGGCCGCATCTTATCGTACTCTGGAAGAAGACTCCAAAGGGCTGGATTTTGATCTTACTGCCACACCGTACGTGTCCGGACGCGAAGAAAAAAGCGAAGACTACAAAAACTTAGAGCTGCGCTACAGCTCGCCCGAAAATATCGTGTTCGATTATATCGTTGGCATGTCCTATTACGCGGAAAGTGAAGAAAACACTAAGTCGACGTTTATGGGCAGCGGCGATCTCGACAGCTATCTGGCAGCACCTCTGCAGTACAAAGAAGGTGAAGACAAGAGCCTCTTTGGATCATTGAACTGGTATGTAACTGATAAGCTTAAATTTGGCGCAGGGTTGCGTTATGAGCATGCAGAAAGATCTGCGGTACAAACCGCCGGCGCGCTGGATTTAGGTCTTGGAGCCATTACCTACTATCAGGATGCGGACCTTTCGAACACCTTTGAAAACTGGCTGCCACGCATCAGCGCTTTATACCAATTTAATCGCAACCTGTCTTTTCATGCGTCAGTTTCAAAGGGCTATATTCCGGGCGGATTCAACCTTACTGCCATACAGGACGATGTGGTAGATGACAGCATATTGTTTTATGACAGTGAAACGCTGCTCAGTAGAGAAGTCGGTTTCAAGTGGATGTCCGCAGACAGAAAGTGGCGCTCTTCCGGCGCACTATTTTTTATAGAATCAGATAACTGGCAGGAGATTCAGGTCGCTACCGACGCGAATGGTCGCCCTGTCAGCTCTGATTATATCGGCTCCGCCGCATCAGTAGAAAGCAAAGGCGCTGAACTAGAACTGGTCTGGCGACCTGCAGACTCGCTCTCTATAAATAGCCACTTCGGAATTGTGGACGCTGAATACACCGATCTTCAGATTAGTGAGTCACTGAATGCTGCAGGACAGGCGGTTCAGTTTGTTCCCGACTATGATGCCGGAGTGGCTGTCCGGTATGAATTGGATGAGAACTTTTATGTCAGAGCTGAAGCTAACTTTACCGGGAAGACCGCGCTGCGGGCAAAAGGCGATGCCGTCCAGCGGGCAGTCTCGACGCTGGGACTACAGCTAGGGTACGACGGTGGACAGACTGCTATCAGAGTGTTTGGCGAAAATCTGACAGACGAGCGAATTGCCAGCGGGCTTGCCATAGAAAATATGGCTTTTGGCACCGACGGATTGTTTTACAGTCCGCTTGACGCGCCGCGTATCATCGGTGTTGAAGTGGAAGTTTGGTTGTAGCGTTCTGTGAATTTACGGGAATAAAAAGCCGGGCAATGCCCGGCTAACAGTTTCAGGGAAGAAACACGCAGTAAACTTAGAAGTTACCCCGCAGGCCGAGAGAGACGCGGCGACCGGAGAACTCATACATGGTCGGGAAGGCCGGGTCCATGGTGTAACCTTTGGTGGCTTCGTCGGTAATGTTGATGCCTTCCAGTGTCACTTTAAACGTTTCGTTGATGCGGTAGCCTAAAGACACATCGTACTGGCCGTAGGCATCGCGGTATACCGGATACATGTCACGCTCGATATATTCCACGTACTTGTCTTTGTAGTTGTAAGACACGCGGGCATCAAATACGTCGTCTTCGTAGTAGAACGTCACGTTATAGGTTTCGTCAGCCAGCCCTTCCGGCGGCGTAGGAATACCTAAATCAGAAGTGCCTGTTAATGAGTTATCCAGTGTTGTGTAGTTTGCATTCACACCAAATCCGTGGAGCACGTCATGGAAACGGGCGAAAGGCACCTGAACGATAAATTCCAGACCCACTTCCCACTGATCGGCATAAGTAGGCTTAAGATCCGGGTTACCGTCGCGGTATTTAAACTCATTTAAGCTCACGGTACGTTTGTAAGCGATGTCAGTCAGTGCAGGGCGGATGAAGGTTTCTGACGCAGCAGCACGGAACAATAACTCATCGGTAATATCCAGCGTGAAGTTCACGCTTGGCAGGGTTTCTTTGTAATTACCGGATTTGGAGACTGGCGCAGAGGTATAGCCGGTTGAGCCATCGGCGTTGATGAAGATTGGGGAATCAGGCCGAAGGTTCGTGGTGAGCCCGGGCCTGATGTTTTAAGCGTGTTGTTTCTGATTACCGGCCGTACTGCTTGTCGAGAATATCTGTTAATTCGCGCAGATCGTTAACCACATAATCGGGCTCCTGAGCCAGAGGATACATGGCTTTACCCGGACGGGTTACAAAAGCGGCCTGCATACCTGCAGCTTTTGCTCCGGCAATATCCCAGCCGTGAGCCGCTACCATCAGGGCATCTTCCGGTTTAACACCCAGTTGCTTCAGTGCCCAGGCATAGGCGCGGAGATCAGGCTTGTAAATCTGAATATCTTCAATGCTGTAACGGGCATCAAAAAAGTCTGTCAGGCCGGCGTTTTCAAACTGGGTTTTCACACCGTAGTTGGACGAGTTGGTTAAACTGACAATCTTATAGCCCCGTGCTTTTAAATCTTTCAGCCCTGATTTTACGTCCGGGTGCGGTGGCAAACTGAGCAGTGGCGTCACAATGCTTGTTTTGGCTTCTTCTTCCGTGATGTCTATGCCATTGGTTTCTGCCACCATCATTAATGCTGCCACGCCAATTTTCCCGAAGTCCTGATATTCCCCTGACACGGTTGATACCAGTGAGTGGTGCAACATGGTTGAGAACCACAGGGGAAGCAATGATTGCTGACCATTGAGGGCTTCGCCTACTGATTCACGCATTGCTTCCATATCCAGAAGGGTTTCGTTAACGTCAAAAATGATCACTTTGGGTTGTGATGGCATGGTGTCAGCCTCCGCATTGTTCATAACCGTTACCAGTAAGGTGACGGTAATAAAAAGAATATGTCTCAATGTATGTTGTTCCTACGATGGTGGTGTACATAACGATTTTATTGTTTTAATTTCTTAAAAGAAGCCCTGTAAATCGAAACCTGTGTTTAAGATATTTAAAGTATGTATAGCCTGAATGAACTTGAAACCTTCATCGCCATTGTGGAAAACAAGGGGATTCACGCTGCTGCGTCTGTACAGCAAGTGTCACCTGCCACGGTGAGCCTGCGGTTGAGTAAACTTGAAAAGGCACTGTCCACGGTGCTGGTCTTTCGTGACAGCAGAAAGTTTGCTTTGTCGCCGGCAGGTGAGGTGTTTTACCAACGTGTGGGAGACATTCTGGAAGCATTGCGGGATGCGGAATATCAGATTGGTGCGAGGGGCTCGTCTGTCAGTGGCATTCTGCGGGTTACCATGCCGCCCTGGGTATTTTCAAAATTTGTGATGCCAAAACTTATGGAATTTGAGCAGGCGTATCCGGATCTTAAGCTGGATTTTCTGATCAACGACCAGTTCGTCAATGTGGTTGAAGATAAGCAGGATGTTGCCATCAGGGTAGGCAAACTGGCTGACTCGGGCTTATTAGCGAGGAAACTGGCAAATAATTCCCGTTTGTTGTGCGCTGCACCTGAATATCTGGCCCGGTCCGGCCATCCCCGCAGTATTGATGATTTGGCGGCGCATCGCTGGGTTGTACTTCCCTGGCAGCGCCAGTTGAAAATACAGGAAGGAGAACACAGCCGGACGCTGAATGTGAACGCGCGGTTTACTGTGTCGAACTCCGACAACATGACGCAGGCTGTGCTGGCCGGTCACGGTTTGGGGATAAAATCTTATATTGCGGTTAAAGATGAATTAGCCCGCGGGCAGCTGGTGGAAGTATTACCGGAAGCACTGGCTGATAACGACGCGCCGGTATGGTTTCTCAAGCCGCAGAACAGCTTAACCACACGCAAAACCGAAGCCTTTTATGATTTTATGAAAGGGCTGTTTGCCTGATAGCGCAGCCTTTTCAACAACTTTGGGTATATACTGTTAACGGATATACAAAACAGCGGATTGTCTGATGACAAAACAACAATATGATTATCTGATCGTCGGTGCGGGCCTGTTCGGTGCCGTGTTTGCCAGAGAAGCGCGCCTTGCCGGAAAGTCCGTTCTGATCATTGATAAGCGTGATCACAAAGGCGGTAATATTTATTGTGAAAACGTGGCAGGCATCAATTTGCACAAGTACGGCGCACATATCTTTCACACCAGTAATCAGCGGGTATGGGATTATGTGAATCAGTTTGTCAGCTTCAACCGCTATGTAAATTCTCCTGTCGCCAATTACCGCAACAAGCTTTATAACCTGCCATTTAATATGAATACCTTTTACCAGTTGTGGGGAGTCACTACCCCTGCAGAGGCAAAGGCAAAAATTGAAGAGCAACGTGCCCCTTACCGTCAAACTGAGCCCCAAAATCTGGAAGAGCAGGCGTTATATCTCGGTGGCAAAGATTTGTACGAAACACTCATTAAAGGCTATACGGAAAAGCAATGGGGGCGACCGGCGACGCAGATCCCGTCCTTCATCATTAAACGTTTGCCATTCCGGTTTACTTTCGACAATAACTATTTTGATGACCTTTATCAGGGGATCCCTCATGGCGGCTACAACGCGCTGATTGACGGGCTGCTCGAAGGCATAGAAGTGAGAACCGGTGTGAACTTCTTTGAAAATCGTGAGGATTGGGAAGCGCTGGCCGGTAAAGTGCTCTACACCGGTAAAATTGATGAGTTTTTTGGTAAGTGCTTAGGGGAGCTGGAATACCGCAGCCTGCATTTTGAAACCGAAGTGCTGGACTGCGAGAATTATCAGGGTAACGCGGTAATAAACTACACCGAAGCTGACGTGCCCTGGACGCGCATTATTGAGCACAAACATTTTGAATTCGGTAAACAGGAAAAAACCGTTATTACGCGGGAGTTTCCACATGAATTCAGTAAAGATAACGAACCTTACTACCCCATCAACGATGCCAGAAATAATGCCATGCTGGCAGAATACAAAGCGCTGGCGGCAAAGCCTGAAAATGCAGCTAAGTACCTCTTCGGCGGGCGGCTGGCAGACTACAGATACTACGATATGGATGATACCGTTGAAGCCGCACTGGCACTGACTGACCAGGTGTTCGGCGGATAGAAAATAGTTGCCGCAACAGGCGTAACTGCACCCGGAGCCTGAATCAAAAAAAAGCGGGCCCGGGGCCCGCAGTAACAGAGGAATGAAACTATTGTTCAATCCGTGATGAATAATGCACTTAATGCTAGTGGAAGAAGTACCACATAATGCTGTGCTCCGAGCCCATGCTCCACAGAGCAACGGCCACTATCATTAAGGCTTCCAGCACCAGCACACCCATGCAGAGCGTCGACGTGGAAAGGATGAAGCCCTCTTTATGGCTGATACCCAGGAAGCTTGGTGTACCTGCATAAAGCAGATAAGCCGTATACACCAGGCCCGCTGCCACTGCTGTTACGCAAAGCCAGAACACAGGGTAAATAGCAAATACGCCGCTCATGAATAACGGGGTTGCTGTGTAGCCGGCAAATACGATGCATTCTGCCCGTGACGGGCGTTCAGGGAATCGTCTTGCCATCCAGTGAATAATACTGCCAACCGCAGCTACGGCTAATAAAATTAATGCATAGAATGCGGCGCCCAGCACCAGTCCACTGGCGACAGAAACCTGAAAGACTTCCTCACCGCCAAAAGTCCAGCCAAACTGTGTGGTGCCGATGAAGGAACAAACCACGGGGATAAGCGCGTACCAAAGTACATGGTGGGTATATAAATGGCTAACCGTTTCATGTTCTTCATTAATGGAACGCCATTCTTTATCGGGATGATGGATCAGTCCCCATATGTGATTGCTCATAGTCAACACTCCTGCTGGTCAAAGAACGTACACTCTTAGTATTAACATAAAATAAACATATGGCTATAGTTTTTAACATTTTATCGGAGAGGGTTTTTGTTCGCTTTGGTTATAAAGAAGGCTGACGGGCGGCGTTTTCAGAACAAAAGTGATAAAAAAAGCCGTATCACCTTTCGCTGATACGGCATTATGACGTTTATTTAATGCTTAATAAGGATGTCAATCCTCTACGAAGCCTTCATTTGCATGCACCGTCAGCGGGTGATAGCCGGGTTTGGCTTCCTCAAATGCCTTTTTCGCAAACGCTTTCCCTTGCGGTGTTTGCGACAGCGCCCGGTAGAGCGGTTTCACCAGCTTATTCCGGCCTATTTCAACCAGGTAATCATGCAAACGGGGCCAGGCCGGCTTGTATTCATTTTGTACGGCAATCATCAGCCAGCTGTGCGCAATTTCGTTGTTGTGGCTGTTGGTAAGGTCAAAGGCAGAATCCAGATCTTTTAACTGCGCAGCAGACAGTGAAGAAGGCATGTTATTCAGGAAATACAGCCATTCGTGGGTTGTCCAGTTTGCTGTTTTGATGTCTGCAGCAGGCTTGTCGCCATTCAGC
>Ga0209452_1000174_pt1 | contig 18198 bp, 15 predicted proteins | sample WorMetimpBELIZE1_FD_187388 | JGI IMG/M metagenome (GOLD analysis project Ga0209452, IMG submission 187388) | Marine gutless worms symbiont microbial communities from Max Planck institute for Marine Microbiology, Germany - Olavius imperfectus... | ecosystem: Host-associated > Annelida > Digestive... | reverse complement strand
TGGTACGAATGAAACGCTCGTAGTGACCAAGGTCAAGGTCAGTCTCTGCGCCATCTTCCGTAACGAACACTTCACCGTGTTGAGTTGGGCTCATAGTGCCTGGATCAACGTTGATGTAAGGGTCAAGCTTCATCATAGTCACTTTTAGACCACGAGCTTCTAGAATAGCCGCAAGAGATGCTGCTGCAATACCTTTACCTAGAGAGGATACAACCCCGCCAGTAACAAAAATGTAATTTGTCGTCATGTTTAACCTGAAATTGGTTGAATGAGGGAAATGGATTTCTTCTGGACGGGATATAAATATACCAGAAGCCCCTTACCGCCACAACGTGAAATCTATCACACCACGATTATTTATTTTTTGCTTCAAATCAAACTGCGTTAATAGAACATGCAGGCAAGAAACATAGTTGAGTCAATCTTGTCCCATTTCGCTACAGTTTCACTACTCGGAAGCGTTTTCCTCGCGCTTAATTTGATTCCAACACTCATCTAACTCCTGCAATGAACATTGCTGTAATTGCTTGTTTTGCTCAGCAACCTTTCGCTCTACCCCTTGAAAACGGCGAGTGAATTTCAAGTTGGCCTTACTCAGTGCAGATTCAGGATTCACCTGCAAATGACGGGCTAAATTGACCGTAGCAAACAGCAAATCCCCCAGCTCTAACTCCAGCTTATCTTGATTAACATCCACTTGAAGTGCTTCATCCATCACCTCATCTATTTCTTCGCGAACCTTATCAACCACAGGGCCTAAAGAGTCCCAATCGAAGCCATAGCGTGCACACTTTTTCTGAATCTTTGTAGCACGAGAAAGAGCGGGTAGAGAGTTTGGTATTGAGTCTAGAATACTTTGTTCCGATTTGCCTATCTGGGCTTTTTCTTTTGCTTTTTCTGCTTCCCAATTGGCATTAATTTGTTCGTCGGATTCAAATTCAGCATCCGAGAAAACGTGCGGATGGCGACGCGTCAGTTTCTCATTCACCGTCTCTACTACATCAGAAAAATCAAACAGCTCTTGCTCTTTCGCCATTTGGCTATAGAAAATCACTTGGAAGAGAAGATCGCCCAACTCTTCTTTCAAGTTAGGCCAGTCACGATTATGAATGGCATCCACCACTTCATAAGTTTCTTCAATAGTGTACGGCACAATAGTGTCAAAGGTCTGTTTCACATCCCAAGGGCAACCACTCTCCGGATCGCGAAGCTGCGCCATAATTTGTTCTAATTGTTCGATTGGGTGGCTCATTTTTTGTTCCTTTTAACCTTTCTGCCGAAAGAACTTCATTCAAATAAAAAGGCGAGCAGAAAAACTACTCACCTTTATTAATTAATACTCTTTTTACTAAGTAGTTGGTTCTTCTAACAAGGCAACAAACTTAAGAGACTCCTGAGCATAGCTTGCCTATGTGATGGGCCTGGGCCGGCACTCCGGAGTATAGTGCAGTTAACACAGTTAGAAAGCCAAATACGACGTAAAAATCAGCCTAGGCGCTTTACGCTCATCACATCCTTGATCTGTTCTACTCGCTTCGACACGCGTTGCAGAATCTCAACGTTGGTCACTTCCAAATCAAAGTCCATGATCGACATTTGTGTGCGGTAATCGACACGGCTCTTCATGCTGGTCACTTTGATTTTCTCGTTGGCAAACAATGACGTGATGTCTTTGAGTAAACCTCCACGCTCCATCGCTTCTACGCGCACCGTTAAAATGTATGAGCCGACAAAGCCGCTGCCCCATACCGTTTCAATAATACGTTCTGGCGCGTGATGACGCAGTTCTTCAAGCTGTTCACAATCACTACGGTGCACGGAAATACCGCGGCCTTGAGTAATGTAGCCGGCGATCTCATCACCAGGAATTGGCTGACAACAACGCGCTAGATGGGTCATGAGGTTATCTACCCCTTCCACCACTACCGCATCTTTTTTCGGACGACTTTGCGCTGGCGCTTTGTTCTCGGCCTCTTGCAGTTTTTCTAACGCTTGTTGATCTTCTTCTTCCGCGGTTGGTTTGTTCACCAGTGCATTGATGTGGTTGATGATTTGGTTGATACGTAAATCACCGCTACCGACACCGACATACAACTCATCTGCGCTGTTCACGTTGAAACGTTTGAGCGCATATTGCTCGGCGTGTTTCAGTGTTGCACCAATTTTTACCAGTTCTTGCTCTAGGATTTCACGCCCAGCTTCGAGATTTTTCTCACGGCTCTGTTTGCGGAACCAAGCATTAATCTTCGCGCGGGCGCGACCTGAGGTCACAAAACCTGTTGAAGGGTTTAGCCAATCACGTGATGGGTTTGGCTCTTTCGAGGTGATAATTTCAACCTGATCGCCCATTTGCAGCTTATGGGTAAACGGAACGATTCGACCTGCGACTTTGGCACCGATACAGCGATGGCCGACCTCTGAGTGAATGTGGTAAGCAAAATCAAGTGGTGTTGCGCCCATTGGTAGGTCGACAACGTCACCGCGTGGAGTAAAGGCATACACACGATCATCAAACACTTGGCTTCGAACTTCATCCAGCATCTCGCCAGAGTCTGACATCTCTTCTTGCCAATCGAGCAGTTTACGCAGCCAAGTAATTTTCTCATCGTAACCGCTACGACCGCTGCCACCTTCTTTGTATTTCCAGTGCGCGGCAACACCGAGCTCCGAATCTTCGTGCATCTGTTTGGTACGAATTTGGATCTCAATGGTTTTGCCTTCAGGCCCCAGAATCACGGTATGGATGGATTGGTAGCCATTGGGTTTCGGGTTAGCAACGTAGTCATCAAACTCGCTTGGCAGGTGTTTGTATTTGGTATGCACAGCGCCCAATGCTGCGTAACAATCTTGCAGTTGGTCAGCAATGATTCGCACCGCGCGCACATCAAACAGCTCATCGAATGCGAGCCCTTTTTTCTGCATTTTGCGCCAAATACTGTAGATGTGTTTTGGACGACCGCTCACTTCGGCATTGATGCCCGAGCCTTTCATCTCTGAAGTTAAATCATCAACGAAATCTTTAATGTATTGCTCGCGAACAATACGACGCTCAGAAAGCTGTTTGGCGATCTGTTTGTAGGTGTCTGGTTGTTGGTAACGAAACGCGTAATCTTCGATTTCCCACTTTAACTGACCGATACCAAGTCGGTTAGCTAGCGGTGCATAGATATTGGCACACTCTTTCGCTGCTGCACGGCGCACTTCATCAGGCGCTTTTTTTACTTCAATCAAGTTACAGATTCGCTCTGCAAGCTTGATGACCACGCAGCGGAAATCATCCACCATCGCCAATAACATGCGGCGCACGTTATCCACTTGGCTTGAAGCAGCACTTCCTTCTAGTGCTATATTCAACTGACCCAACGCCGCCATTTCAGCCACGCCATCAATCAGTTTAACAGTTTCTTTACTGTGATCTTCTTCGAAGGTTTCTCTGTCTAGCGCACCACTCGCAACGAGCGGGTACAATTGCGCGGCAACCAATGTGGCTTTATCCATAGACAGCGTGATGAGGATTTCGATCATCTCACGGCCACGCCACAAGAGCAGAGCGGCATCCTCTCTACCTTGCAAATAGCTTTCACACTGGTGATATATAGTCGTTAAGCGCTGAGCCGTCTTTTGCTCCTGTTTTAGGCTAGCAATCCATTTGTCTAGCTCAAACTGTTCGTCTTGATTTAAATGAGCGCTTCGTACCGCAACCATCTTTTTCGTCCTAGTTTTTCTTTTTATCTAACGACTCACCCTACATAGGTCGAGCCGTTAGTTTTTACATCCGTCGTTTTAACAAACTTTTATTTTTTCTGTTTCACAAACAGCGCCATTGATTCCAAATGGCTGGTGTGTGGGAACATATCCAACATGCCGAGCTTTTCAAGTTGGTAGCCTTGTTGCAGCAAGCTTTGGCTATCTCTGGCTAGAGTAGCAGGATTACAAGAAACATAAACTACCCTTGCCGCGCCAAGTGCAGACAATTGTTCGACTATACCACTCGCACCCGCTCGGGCTGGATCGAGCAGTATTTTATCAAACTTTTCGCTAGCCCATGGCGCTTGTGACAAATCTTGTTCCAAATTTGCTTGGTAGAACCGCGTATTGTCTATCTGATTTAACTGGGCATTGTGGGTCGCTTTTTCAACCATCGCGTCCACACCTTCGACGCCAATCACAGCTTTTACCTGTTTTGCCATCGGTAAACTGAAGTTCCCTAAGCCACAGAATAGATCTAGTACGCGGTCTTCGTTGCTCAGTTCCAACCAAGTAAGTGCCTGCTCTACCATCTGCTGGTTTACGCCTTGGTTCACTTGAATAAAGTTATTCGGTGAAAATGGTACCGTTACTCCAACCTCGGTGTAATGGGCTTCTTCTCCGGCAACTAAATTCAATTGCTCCGCTTCAGGCATTAAATAGAGCGTGGTTTGCTTTTCTCGTGCAAACTTTTCAAGCGCCGCCTGATCTTTATTCGTTAAAGGCTTAGTATGGCGCAATACCATCACATTGGTGTTATCCCCTTTCACCAATTCTACGTGACCCAAGCACTCTTGACGGTCAAAACTTTGTAGTAATTGATGCAGTTCAGGCAACATGGCATCAAGCTCTGGAGCTAACACTGGGCAATGGGTCACCGTGACAATTTGCTTACTCTGCTTACGGCGAAAACCAAACTGCAACTGACGTGATTTCTTATCGAGCATGACGCTAATGCGAGCACGGCGGCGATAGCCTTTATCATTCCCAACGATAGACGGTACTAGCGACTGGTTTTGCCCCGAGAACTTGCTCATTAACTGGCTTAGCGTTTGTTGTTTGTATTCACGCTGACTCGCCAACTCCAAGTGCTGCATGTTGCAACCACCACACTGGTCAAAGTGTTTGCAAAACGGTTCAACGCGTTCACTACTCGCCTGCTGTACTTTAATCAGCTGAGCGCGCGCAAACTTACTTTTAGATTCGGTAAGTTGAGCCAGAACTTGCTCGCCCGGCAACGCCCCTTCAATAAACACTGGTTTTTTATTTTGATACGCTATCCCCGCGCCTTGGTGGTCAAGTTTTTCGACCTTAAACGCTTGGTGTTTGGTGTTTATTTGAGTTTTCTTTTTAGGTTGGAAAAAACGCGCCATGCTCAGTGCCTGTAATATTGCTTCAAATTGCAGTTCAGGCGTCACCTTTTCGCGCCTGAATCATTGTAGTCCCTTGCTTGGGCGATTATGCTTATCGCTTCGACGGGATTTATCTAATATTTTCCCATATCCACACCACGATGTTTAGACAATAATGACCAGATATGGCTTACGCGCCCGCGTTATTACTCTTACTCTAGCGCCAACCCTCATCATTGGCTTAATCTTGAGTGCAATTTTTTCATTCAATCGCTATCACGACTTAGAAAAACAGGTGATCAATTCTGGTCTAAGTATCATTGAGCCGTTAGCGATTGCCAGTGAAGATGGGATTAAAAACAACAGTCGAGAATCGGTACGTCGCATCATCAGCTATGCCCACCGTAAGAACTCTAAATTTGTCCGCAGTATTGCGGTGTTTGATTACAACCACGAACTGTTTGTTACCTCGAACTTCCACCCTAATTTTGAATCACTGACGTTTCCGCGCACTGCACCTATTCCGCTGTTAGTCACCTCTGACTTGCAAGACAATACTTTGATTCTACGCGCGCCGATCATCACAGAATCTGGCGTCGTACCCACACCGGATGGACGCAACAGTGCACCAGCTCTGGGTTATATCTCCATTGAGCTAGACCTTTCTTCACTGCGCTTACAGCAATATCAAGAGATCTTCTCTGCCTTCTTGGTACTGTTAATCGGGCTAAGCCTATCTGGTTTCTTCGCCATGCGATTAATGCATGATGTGACTCGCCCTATCTCCCACATGAAAAACATGGTGGATAGAATTCGTCGCGGTCACTTAGATGTTCGTATCGAAGGCAAGATGCATGGTGAATTGGATTCTCTGAAAAATGGTATCAATGCGATGGCGGTTTCGCTGTCTGAATACCATGTTGAAATGCAGCACAGTATCGACCAAGCAACGTCTGACTTACGTGAAACCTTAGAGCAGTTAGAGATTCAAAACGTTGAGCTCGATATCGCGAAAAAACGCGCCCAAGAAGCCGCAAGGGTGAAATCTGAATTCTTGGCAAATATGTCACACGAACTGCGGACGCCACTCAATGGTGTCATCGGCTTTACCCGCCAAATGCTGAAAACCAAGCTAACTAATAGCCAAACTGACTATCTACAAACCATTGAGAAGTCGGCCAACAACCTACTCAACATCATCAACGACATTCTCGACTTCTCTAAACTTGAAGCAGGTAAACTGGCTCTTGAAAACATTCCTTTTGAGTTCCAAGAAACCTTAGAAGAAGTAGTGAGCTTACAAGCCACCAGCGCCCATGAAAAAGGTTTGGAAATCACACTTAAAGTGGATTCTAAAGTTCCGACAGGCCTTGTGGGTGACCCACTGCGTATTCAGCAAGTTCTGACCAACTTGGTCGGCAACTCAATTAAATTTACTGAGCGCGGCAACATTGATATTAGTGTTGAGCTACGCTCGCAGAAAGATGATGTGGTCGAGCTGCAATTTATGGTTCGTGATACCGGTATCGGTATCTCTGAGCGCCAGCAAGCGCAGCTATTCCAAGCATTCAGCCAAGCTGATGCAAGTATCTCTCGTCGCTACGGTGGTACAGGCCTTGGTTTGGTTATTACCCAAAAACTGGTTAGCCAAATGGGCGGCGAAATTAGCTTAACCAGCCGCCTGCACCAAGGCTCTACCTTCTGGTTTACTCTGCGTTTGCACGCCACTGATATGCCAATGAGTGAGTTGATTGAAGCACAAGTGCTTAACCAACGCTCTCTGCTGTTGGTTGAACCAAATATGCAGGCCGCCTCAATTACTCGCCAGATGTTGGTGCAGCATGGTCTTTCGGTTAGCTACCGCTCTTCGTTACCAGAAGAAGTGGAGAAGTTCGATTACGTATTGCTTAACCTAGCACCCAACAAGTCAAATGAGCTTGAGCAAGTGGAGCAATGGGTAGAAAAAGCGCTCACCTGCGCCCCACATGTGGTGGTCGGTACGCCGAGTACCGCATTGGCACTCTCTGATCACTTGATTCAGAAATATCAAATTCACTGTATTACTAAGCCGTTGTCACGTAAGAAGCTATTGCAAACCCTAGCGGCAAACCAAGAAAGCTTGCCTGAAATTGAGCAGGATGAGCCCGTTTATAATGAAACCTTGCCACTGACAGTAATGGCGGTCGACGATAACCCAGCTAACTTGAAGTTGATTGCGGCTCTACTCGATGAACGCGTTGAACGAGTGGTTACCGCGACCAACGGCGCCGATGCAGTTACAAAAGCAGAATCGCAAAAATTCGATATCATCTTAATGGACATTCAAATGCCGCATATGGATGGTGTCACTGCATGTAGCAAGATTAAACAGGGCGAGCTTAATACTCACACACCTGTAATTGCAGTGACTGCTCATGCTATGAGTGGCGAGCGAGATCGCCTGCTACAAGCTGGTATGGATGACTATCTCACTAAGCCAATTGAAGAGCATGTGCTGCAACAAGTGTTGATGCACTGGAGTCCTTTAACGAAATCGGATGAATTAGAGAAGCTCGATATTCCTGCTCATCCCGATCCTATCGTGCAAGCCCACGCTGCGGCCATTGAGCATCAGAACATCATCATCGATTGGCAAGCGGCACTCAAACAATCGGCCAACAAAGAAGAGCTTGCTAAAGAAATGCTGCAAATGCTGATCGACTACATGCCAGAAGTCGATGGCATCGTGGAGCAAGCCTTGGAAAATGAAGAGTTCGATATTGAACAACTTATTCACCACGTACATAAACTGCATGGCAGCTGTTCGTACAGTGGCGTCCCGCGCTTGAAGAAGGTGTGCGCGACCATCGAGAAACAGCTACGCTCCGGCGCGAGCATTGAAGATATCGAACCTGAGCTGTTTGAACTGCAAGATGAAATGGAAAAAGTCACCGCCAGTGCGGAGCCTTATTTAACCGAGGAGTAAAGTTCGCTTGGACCTAAACAAAAGGCAGCTCTTGAGGAGCTGCCTTTTTAGTATCTTGGCGTTTTTAGTTTCTTGGAGTTTTTAATTCCTTAGAGTTGCTGCCTAGCTTTCGTAGATGACCGTAGCGACTGCGTAATGTCGCTCATCAGAAATAGATAAGTGGATATGATTGATTTGCTTACTCTGAGCGAGCTCTAACGCTTTATTGGCTAGCGCTAAAACTGGCTTGCCGTGCTCATCGTTAGTCACTGTAAAATCGTGAAAGGTCACGCCCATCGCAATACCTGTGCCTAATGCTTTAGAGGCGGCTTCTTTGGCAGCAAAGCGCTTAGCTAAAAAGCGACCTTGCTGCTTTAGGCTATCAAACTTCGCCATTTCAACATCGGTCAAGATGCGCTTAGCGAACGCTTCGCCACTGCGAGATAAGGCTTTCTCAACGCGCTCAATTTCTGCGATATCAGTGCCTAAACCAACAATTGCCATATCACTACCTAAACTCAACTATCGCTATGATTTACGCGCTTCAACCATGATTGCTTTCATATCTGCCACAGATTTCTCTAAGCCATCAAATACTGCGCGGCCGATGATTGAGTGGCCGATGTTTAGCTCGTAGATCTCTGGGATTGCTGCGATAGGCGCAACGTTGTGGTAAGTCAAACCATGACCAGCATTTACCGTGATACCTAAATCAGCCGCGTAGCTTGCGCCCGCTGCGATTTTCTTTAGCTCATCTTGCTGATCTTCTTCGCTAATCGCATCAGCATAGTGACCTGTGTGCAGCTCAATGAAAGGTGCGCCACATGCTTTCGCTGCGTCGATTTGCTCACGGTCAGCATCGATAAACAGCGATACTTTAATGCCCGCTGCTGTTAATTTTTGAGTTGCGGCTTTTACTTTTTCCAGTTGACCAGCCACGTTTAAGCCACCTTCAGTAGTAAGCTCTTCACGCTTTTCAGGCACTAAACATACATATTCAGGTTTAGTGTTTAACGCAATCTCTACCATCTCATCCGTAACGGCCATTTCAAGGTTCATACGTGTTTGTAGCGTTTCACGTAGAATACGAACATCGCGGTCGTTGATATGACGACGGTCTTCACGTAGGTGAATAGTGATGCCATCCGCGCCCGCACGCTCAGCAATTTCTGCTGCATGCACAGGATCTGGGTATTTCGTACCACGTGCATTACGTAGTGTCGCGATATGATCGATGTTTACACCTAGGTAGATTGAGCTCATTTTCCAATACTCCGTTTGGGAACCATGCTTATAAAGAGTTCCCTGCTTTTTAATGGTTTGCCGCCAAGATAAGGCTTTAACGCTATACGTGTAAAGCGTTTTGCGGCTTTAAGTTGTTCTTTGGTTATAAATCTACGTTCACTAATGGCGATCAGTTCATCGCCCATGAACGTGAGGTTATCGTTTCTCACCGAGGCAATAAATCCTTTTTGCTCGCGATAACGATAGGTCATCTTTGGATCAATCGGCTCACCAGAGCCCGCACAATTCAGAAAGTCCACGCCATAACCCATGGCTTGCAGTAAAGCTAATTCGAAGCGACGTAACGCTGGTTCTGGGTTATCGGCCTGAGCGAGCTCAGTTAAAGCGTGCAGATAATCGTGAAACAGCGCAGGCATTGGCACCTCGGCCATTAAAACACGCCCAATCAACTCGTTGACATACATACCTGAGTAAAGGTTAATACCGGTCAGAGGTAAGCCAAGGCTGATTGGCTCCGCTTGGCGCAGCGTTTTCATTGAGCCGCCACCCGACCATTTAAGCAATAATGGCGTAAAGGGTTGCAGCGCCCCTTTTAGATTAGAACGCTTACTACGAGCCCCTTTTGACATTAAGGTCACGCGGCCAAACTCCTCACTGAACACATCGAGAATCAAACTGGACTCACTGTATGGTCGGCGATGAAGAACAAAGCAGCGCTGTAAACCTTCTGCGGACATATAAACCTTACAATTACCTGACTATCAGAGACTAAAAAAGGAGCCAGAGGCTCCTTTCATTCTAAACTCGGAGCGAAGCGTACACGCTTCACTGTATTACAAATCGTCGATGTAACCTAGAGAACGCAGTGCGCGTTCATCATCAGCCCAACCTGATTTCACTTTAACCCAAGTTTCTAGGTAAACCTTACGACCAAAAAGCTCTTCCATATCTAGACGTGCTTCGCGACCGATAGTTTTGATCTTCTCGCCGCCTTTACCAATAACCATCTTCTTCTGGCCATTACGCTCAACAAGAATAAGCGCATTAATGTGGAAGCCATCAGTTTCAGGGTTGTAATCAAAGCGCTCAATCTCAACCGTTACTGAGTATGGCAGTTCTTCACCAGTGAAACGCATCAGCTTTTCACGCACGATTTCAGATGCCATGAAACGTTGAGAGCGGTCAGTCACGTATTCCTCAGGGAAGTGGTGAGTCGCTTTTGGTAGATGTTCACGAACGTGCTTACGCAGTACGTCAATATTCTTACCGTGTTTAGCCGAAATTGGCACAACATCAACGAAGTCCATCTTGCTCGACATCTCTTGCATGTGCAGCATGACTTCGTTGCGGTCTTGAACTACGTCTACCTTGTTAACACATAGAACCACTGGGAAATTAGACTTTTGAAGTTTGGTTAATACCATTTCATCGTCTTTCGTCCAGTGCGTGCCATCGACCAAGAAGAACACCAGGTTTACATCACTCAGGGAAGAGTTTGCTGCGCGGTTCATTAAACGGTTGATCGCACGCTTCTCTTCAATGTGTAGACCTGGAGTATCAACAAAAATCGCTTGGTAGTCACCTTCTGTATCCACGCCCATGATGCGGTGACGCGTCGTTTGCGGCTTACGAGAAGTGATTGAAATTTTTTGACCAAGAATTTTGTTCAGTAACGTAGATTTACCCACGTTTGGACGACCAACAATCGCGACAAAGCCACAGTGTTGGTTTTCCGGCGAGCTTGGCTCACTGCTCGATGAGAAGTACGCATCGATATCAAATTCTTCGTTTTGGTTGTCTGTTGAATCAGCCATTGGTTAGTTGCTCTAATGCTGTTTCCGCAGCCGCTTGTTCTGCCTTGCGACGGCTGGTGCCTTTACCGATTACAGGTGATCCAATACCTGCTACTTCACACGACACAGTAAATTCTTGGTTGTGTGCTTCACCTTTAATATTAGTCACTGTGTACACAGGTAGTGGTTTTCTTCGACCTTGTAAAAACTCTTGAAGACGAGTTTTTGGATCTTTTTGAGAAACACCCGGCTTGATCGCTTCAAGACGCGAGTTGTACCAACTCAAAATAATGCCACGTACGTTTTCAATGTCGCTATCTAGATAGATAGCGCCAATGATGGCTTCTACAGCATCAGCTAAGATTGAATCACGACGGAAGCCGCCACTTTTCAACTCACCTGGACCTAATTTTAAGTAATCTCCTAGTTCGAATTCACGACCTAGCTCAGCCAATGTATTACCACGTACTAGCGTTGCACGCATACGGCTCATATCACCTTCGTTTACTTTTGGAAAACGATGGTAAAGATCATCAGCAATGACAAAACTTAAAATTGAATCGCCCAGAAACTCAAGACGTTCATTGTGTTTACCATTAGCGCTGCGGTGCGTCAGCGCTAAGTTGATAAGCTCAGCATCTTTAAATTGATAGCCGAGCTTTTTTTCTAGCAATGCAATTGGAGAATTCATGCTCTCTCATTAATCTATTAAATAATCTCTTAAATCGTGAAACGGGTTAGCTCAACGATGTCAGAGATTTAGTTAATCCCACCGATGCGCTCAAAACGCACACCTGTTGGAACCCAAGTAGGTAAAATACTGCTTTCATCACGATCGCGCTCAAAGCTAATCCAAATCGCAACGGCTTTACCAACTAAGTTAGCTTCAGGAACAAAACCCCAGAAGCGGCCATCAGAACTGTGGTCACGGTTATCACCCATAACAAAGTAATGGCCTTCAGGTACAACCCACTCATTCACACCACTGCGAGGCGCATAGTTCTCAACAATGTCGTGTCGTGCTGGGTTAATTAGAATCTTATGTTCATGACCATCAAGCTGCTCGTCCGCTTCAATCATCGCCGTGCGGCCATAGTAATAACCGCTATTGGTTTTATTTAGCTGAGCAACTGGATTACAGCTGGTTTCGCCTTTCTTCTGTAGGCAAATTTGCTTGTCGGCACTGTATCTTACGATGTCGCCCGGCAAGCCGATAACACGTTTAATGTAGTCAACGTTTGGGTCAAGCGGGAACTTAAATACAATCGGATCACCACGCTCTGGTTTGCCTGTTTCGATAAGCTGCTTACGCCATACCGGGTCTTTTAGGCCGTAGGCGTATTTCTCAACCAAGATAAAATCGCCGACTAACAGCGTTGGCATCATAGATTGAGATGGAATTTGGAATGGTTCGTACACAAAGCTACGCAGCAACATAACTACGGCAATCACAGGGAATATCGAAACACTGTTCTCAACCCACCACGGCTGTTTTTTTACTTTCTCGATAGTCTCCGCATCTAGACCGTTGGTCTGAGCTTCGATTTCTGCAAGCTTTGCAGCGCGCTTCTTAGCAAATACAAACTTTTCTAGACACCAAACAATACCGGTGACAATAGTCAGAATAACTAAGAACAGAGAAAATTTGTTCGCCATGTGTTCCCTTACCTTTAGAAATGCGAAAGTGAAAGAGCCGAAGATCTTTCACCTATTTAATTATTTTGCTCACGCAATACCCTAGCTCGTTGGAGTTGCAGCTAATCGACAAGCTAACTCAACCCTATCGGGCTGAGTTAACGCAGACAACATGCTGCAGCTTCAAATATGATGGGTATTAGTCTTTGCCTACGTGAAGAATCGCTAAGAACGCTTCTTGAGGCAGTTCAACGTTACCGATCTGCTTCATACGTTTCTTACCTTCTTTCTGTTTCTTCAACAGTTTCTTCTTACGGCTTACATCACCACCGTAACATTTCGCGATTACGTTTTTACGTAACTGCTTAACGGTTGAACGAGCAATGATGTGGTTACCGATCGCAGCTTGAATTGCGATATCGAACATCTGACGAGGGATAAACTCTTTCATCTTCTCAACGAGCTGGCGGCCACGAGTTTGCGATTGATCTTTGTGAGTGATCATCGCTAGCGCATCCACAGTGTCGCCGTTTAGAAGTACGTCTACACGAACCATGTTCGATGTTTCAAAGCGCTGGAAGTTGTAATCCAGAGACGCATAACCACGTGATGTTGACTTCAAGCGGTCGAAGAAGTCTAACACTACTTCTGCCATTGGAATGTCGTAAGTAACGGCAACTTGGTTGCCGTGGTAAACCATGTCTACCTGCATACCACGTTTTTCCACACATAGAGTGATAACGTTACCTAGGTATTCAGAAGGCACTAGGATATTACAACGCGCAATCGGCTCACGGATTTCTTCGATATCGTTAACCGCTGGTAGCTTAGCTGGGCTATCTACGTAAAGCAGGTTACCGTTGGTCTCTTCAACTTCGTACACTACGGTTGGTGCTGTAGTGATTAGGTCTAGGTCGTATTCACGTTCTAGACGCTCTTGGATGATTTCCATGTGCAGCATGCCAAGGAAACCACAACGGAAACCAAAGCCTAGTGCAGCCGAGTTTTCTGGCTCGTAGAATAGAGATGCATCATTTAGGCTTAACTTACCTAGTGCATCACGGAAGTTTTCGTAATCGTCAGACGATACAGGGAATAGACCTGCGTATACCTGAGGTTTAACTTTCTTAAAGCCTGGTAGTGGTTTGTCACTGCCGTGTTTAGCTAGGGTTAGCGTATCACCTACTGGCGCACCTAGGATGTCTTTAATACCACAAACAACCCAACCTACTTCGCCTGTGCGTAGTACATCTTTGTCTACCTGTTTCGGTGTGAAGATACCCAGACGGTCTACACCCCAGACTTGGCCAGTGCTCATTACTTTGATCTTGTCGTTCTTCTTCAATTCACCGTTTTTGATACGAACTAGAGAAACTACGCCAAGGTAGTTATCAAACCATGAGTCAATAATAAGTGCTTGTAGTGGCGCTTCAGGATCACCTTCTGGCGCTGGAATCGCAGAAACGATGTTCTCTAGAACATCATCAACGCCGATACCTGTTTTCGCGCTACAACGAGTCGCTTCCATCGCATCGATGCCAACGATCTCTTCGATTTCTTCTGCTACGCGCTCTGGATCTGCTGCTGGTAGGTCAATCTTGTTTAGGATTGGCACAACCTCTAGTTCCATTTCGATCGCAGTGTAACAGTTAGCAAGAGTTTGAGCCTCTACACCCTGACCCGCGTCAACAACCAATAGTGCACCTTCACACGCTGCTAGTGAGCGAGATACTTCATACGCAAAGTCTACGTGTCCTGGAGTATCGATGAAGTTTAATTGGTAGGTTTCACCGTCTTTAGCCGTGTAGTCAAGAGTCACACTCTGAGATTTGATGGTGATGCCACGCTCACGCTCAAGATCCATTGAGTCAAGGACTTGGGCTGCCATTTCACGATCGCTTAAACCACCACAAACTTGGATTAAACGGTCAGATAGGGTCGACTTACCATGGTCGATGTGGGCGATAATCGAAAAGTTACGAATGTGCTTCATGATTTGGTGTGACTAAACTCTTGTAAATAGGGACATAAGAAAGCCGTCATTTGACGGCATTTCAATCAAGTTGGCAGATTCTACCCAATTTCTAGGCGCTTCGCACTATATAACCTTACCTAAGCGAGAGAAACTCTCGTACGATATCGTGCATTGCTAGGAAACGGGCTCTCCCAGTACTCTTAATAATATGACTTGTTCGGAAGATTGTCGCTCAATTCGTGAGACCAAGTGTTTCGCCGCATAGATACCCGCCAATGCAGATAAGGCCGAAAGGATAATAACGAGCCCTTCTCCTAAACCAAGTGACGGGGCTATCCACCAGTTAGCAATCAAAGCGCCAGCCATCAAAGAAAACAGAGGAATCAAATACACTACAGCAGCCGACTGCAATAGGCTTTTTTCCGCCAAACCAATTTCAACCACTTGGCCGACTTTAACCATTTTCTTTGTAACAAGATGCCAATGCAGCGCCTTACTGCCAATCGCTTTGGAAACAATGCCTGTTCCACAACTTTTTTGCGACGAGCAGCTTGAGCAGCTGGTTTGCTGCTCACAACTTAACTCGACATCGTAACCTTTTGTATTTTTGGTTACAGACGAGACTGTCGCAAGTGCCGTCATCATAGCGGTTACTTCTCTTGAATGGTCAATTTGACCGACTGGGCAATGCGCTTAGCGGTGGTTGGTGGAATATCACCAATAACGGAGATTTCCATATTGCCATTGACTAAGGTATGCATGGTTCTGCGCCCTTGACGCACCACTTGCCCTTTAACTGATTGATCGTCTCGCTCTGAGATATACACAGAGAAAGAAAATAGGCCGTCACTGTACATTTGGCTCTCGACCATACGCTCAGTGATCGCCATACGATAGCGATTAAGATCCTTTGCTTCAAAGCCTTTCGGGATCCATTCAACATCCCAGAACGTCTCTTTCAACTTACCTTTCGGCAAAGATAGGACTTGAGGCAGCTTCACTTCATTCAGTTTACCCAAGATCTCAGCAATATGATCATTCACGCTGTAAGAAATGGTGCGGTATTGCTCTAGCACTTCACCGTCGCGATCAACAAGATCAGCACGGAGAGGCAAATGTGTTTTCTCATCAACCCAAAGAATGTAGGAGTAACGCAGGCCATCTTTTGGTACCACGCGGACAACCTGACAAGCAGAGCCGGCCTCACGCGCACGGCCAACTTGAATGAAGTCGTAATTTGTTGAAAGTTCTTTGATGTCTGAGTTCAGTAAAGGAATGGTAGGCGCTACCATGTTGCCCGATTCAATCGTGAATGGCTCAACACCAGGTTCGATATAGCTTACTTCATCACCACGACGAATCACTTCACGAATAGGGCCAGCCAAGTACAACAAGTGGGCAAGTTGGTTCTCTTCATCGCGCGCATGGCGATAAAGTAATGGTTCAATACTGTTTTTCTTAATCAGGATATAAGACAGTTCATAATTAAGGTGCTGACTTGCGTCGTTCATTTGAAGCAACAAAGCCTCTGCAGAGGTTTGCTCTGCAAAGGCCATTGGTGTATTCAAACTGAACAGTGTCAGCGCACTGATCAGGAATTTTTTCATTCAACTACCGTATCTGAGTGATCATTACGATCGATAGAGTTTTCACTATTTAGTCTAAGTTGTAATTCGTAATCTTGCAGCATCGCGTTAATACGACGACGTTGCTCTTGTACGTTCACTTCACTTCTTGGCGTATCTACGTTTTGACGCGTTAAGCTCACTGGCTCAACTGAACCTGAAAACGGAACAGTTTGCAGCACAGGTAACTGCTCTGATTGCGCATCAGAACCGCCTTGCTGTTGAACACCCAAAATCACCGCAAGCGAGACGCAAGCAGCAATACCTACTTGGCCAAAGTGCGTTAACCACGCTGGTAGGTAGCGTCTCGCCTTTTCTGGTGTTGGTTGAGGTTCAATACGTGCATCACCGATGTCAGAGACATTGTGTGATTGACTAAATGAATTATGTGCCGGTTCATTTTCTAGCGCTAAAGCAACGCTTTCAGCAATATTCCATTCTGGCTTTTCAGGTGCCTCACCGCGAAGAACGTCACCAATTAGGTGGTAATTCTTCCAGGCTTGTAAGCTATCTTGATCTTGCTCTAATTCACTGATTAAAGCTTTATCGATCAATTCTCCATCCATGAGTGCTGAAAGTTTCTCTTTGTCAGCCATTATTTTCACCATTATGTTGCTGGTACTAGCGTTGTAGAAGTGGTTGAATTTTCTTTTCCACCGCTTCACGTGCACGGAAGATACGCGAGCGTACCGTTCCTACTGGGCAATCCATCACTGCGGCAATCTCTTCATAGCTCAAGCCATCAAGCTCGCGCAAAGTCATCGCAGTTTTTAAATCGTCTGGCAGTGCTTCTATCGCACTGAAAACTACACGTTTCAATTCTTTGGACAACGTTAAGTTCTCAGGGTTCGATATTTCTTTTAATGCACCACCATTTTCGTAATATTCAGCTTCTTCAGTGTCCACATCTTGCGCTGGTGGCCTACGGCTCTGCGCTACGATATGGTTTTTCGCAGTATTTACAGCAATTCGGTATAACCAAGTATAAAAGGCGCTTTCGCCGCGGAAGCTTGGTATTGCTCGATATGCCTTAATAAATGCTTCTTGTGCTACATCAGCAACATCACCGGGATTGTTGATGTAACGAGAAATAAGATTGCAGACTTTGTTTTGATATCTCAAAACCAATAAATTGAATGCTTGCTTATCTCCACTCTGAACTCGCTCAATTAATACTTGATCGGTCAGTTGCTCGTTCATTCGAGCGGGTACTCCTGTCGTTATCAACCCCTACCTACACCGGTATGAGTATTAATTATGCAAAATGTAGTATTGACACCACTGTTTACTTGAGCACTATTGTGACCTAGCAAAAAAAAGAAAGTTCAAAGTTATTTCAAATTTTTCTTAGGAAGTGATGACCAACACCCTTATAAAAATGAATTGTGAGGATGAAGGCGAGCAAAAGCAATGGCATTTCGCAACAATTGCATGCCACGCAGTGGTATTATTGCCATTAATTGAATTGGACAGAGTGCTCCCACTCTAAAATAACTCAGGAATTTAAAAGTTTTATGAACGCAAACCGTGAACATCAATGTGATGTGTTAGTGGTAGGTAGTGGCGCTGCTGGTCTATCGTTAGCGTTGCGTGTTGCAGAACACGGCAAGGTCATTGTGTTAAGTAAAGGACCACGCAGTGAAGGGGCGACATATTACGCGCAAGGTGGTATTGCAGCGGTATTCGATGAGTCAGACAGCATCGACTCGCATGTTGAAGATACACTGATTGCCGGTGGCGGCATCTGTGAAGAAGATACCGTAAAATTCATTGCCGAGAATGCGAAAGATTGTGTGCAATGGCTAATTGATGGTGGTGTGCCTTTCGACCGAGAAGAGAATGACAGCGACGATAAACCTCGCTATCACCTGACTCGTGAAGG
>Ga0209452_1000173_pt1 | contig 18228 bp, 17 predicted proteins | sample WorMetimpBELIZE1_FD_187388 | JGI IMG/M metagenome (GOLD analysis project Ga0209452, IMG submission 187388) | Marine gutless worms symbiont microbial communities from Max Planck institute for Marine Microbiology, Germany - Olavius imperfectus... | ecosystem: Host-associated > Annelida > Digestive... | reverse complement strand
ATCCTACCCAGGCTGTTGCGATAATGTCCCGATGAAATCCGCTGAACCACGTATCCCGCGCATCATTGGTTGTACCTGTTTTGCCCGACAGGTCATCCCGCTGTAGAATATTTCTCGCCCGCCAGCCAGTGCCCATCCAGTAGGTTTTCTTGCTCCAGCTGCCATTGGCACGTACACCGGTTCGCATCATATCAGCTACCAGGAAGGCATTTTGTGCACTGATCACTCTAGGTGCTGAGCGCTTTTCTGCTGAATCGTCAGATGTGACCGGCAAGCCTTTGCCCAGACCGCCCTCAGCATTCAGCTGGGCTTCCAGCATAGCCTCTACATTGTCTTCACTGTAGTCCTGAGCAGCCGCGCCCGCTATTTGCTCACCGCTTTCAGAGCACGGGTTGCACGCCCACGCCGGAGAAGCTTGCCACAATTGCTCTCCCTGCTCATTGAGCACACGGTCTATAAAGTATGGAGTAATCAGGTAACCGCCGTTGGCGATAACAGACATGGCCCTTACGACTTCCAGCGGCGTGTGCGCGCCGGAACCCAGTGACACGGTTTCATCGTTAGGCACTTCGTCTTTATCGAAGCCAAATTTTGCCAGATGCTCTCTGGCTTTTTGTAATCCCACACCCCGTAGCAAACGCACTGAGACCACGTTCTTCGATTTACCCAGTGCCACACGCATACGGATTGGTCCGTCGTATTCCGGAGGTGAGTTCTGCGGACGCCAGGCCACGCCGGTGGTGGCATCCCACTGATTAATCGGCGCATCATTAATGACGGATGCCAGGGTATAGCCATTTTCCAGCGCAGCGGAATAGATAAAGGGTTTAATATTTGAACCTACCTGACGCTTGGCCTGGGTAGCACGGTTAAACTGGCTCTGATAGAAGCTGTAGCCGCCAACCACAGCCTCAGCCGCACCGTTATGAGGATTGAGAGCAATGAGAGCACCGCTGACCGCCGGAATTTGTGCCAGCCGCCACTGCTCGTCCTGCATGCGGATATAAATCACAGCACCGGGAGAAACAATATCCGATGCGGTTTCAGGTTCATCTCCCTGACGGGAATCGGTAATGTAAGGACGGGCCCAATCGAGACCTTCCCAGTTAATCACACGCTCTACGCCATTCAGGTCTCTCACTGTTATCGACGGCTCTTCTTCCGGCGTGGCAGGATCAAAGACCTGCGTGACCACCGCAGGCACCAGCGGGTGGAAATGCGGCACCGCATCCAGCGCAGTTCGCACTTCATCCGGCGTCCATTGTTTGTTTTGATCGGTCAGGGCCAGAGGATTTTCTTCCGGCTCATCATCCTCATCTTTCGCAGGCTTGTTCCACAACCAGGTCACCGGGCCTCTGTAACCATGACGTTCATCATAGTCGTGTAAGTTACGTACAACTGCATCCTGTGCCGCTTGCTGAATATCAGACGGCGCAGTGGCATATACCTGATATCCCCCGGTTTCAGCCTCTTCCTTCCCGTAGATTTCAACCATCTCGTTGTAGATCAGATCAGCAAGGTACGGGGCGTCGAGATCTATTTCAGCGCCGTGTTTACGTGCTGTTACCGGCGCACCGGCGGCTTCATTAAACTCAGCCTTCGTGATAAAGCCCTCATCCAGCATACGTAATAACACAATACGCCGGCGCTCAACCGAACGTTCCGGCCGGCTTACAGGATTCAGCACCGATGGCGCCTGCGGTAAACCGGCAATCGTAGCGAGTTGGGCAAGGTTCAGTTCTTTTAAATTCTTCCCGTAATACACCTGGGCAGCGGCACCGAAGCCAAATGCACGGTGACCAAGTTCAACTTTGTTCAGGTATAGCTCGAGGATTTCCTGCTTACTCAGCACCTGCTCCATGTGAATCGCAATGAAAATTTCTTTGATCTTACGGATGAAGGTTTTATCGCGGGTCAGGAAGAATCCGCGGGCGAGCTGCATGGTGAGCGTACTGGCGCCCTGCTGCTTTTCACCGGTGATAATTAAATTGAAAGCCGCCCGTGCCACACCGATAGGATCGATACCATAGTGTTCATAAAAACGGCTGTCTTCCGTAGCAATTACCGCCTGAATCAATTTTTCAGGTACGTCCTCAAGTTTTACCGGGATCCGCCGTTTAACTCCATATTGAGAAATTAATTTTCCATCATAGGTATAAATTCTCATGGGTGTTTGTAAGCGTACATCCTTCAGGACAGTAACACTTGGCAGGTCTGGTTTGATATAAAAATAAATACCGGCAAGTGCCGCTACGCCTAGCGTGCCGCCAATAATTGCAATCAGAAAAAGGGATTTTATGTACTTCACGAAGTTTTCATTACCAAGAGTGTTACGCCGGTTAGTGTCAGAAATTTATACCTATGTACCTGTATCATAACCATACAGTTTAAATATTTTGCGTTACATTCTACCTTAGAGTATTAATTCTGAAATTCCGGACGCCAGCAAATGAAATCGCTGTTTAAGAAAAAGCTGCCACCTATTGTGGGCCTTGACATAGGCACTCGTCAAATAAAAGCAGTGTTGATTGAACGCAATGCCAAAGGCTTTGTGCTGCAGGCGTTCGCATGCGAGCCCATCTCGAAACGGGCGTTTTCCGAGCGTGAAATCAAAGATTTCGACGCCATCAGTATTACGCTGAAGAAAATTAAGAAAGTACTGAAAACGAAGGTTAAAGCGGTCAATATTGCCGTAGCGGGCTCGTCTGTGATCAGTAAAGTGGTACACATGGACCCGGAACAGTCTGATTTCGAACTGGAAGGTCAGATTGAAATCGAAGCAGACAGCCTGATCCCCTATCCTCTCGAGGAAGTGTATCTGGACTTCGAAGTACTCGGTCCCAGTAAAACCTACCCCGGCAAAGACAATGTGCTCCTTTCTGCTGCCCACAAAGACCTGGTCGACAGCCGTATTACTCTGGTAAGAGAAGTTCCCTTCGAGCCTAAAGTGGTTGATATGGAAGGTTATGCGCTGGGTAATGCACTGTTTTACTTCCATCCTCTGGAAAATGAGGACGAGAAGATTTGCTGTATCAACCTGGGAGCTTCACTGCTGCAAATCTGTGTATGGCAGAACGGTGAAGTGATTTACACCAAAGAGCATGCTTTTGGCATGAACATGCTGATTCAGGATCTCGCGGCTATCAATATGATGGAGCCCGACGAGGTAGAAAAACAAATTCTGCTGGGCACGCTGCCGGGTAACTGGCAACAGGACACCCTGCCCATTTTTGCTGCCAATCTGCAGCAACAGATCCAGCGGGCCATACAAATGTACGTGTCTACACTGCACGGCGATCGCCCGGAGAAAATTGTCTTCGCCGGCGGCGGTGCCACCATACCGGAACTTGTCGAGTCATTGAGACAGGACCTGGGTATGGAAATAGAAGTATTTAATCCTTTTGAAGGTATGACCGTTAATCCCAAACTCGATCAGGAAAAACTGGCGGCGCTGGCCCCCCAGCTTGCCCTTGCCGCGGGTCTGGCCAGCCGGAGCTTTAGCGAATGGCACATGTAAACCTGCTTCCGTGGCGGGAAAAACAACGCCAGCAACAAAAACAACAGTATCTGATCCTTATTCTTGGCATCGCCATTTTTGTCGGTGCAATTTTCTGGGCTGTGGGTCAGGTCATTGATGCACAAATCCGTAATCAGAATTCCCGCAATAACTACCTCAAACAAGAAATTGCTGTTCTGAATAAGCAAATCGCGGAAATCCAGAAAATTAAAGAAGCGAAAAAAGCGATTGAACAGCGCATGGCACTGATTGAACAGCTTCAGGTCAGCCGGAACGTTGCTCCCTCGGTGTTTGATGAACTGGCCAGAATCCTGCCAGCCGGTGTGTCTTTTACTTCCATGAGAAGACTGGGGAACAGTATTGAAATACAGGGGCTGAGTGATTCCAATAACCGCCTGTCAGATTTTATGCGCCGGCTTGATAACTCTCCGGTATTTTCGGGCGGTGAATTGTCATCTATTAAAGCAGACACATCGGCCAGTGACGCAGTAAGCGACTTCACACTTAAATTTAATATCAGCCCGGAAGTTGCACCACGCATTGAACAACCTTCTGCGGGAGGTAATAAAAAATGAGTTTTGATTTTAGTAAGCTGAAAGAACTCAACGAACTGGACTTCGAACAAGTCGCCATCTGGTCGAAAGAAGTAAAACTGGTGGTTATGCTGTTCGTGATTATCGTGGTTGGTGCATTGAGCTACTGGTTCATTGTAAAACCTAAGCTCCCTGTGCTTGAACAGGCAGAAATTGAAGAGCAGGAACTGAAAATGCAGTTCCAGGCCAAATACCGTATCGCGGTGAACCTCAATGCTTACATGGAACAGTTAAAGCAAATTGAAGCCGATTTCTCTACCATGCTACGTTCACTGCCCACCAGTAACGAAACGCCGGGACTACTGGACGACATTACCTACGTAGGTACTACGTCAGGCCTGACTTTTAAGTTACTGAACTGGCAGCAGGAAGTGCCGAAAGAATTCTATACTGAATTACCTATCGAAATTGAGGTATCAGGCGGCTATCACAACTTTGGTGAATTTGTGTCTGAAATAGCCGATTTACCAAGGATCGTTACTCTGCACGATTTTGAGATTGTACACGAAGCGGACCGTCTGAACCTGCAGATGCAAGCGAAAACCTACCGTACTTCCATGAATTCTCAACAGGGAGCAAAACAGCCATGATGTTAAAATCGTCACGTTTTGTTCTGCTTGCAGCACTGGTTTCTGTACTTTCTGCCTGTGGCGCACGGGTGGACGACCTGGTGTCGTATATCCAGCAGGTAAAAGCTACAACGCAGGTACAGGTTGACCCGTACCCTGAGTTCAAATCCCAACCTGCTTTTGAATATGAAGCCTCTTCTTTCAGAAGCCCTTTCGCCCGTCCGGTGGATCGCACCTCTCCGGTGGTCGTCGCCACAAACAACAATTGTTTACAGCCTGATTTTGACCGCAGAAAAGAAGAACTTGAGAAGTATGGTCTTGATTCTCTGACGTTATCTGGCACATTTAGCACGCAGGGTGTACGCTGGGTATTGTTCAAGACCAACGAGGGCAGCCTGTTAAAAGCCCGTGAAGGAAGTCATGTCGGTTTGTTTTACGGAAAAATTAAGTCAATTGGCACCGAATCCATTATTATTGAACAATTGCTACCCGACGGAGCGGGATGCTGGCAACGGGAACAAACCACGCTGTCGATGAATGCAGCGGCAGGAGATAATAACAATGTCTGAGCGATACCTTTTCAATAAAAAGCTGCACAACCGGAGCCGCAGATGGCTTTGGGTGGGTGGCTCTGTGGCTGCGCTGGTGATTTTTAATGTCCTGGCTGCGCCGGCTATTGCCCAGGAACAGGAAACCGTACTGCTGGATCCTTACGCTGAAGTCGATAAGATCTTCAACTCAACCCTGACCAATATCGATTTTTCCCGTGAAGCCGACAACATGGCTGTCACCGTTATCGAATTTGATAACGACAACTTTTCGCCGCAACTCATTGAGGCACAGGGAAAACTCACCATCACTCTGCCCAAAACTGAACTCGGAGATGACCAGCTGGTTGAACTCGATGTGGTTCAGTTCGGCACAGAGGTGCAGTCTATTGAGACGTTCCAGGACGAAGAAAGTGCCAGCCTTGTAATCAATTACAAAGGCACCGTGCTGGCCCGCCACCGCAAGCAGGGCAATACGCTGCGTATTGAACTACAGCCGATGAGTAAAGAAGAACTGGCTGAACTTGATAAAGATCCGGAATACTCAGGCAAGCCTATTTCACTGGACTTCCAGGACGTACCGGTTCGTCAGGTGCTGCAAATCATTGCTCAAACCAATGGCTTCAACCTGGTAACCACAGACACGGTTACCGGCAACGTAACTATTCGCCTTGAAGGGGTGCCCTGGGATCAGGCACTGGCGATGATTCTTAAAATCAAAGGACTGGATAAGCGCATGGAAGGCAATATTCTGCTGGTTGCTCCTGCAGAAGAGTTGACCGCGCGGGAAACTGCCCAGTTACAATCGAAAAAGCAGGTGTCAGATCTGGCACCGCTGACTACATCGAATATCACGGTGAATTACGCAAAGGCGGATGCCATTGCGCAAATCCTGAAATCGCAGGATGGCGGCATTTTGTCAGACCGTGGTTCAGTCACAGTAGATGAACGTACCAACACGCTGTTGCTGAAAGATACTCAGGAGTCTATCGATGAAGCCCGCGCTGTTATTGATGCGCTGGACATTCCGGTCAAGCAGGTACTTATAGAATCCCGTATGGTCACAGTACGTGACAATGTCGATGAAGAACTCGGCGTACGCTGGGGTATCACAGATACCCAAAGCAACGGTGCGATTTCAGGTTCACTGGAAGGTGCTGATTCCGCCTCCTCTGGCAGCGTACCGGACATTTCTGACCGGCTGAATGTGAACCTGCCGGTAACCACCACAGGTGTCGCCCGCATTGGTTTTCAGATTGCCGATTTAATAGACGGTAACATCCTGGATTTGGAGCTGTCAGCACTGGAGTCGGAGAATAAAGGTGAAATCATTGCCAGTCCCCGTATTACAGTCGCCAACCAGCATGAAGCTTATATTGAGCAGGGTACAGAAATTCCTTATGTACAGGCGACGTCCAGCGGCGCTACGTCAGTAGAGTTTAAGAAAGCGGTACTGAGCCTGAAAGTGACACCACACATTACCCCTGATAACCGGATCATTCTTGATTTGGTAGTTACTCAGGATACCCGTGGTGAAACGGTTGATACATCTACCGGCCCGGCGGTTGCCATTGATACGCAGGAAATCCAGACACAAGTGCTGGTAGATAATGGCGAAACTGTGGTGCTAGGTGGTATTTTCCAGCAAACCAGTACCTCAGATGTATCCAAAGTGCCGTTATTCGGCGATTTACCGGTAGTTGGAAATTTATTTAAAAGAAACGCCTCTGTGTATCAGAAACGGGAGCTGCTCATTTTCGTCACACCGAAGATCGTAGCAGAATCTTTGTAAGACTTTTCACAACGTAACGTCAAAATAACCCCGAACGGCAGACCAGTTAACCGGTCTGTCGTTGTTATTTATAGCGCTAACGTGCTGATTTCAAAGTCTATCGATTAAAAGTACAACAAAACTTGCATCGCTGCCCGTGAAACTGAGATAATCCCGCTCTCGAAAATAAAGCGAGGTTTTAAGCGTTGTGCCTGTTGTTGAAGTGAACGGGCGCAAGTGAATGGGTAGTCCCGAAGGCAAGACCACTACCCCTAACAGAATAAAAGTTGTGATATAAGCAAATATGGCTGAAAAACGTAATATCTTTTTAATTGGCCCCATGGGTGCTGGCAAAAGCACCATCGGCAGACACCTTGCAGACGAACTTCACCTAGATTTTTTTGATTCCGACCAGGAAATTGAGCGCCGTACCGGTGCTGATATTACATGGATTTTTGACCTGGAAGGTGAAGAAGGTTTCCGCAAGCGCGAAGAAAACGTCATAAACGATCTTACGGACAAGCAAGGTATCGTGTTGGCGACAGGTGGCGGTTCAGTAACCAATAAAGCTGTGCGTAACCGTTTATCTGCCCGGGGTATCGTTGTATACCTGCAAACTACTATCGACAAGCAAGTCGCCCGTACTCAACGTGACAAGCGTCGTCCTCTGCTGCAAAAAGGTGAACCGGAGCAAATCCTGCGTAACCTTGCTGAGGAACGTAACCCGCTTTACGAAGAAGTGGCGGATTACATTGTTGATACTGATGATCAGTCTGCCCGTGCGGTAGCTAACCAAATCATCAGCAAAATCGGATTATAAGTAACATTCAGGAATAGGGGCGCTGCGTGATGTCGATGTTAACTGTAGAACTCGGAGATCGTAGCTACCCGATTCACATAGAAGCGGGCTTACTCTCAAAGCCTGCTGTTCTCTCTCCTTATATCAAAGGCCCGCTGGCTGTCATTATTACTAATGATGTAGTGGCACCGCTTTATCTTGAAAAAGCAAAAGCAGCCTGTGGCGATGTGCATATTGAAACCATCATTATCCCCGATGGTGAGCAACATAAATCTCTGGAACAATTCGGCGTTATCATGACACGTCTGCTGGAGATGAATGCTGCCAGAGATACCACCCTTATTGCGTTGGGCGGTGGGGTAATCGGTGATTTATGCGGATTTGCTGCCGCGTCTTACCAGCGTGGCGTTCCGTTTATACAGGTTCCCACCACCCTGCTCTCTCAGGTTGATTCATCCGTTGGCGGTAAAACCGCGGTTAATCATCCACTTGGGAAAAACATGATTGGCGCGTTCTACCAGCCGGTTTTTGTCGCCATCGATACTGATACCCAATCTACCCTTCCGGCCAGAGAATTTGCGGCCGGCATGGCTGAAGTCATTAAGTACGGCATAATTTATGACAAAAATTTCTTCAAGTGGTTGGAAGATCATGCCGATAAGCTTAAAACACTGGAAACTAAAACACTGGCAGACGCAATCTACCGTTGCTGTGAGATAAAAGCAGACGTGGTAGCCAAGGATGAGCGGGAAGGCGGATTACGTGCCATACTTAACCTCGGTCACACATTTGGTCATGCTATCGAAGCAGAACAGGGATATGGAAATTGGTTGCACGGTGAAGCCGTAGCAGCTGGTACAGTAATTGCTTGTCAGGCTGCAGAAGCACTGAATTGGATGGATGCGTCAGAAAGTCGTCGGGTTATTGCCCTGATGGCAGCGTTCGACCTTCCGGTAGCGGGTCCCGACAGCATGAACAAAGATGCCTATATGAAGCATATGCGCCGGGATAAAAAAGTCGAAGCGGGTAATATCCGTTTTGTTATTCCGCAAGGTATCGGACATGCGGTTGTGACTAAAGACGTCAGCGACGAAATTTTAACGCAACTTCTTCGCTGACCGGCAACCTGCGCATCAGTATCGCCAGACATTCAATGGTAAGTGCGTAACACCAGTAATCAGCTGAGGGTAATCAGGTGCAATCTGAATTGCATGAAAGACTGGAATATCTGGTCAACTATTCTTCACAACTAATTTTTGTAAGCGGGGATTCCGCTGCTCAGCAAAAAAAGACGCTGGAATCTTTTGTGTTCCAGCAACACGACGAGACAGAAATCGCCTACGTGACAGCCGATCCTACTATGGAGCTGTCAGATTATCGTCGTCAACTTTGCAGACAATTACTGGGTACACTGGTTGGCAGCTATATACGGCCGCTGAATGAGTTGCTTGCAGGGCTTAACGAGCATGTTGGTCCCATTCTCATAACCATTACCCAGGCGGAGCATGTACCGGACGAACTGCTTCAGGAGCTGTGGGATCTGGTACTGCAAAGCCGTTTTGCAGGCAATAAGCAACATTTGAATGTATTACTGTTCGGTGAGTCAACCTGGGCGGAGAGAGCCCGGAAATGGCTACCGGCAAAAAACACCGATACGCCTCTGCTTATAAGCAGTCAGTCAGTGGCGACTCAACAACCTGGCTCAGAGTTAGATACTATGATTGAGAACCGACGTAAGGCTTTTCACGAGCACCTGGCTAAACGCAATGGTCAGGAGGAACATCTGCAAACAAGAAGTACCAGTGTACTGGCTTCCCCTCTCTTCATTTCATTTGTCGCAGTGATGTTTGTTGCCGTTTTCGGTGGCCTGATTTACATGCAGTATGGCGATGATATCAAGGCCCTGTTTGGCCCTATTGATGACCAGTTCCCGCCAGTATCCTCCGTTGAACCGGGCTCAGCGTTTGATGAACTGAAAGATCCTGCACAAAAAGCCGTGCAGGAAGATAAACCCGTCGTCTCCTGGGACAAGGCTGTTGCCGCTATCGATGAAAAAGACCAGTATCAACCAACTGCTGAAGACAATGCCCAGCCGGAAGACTTACTCAGCTTTATCGAAGATGTGACGGCTGAGAAAGTGGAAGTACCTGTATCGCAGGATCCCCAGGCAGAACCGGAGACTGATACTGGATCTGAAGCCACATCATTCAGTACCGGAAGCGATTTCTCCGATACAACCGCTGAAAACGCATCCGCAGACGAATTAATCGCATCTATTACTGATACCAGTGAAGAGATTGAAGAAGCGCCGGCACAAGAGCAGGAAGTGACACCAGTCAGAACAAGCATTCCCCGTGAGCCTATGGCATCAGCAGGTTTTGATGAATTCGTATCTGGTCGCAAGGTACAGCCAGCTCAGCCAGAACCTCAAAGACGTTCTGAACCGGAGAAGCCGCTGATCACCGAGGCTAAAGTGGGTCGCAAACCTATGGTGCTGGAGAGCCGTCCTAAAGGACAAATCCGTGATATTCCGGAAGAACCGGCTCAGGTATCACCGCCCCCGGTTGACGAACCAGCCCGCATTGCTACCCGTACGCAAGTACCTGCAACTGAAACGGCACAGCCTGTCCGTGAGGTCGCCAGAGTGACACCTCCTGCCACACCTTCTGTAAGCCCCCGTGCGGTTGAGGTCACCGAATCCCGTACCAGTCCGGCGCCGTCTGTACCTGAAACACCGGCCAGAGCAGAACCGGTATTCAGTGGCAGTGGCAACTATGACAATGAACAACTGTTTAACAGTATTCAGGCAGATGATTACATCGTTCAGCTAGCCGGCCTGAAAGATGAAACCCTGATGAAAGAGTTCATCAAAGACAACAACATGGAAAGCTTCATCTGGATTTACCGCACTCAGCGTTACGGCGGTGACTGGTTTGTTATTTTATACAATGACAAATTCGACGCTTTTTCAGAAGCTAACAATGCTGTGGCGACCATCCCGCCCTTCCAGGGCCGTGAAAAAATCTTCATCAAGCGGGGCCGCAATGTTCTGGAAGAAATTGAAAAGGTAAGCCAATAATGGCTGTGAGCATCTGGGTAGACGCCGATGCCTGCCCGGTTGCCATTAAAGAAATCCTGTTCAAAGCCGGGCCGCGCACTAAGACCATGGTGACCTTCGTGGCAAACCATGGGATCAGGGTTCCGCCTTCCCCGTGGCTTACACGCCTGCAGGTGGAGAAAGGATTCGATATTGCCGATAACGAAATCGTACAGCGGGTATCATCGGGCGACCTGGTCGTTACTTCAGACATCCCCCTGGCAGACGAAGTCATCAGTAAACAGGCTTGTGTCGTCACACCAAGGGGTGAAGAACTTACCCGCGAGAATATCCGCTCACGGCTGAATATCCGTGATTTTATGGACACCATGCGGGCAAGTGGCGTGCAAACCTCCGGTCCACCGCCATTGTCTCAGCGGGAAAGGCAGGCCTTTGCCAATGTGCTCGACCGCTTTTTAGCATCAGCGCGTTAACCTTAAACGTATTTGTCGTTATCACCTGCAACTTTGCTGCAAATCTGATCGTTCCCGCTTTAATTCGCCGTTAAATGCACCGGTTATTCGATTGCAGGTTGTGGGGATCACCGATGACAGATACAATCGATTATGGCTTTGATAGTCACTGAATATCCGGCTGGCCCGGGACAAATAGCAAATAACATCCTATAACACGTTAAAAACGTGATGTGCGCGTGGGTAACATTCAAAAAGCATGATGCAGAAGAAGAACCGGGCCTTCCTGAAGTGGGCTGGCGGTAAGTACAGCCTGGTAGAAAACATCAATGCCAAACTTCCTTCGGGCAATCGGTTGATTGAGCCTTTTGTTGGTGCTGGCTCTGTATTTTTAAATACCGACTTCAAGCGTTATTTGCTTAACGACATTAACCCCGATCTCATTAATCTGTACAACTTTCTGAAAGCCCAACCGGATGCCGTTGTACATGATGCGTCCCGCTTTTTTTCAGACAAACATAACGTTGAAGCCACTTACTACGCGCTGCGGGAAGAGTTTAATCACACAGCAGATGAATATTACCGCGCTATCCTGTTTCTGTACCTGAACCGTCATGGCTACAATGGCCTTTGCCGCTACAGCCTTGCCGGCAAATTTAACGTTCCTTTCGGTCGTTACAAAAAGCCTTACTTCCCTGAAGAAGAAATGATGGTATTTGCCGAGCGCTCCCAAAAGGCAGTGTTCACCTGCTTACCGTTTGAGAAGGTGTTCAGTCGTGCCAGACGGGGCAATGTAATTTATTGTGATCCGCCTTATGCTCCTCTGAGCAAAACAGCGGCTTTCACCAGTTATGCTTCCAAAAGTTTTGGCCTTGATTCACAGCATAAGCTGGCAGAACTGGCCATTCGTGCCTCAAAGAAACGGGGCATACCTGTATTGATATCCAATCATGATCTTCCGCTGACCAGGACGCTGTATGCCGGTGCTGAAATTTCGGAATTGTCGGTAAAGCGCTCTATCAGTCAGAAGGGTGAAAACCGCAAACCGGCGGCTGAGTTGCTGGCGTATTTTGCTCCGGCGACAGATTTACCGCCCCCTAAACCCCGCAAACGCAGAAAGAAGCCGGTAAAAACGGTGCTGAAGCACACAGGGTAAAGTAATACTCAGTTAATGATGGCGTTTACCAGACTCGCCAAACCCAACACCAGTAACGCAACGAATATCACACCGGTTACAATGTATCCGGCCAGCTTACCCTGATTAAAATCCCGCTCATAATTTTGCTGGCTTTGCACACCAAATGCACTGGCGAGTACGCTCAGAATCATGGCAAAAAAGCCGGGAGATTTAGGTTTACCGCTGATAAGCATTATTTGCCTGCGGGTTGGAAATCTCTGTCTGAATTGCCATAGAGCAATTCTAACAGGTCGAAGAAATGAAACTGATAAGATGTGGACTTACCGGACGCCCATTCCAGCCAGCTGACTTCAGTCATCATCAGCGCTGAACACTCACGGGGCAAGGCTGCTGCCTGAGATACCGTTTGCGCTTCATCCTGAAAGTCGCATACAGCTTTTGTCACGGTGGCCGGGTCGCAAAATGCAGCAGACAGCATGACCACTATCGCAACGAGAGCGCCTGCTGGTTTTTTCATGCAGAAGCGTGATTTACGAAAGAAACTTATCTTTTCCATGATTGTCTTCGCCGGCTAAAAAGTAACCTTATTATAGCGACAATAAGAATTCTAACAAGCTGAAGTTAGCACAGGAAAAGTGGCATTTTTTTCATCTTCTGAAAACAGCGGGAAACAAAGTTAATGAATGCCTGAATTACAAATAAAAAACCCGGAGACAGTTGCTCCGGGCTTTTACTCTCAACGTTATAAAAGAGGTCTGTTGAACTTACAGTTCGAAATCTACACCGTAAGAAATAACATACTTGATTGAATCGTTATCCAGAGCGTCTCCCGGATATTCATCATCTAAATCTGTACCGGTAATAGCGAAAGTAAAACCGTCTTTCGCGATAGATACTGCCCAGTCCGCATAACCTTCAACACCGTTGAAAGCTTCTGCAAAGTCACCCTGGTGATAACCAACGTGCAGACCCAGCTCTGCACCGGAAGCTACCGGCATGCCGTAGTCCAGAGACACGTAAGAAGCCTGAGCAAAACCGAAGTCCTGGCCTTCGCCTTCATCAGCTTCAGTGTTAGCCAGTAAGTAAAGGGTAGCACTGAAACCGCCGTAACCTACAGTACCGTAGATTTCACCGAAATCGAATTCAGCTTCTTCATCGTAGTTGTAGTACAGGTAACCGACATCATAAGTGAAGTCACCAGACTCACCTGAGAAACCGAAGTACAAATCATGCTCGTATGAGTAGACATCATCTGACGCATACTGAACGTTAGATACCCATGTACCGGCATAGAAACCACTTTCGTCAGCGTAGTCGATACCACCCTGAACAGCAGGTTCGTTAGTAGTCTGAGTCAGACCACGCCAGATGTAGTTGTTTGTGACACTTACGTTCGCACTCAATTCTGCAAAGGAAGGCGCAGAAGTCAGTAAAGCTGCAGATGATACGGCAACAGCCAGCAACGTTTTTTGAATGGAAGTTTTCATGTGTTCTCCGTTGGATTTTATTTATGTACGTATTGAACGATTTCTGTCTTATTGTTTTTATTCAGCTTTCTCGTATAAGGCAAAACTAATGCCCATCTGATTAAAATCATAAATTTATGAATAACCAACTGATAACAATGAATTTTTATTCACAAAATTTAAAAGTGACATTAAATAAAACCAAACAGCACCATTATGGTTCGCACTGAATTTGAACAACATCACCATTTTGGTGCAGTTATTCATCCTATTTCATGACATTTAGTGAGAAATGTCATTGCGACACTATAATTCGCACTTATTTGCGGTATCCGGCCCTGCTTATGCTGGCCGCAGACAAGACAAACGCGGCCTGCCGCGCTATCATCCGGTGCGTTCTTAAGAACATATAAGGTATGAAGCTATGAAAGAGTTTTTAATCGCCCCTTCTATATTGTCTGCTGATTTCGCCAGATTGGGGGAAGACGTGGAGGCAGTGCTGGCAGCAGGTGCTGATGTGGTTCACTTCGATGTGATGGACAACCACTATGTCCCCAACCTTTCATTTGGTCCGATGATTTGCGAAGCATTGCGGAAATATGGCATTACCGCTCCCATCGACGTGCATCTGATGGTGTCACCGGTGGACGACCTTATCGAACAATTTGCCAAAGCCGGCGCCAGCTATATCAGTTTTCATCCTGAGGCGAGTCAGCACGTCGACCGTTCGCTGCAATTGATCATTGATAACGGCTGCCAGCCCGGACTGGTTTTTAATCCGGCCACCCCGCTTCATTACCTTGACCATGTCATCGACAAACTGCATCACATATTGATCATGTCGGTGAACCCGGGTTTCGGAGGCCAGTCATTTATCCCTTCAACCCTTGATAAACTCCGTGCAGTTAAACAGCGGGTAGAAGAAAGTGGTAAAAATATCCGTATTGAAATTGACGGAGGGGTAAAAACCGATAACATTCGTGCCATCGCAGAAGCCGGCGCAGATATGTTCGTTGCCGGCTCGGCAATATTTAATGCCCCCGACTATAAAAATGTAATTGACGACATGCGACGGGAATTAGCCGCCGCAAACAACGTCTGAATTCAGCAGGTACAGGTAATCAGGAAATGAGTAACAAACCCATTGTATTAAGTGGCTGTCAGCCCTCAGGACAACTTACTATCGGTAATTACATGGGAGCCCTCAAACAGTGGGTTGCCATGCAGGATGATCACGATTGCCTGTATATGCTGGTAGATTTACATGCCATTACGGTGCGTCAGGAGCCCGCGGCGTTACGGGAAGCCTGCCTTGACGGTCTGGCCTTATACCTGGCCTGCGGCATTGACCCCGAAAAGAGCACCTTGTTCGTGCAGTCCCATGTACCCGAACATGCCCAGCTGGCCTGGATCCTGAACTGCTATACCCAAATGGGTGAGCTGAACCGCATGACTCAGTTTAAAGACAAGTCTGCGAAGAATGTAACCAATATCAACGCCGGCCTTTTCACCTATCCGGCACTGATGGCCGCAGATATTCTGTTATATCAGGCAAATCAGGTACCGGTAGGTGACGACCAGAAACAACACCTGGAACTGGCCCGTGATGTTGCCACACGTATGAACAACATCTACGGCGATATGTTTGCTATCCCGGATCCGTTCATCCCTGAATTCGGCGCACGCATTATGAGCCTGCAGGATCCCGGCAAGAAGATGTCTAAATCTGACGACAATCCGAAAAACTTCATCGGCTTGCTCGAAGATCCAAAGAAGCTCACAAAGAAAATCAAAAGTGCGGTAACTGATTCTGATGAACAGGCACGCATTTATTTCGACACTGAAGAAAAGCCGGGTGTATCTAACCTGCTGACATTATTGTCTCTGTCTACAGGCCGTTCCATTGATGAACTGGTTCCTGAATACGAAGATAAAATGTATGGTCACCTTAAAGGCGATGTGGCTTCTGCTGTCGTTGCACTGCTTGAGCCAGTACAAACGCGCTTCAAAGCGTTACGGGAAGATCGTGCTTATCTTGATGAAGTCATGAAAAAAGGGGCAGAAAAAGCCTCAGCCCGTGCAGCTAACACACTGGATAAGGTTTACGACACACTGGGCTTCATTCCCCGTCCACGCTAAGCCGGCACAATATACGGAGTCAGTTTGTGTTGTTATTAATTGATAACTTCGATTCCTTTACCCATAACCTGGCCCGCTACTTCACTGAGCTGGGCCAGCAGGTAAAAGTGGTGCGTAACGACGAAATCTCCCTTGAGCAAATCGCCGCGCTGGCACCGCAATACCTGGTGTTGTCACCGGGTCCCTGCACGCCGGATGAAGCCGGTATTACCCTCAGTGCCATTGACCACTTTGCCGGTAAAATTCCTATGCTGGGAGTTTGCCTGGGGCACCAGTCTATTGGTCAGGTATTCGGCGGTAAAGTCACGCGGGCAGATAAGGTCAGACACGGTAAAACCTCTGCCCTTTTTCACAATAATACGGGAATGTTCAGCGACTTACCCGACGGATACACTGTCACCCGGTATCACTCACTGGTACTTGAACCTGAAACCTTGCCGGACAGTTTGTCAGTGGAAGCCTGGTGTATTAACGAAAGTGGTCAGCGGGAAATTATGGCGATTGCCCACAGAACGCTGCCTCTGTGGGGTGTCCAATTTCACCCGGAGTCACTGCTGACAGAGCATGGCCACGCTATTTTGCAGCGGTTTATTACGCTGGCAGATGCATAATATTCAAAAAGTATTCAAAAAAAGTCATACTCCGGCCGATAACAGGTTACTATGATTTTTCCGGTAGCCCGATATGCTTTCATTTTCTGTACCCGACAGCACCCCGAATAAAAATGACGTACGCAGGAGCCGCCCGGTAGTGGAGCATACCCCTGACAACTTACCCCCAATCAATGAGAGGTTTGATAACCTGCTGATTGCGCCTGCGCGGGTGTCTCAGATGATGGGCCGCCGCAGTCCGGGGGAAGTGGCGTTTGCCCAGTCGGAACAGGGCGATGCCCGTCGCCGTTTGCTGCATGTTGAAAAAGTCGCCATTAAAAACAAACAGCTTCAGGCACAGTCAGAAGCCAGTCTGTTAGACCGTGTTAACGCCGAACTTCATCAGTACGTTTTTGAGTTGCTGAAAGATGAAATAGACAATACAGAGGTGGTCCTTACCTCTGTACTTAACCTGAGTCATGACGTTGCACCGCTGCTGGATATTCTGTCAGTCAGGGCCACATCTATTTCCCGCATTGAACCTCATGCTGCGGCACTACCATGGCTCTACGATGACCTCATGACCGTGGTAAATGCACCTAAGTTTCGTCGTAAGGACTCTAAGGGAAAAGTGATTCCGGTGGAAACCTTACGCACGGCGCTGAGCTTTATCGGTATTGAAAACCTCCGTTTATTGCTGCCGGCCATGATTCTGCGCCGGGCTCTGCCGAAAATTACCGATCCGTATCCGGACATTAAAAATCGTATCATGCAATTCGCTCAGTCAACGGGTCTGACTATGCGCGCACTGGCTGATGATTATGATTTACCGCCCCATGAAGCATTCACCGCAGGGACTCTTTCCCAGCTGGGACGGTGTGCGGTATCACGGTTGTATTTTAAAGCCTTTGAACAGGCGCAGATTGCATTGTTAAGAGAAGCTGAAATTGCAAAGGACACTGAACAGCACGGAGCGATGGCGAAAGTACAGCCATCGGCAAATTACCTTATTGCTATGCAGCAGGAATTTTCTGAGCCGCTCACAGCAAGGCTGTTAGAGATACTGCAATTTAAACGTCTGCGCCTGGCGCTGCCATTTATTGAAATCACAGAGAATGATCAACACCCTCACGATCTCACAGAGCTTTACAAGAAAGCCAAAGCTTATGCCGCTGTACGTATGTTGCACCAGAGTAAATTTCTGAACAAAGACGAAATCCCGCTGGCACTGCATAAAACGGGCTTTGTCAGAAGCGAACGTGACATTTTGAAATCCACTGACATTTTTCAGCTTCCTCTGATTGAGAATCCGCCTCTGGATTAACGTCTTTTGTGCACGAAATCGCCGTTTTTCGTGCACTTCCACAAAATTTAATCAGAAATTTTTACTGGATAATCATTCATACCGCTAAAAATCACGGTACGTCCTTCGCCCCGCCGCCACTTGCCCTGACTCAACTTATTAACAAATTGCATAAGCTTAGACAAATAAGCTGAATGCTTATGCACTTTTTATGCAAAACAAGCTAAAACCCTCTAAATACAAGGCCTGCAGCGGAATTACCAAGGTTACAAAGTGGCTATTAAC
>Ga0209452_1000172_pt1 | contig 18278 bp, 6 predicted proteins | sample WorMetimpBELIZE1_FD_187388 | JGI IMG/M metagenome (GOLD analysis project Ga0209452, IMG submission 187388) | Marine gutless worms symbiont microbial communities from Max Planck institute for Marine Microbiology, Germany - Olavius imperfectus... | ecosystem: Host-associated > Annelida > Digestive... | reverse complement strand
TAAATTTTTTGATAAAATCCGTGAGAATGTAAAAGATTTTCTGTCAGAATAACAAATAAGGAAAGAAACAAATATTGAACGACTTTCTGGGGAAGTCTGGAACAATCGGTTCAAAAGAACGCACTGCAGTAAGCGGCCGGCTGTTTTCGTGTTATTTTTAGTTTTATCAGGTAGGGTGGAGACATAGTTTGGTTGAAGTAAAACATTTTATACACCATTGGTAGAGTATTCATTCCTGTTTTCAATTATACAAAAATTATCAAAATCGGTAAAAAATTTACCATAGTTATAGTCAAAAATAAGTGGAACATTTTTCATAGCCTACGTAGTAATGAGGAAAACTTTCACGACGTGTAATGTCTCACAGTTATGACGTCATCAAGTCAATAAGTAAGTAAATTACATGCTGTTGTGGAATATTCATTCGCGTTTCAAACAGTGTAAAAATTATAAAAATCCACCAATAGATGCGAGAGTTATAGTCGAAAATAAAGTGGCACCTTTTTTCCGGACACTGTGTAGAATGAAAGTCCTTAATAAGACGTTTCACTGATCAAGTGTGAATGCCACAAAAAATCAAATGTATTGTGAGACAACTGATAAATTTGATCTTTTGTTACCTCAATAGTTCAACAAAAAAGAATATAACCAAGTTAGTGACTTTCAGTTAACTTATACAGCTGTTAACGTAACATAGTTATTGTAGACATTTGCACTGCCAAAAGCTTTGCAGTGTTTGATTTGCTGTACTTTTAGTATCTGACTCCAGAAGAAAGGCTCATTTGGATCATATGATCAAACCATGTTAAACAAACACACATCAGCTCAACAACTTTTCCCACGAATAAAGATACCGGTAATTATGTAAGTACAGAGAGAATAATGCAATAAGAATATAAGACTATTGCATGAGGTCAAATATTTGGTAAAATTAACCTATAAATAATATGATTTTTGTTTTTTTGACAATATGTGAGCTCTTCACCATGGCACAAGCATGCAGCAATGCTGTAGGCTATAGCGAGTGAAGTAAACGATACAGCATGTGCATTCAATTAATAATCAATGCAAACTTTTACCTGCAGGTTTGATGTCAGAAAGTTTCTTCCCAACAAACTCCGAAGCTTTGCCATCCTCAACTGCAATCAGTAGTCGGCTCAGTTGTGCCATTTCGATTATCGGCTCTTGCAGGCGATAATGGGATTGATGAACTCCAAGTGTGTGCCCCAAATGTTCCGCTAGCCATTCGCGTTCCCCGGGTGTTAAGTCCACAAGCTGTTGAAAAAAAGGAACAATACAGATTACACATTCTACAGAAGATATTACAGATAACTGCAGGCATTAACAAGAAGTCAGCACATCTGACAGCAGACGAACGTTGCCCCCAAACAATTAGCCTATGGTTAAGAGCCATACAGGAAGTTTGATCGTGTCACATTGCCGACGGCGCGACAGATAGACATACAGATTTGGTTTTCAACAATTTTTTATGTTCCAGTAAGTATAAGTGGCATTACAGAACATAAACGTTTACCAAATACTCTAGTTATTGAGTATATCGACGTGTGTTTAGTTTTGCGAATTTGCATAGGTTTTTTGGTTTTTAGTTTTTACCTTGGAAGCCTAGTTTTTTCCCGGAACTCCACTGGTAACACTGCTAGTCGTGTTGTGTCACAATGTTTAATGGCTCACATCTGCATCGTTTCACATACCATTGCGAGTGCACTTTTATCATTCAAGACCATTGGTTTTTAATTCAATGGAAAGTTTATTTAAGGCTTTCTATCAGTAGTTAACTATGAATGTCTACTTTGCACTGTTTTCAAGATATAGCAACGCGAAAACATGTAGCAGTATGTAGTATGTATACCCAACCCTACTTTGACGTTTCCATTCGAGGGGATCCCTCGAATGTCAAAGTAAAACATATCAAGCAAAAAAGCTGAGGTAATGAGCAAAAACTGAGTAATGCTAGCTTTAGCCGTTTGGTCAAAATCCACATAACATTGACGACAAAGGAGCTAATTGATGCTAAAGGTAATTCAAGGTCATCGACTTTTGTTCTAATCGAAAGCCTATAGACATATGACTTCCTATAAGTCATTAATTGTAATCTTAACGATCTGAAGACTTTCTTAAGATCTCTACCTTTTCGGATATATAGCGTCACAAAGTCGAAAACCACCCCAAGCTAATTTCAGTCCCAGATTGACGGGAACCCTCCAAATTTTGTTGGCTAACTTACCACGCTAAAAGTTGAGACACTACTTTTCAGTGAAAACTGCGTGATTCTATCTTCAGCAGTTTTGTCATAATACACTACCATCACAGACGACAGACAGACATGTGACAGACAACATATCATGACAATAGCCAAACTTTGCAATGTAATTGCAATATTTGGCTAGAAATTAAGAAAACCTTCTGCAAGTCATATACGTAAACGCAGACACTAGATAATACTCCTGAATGTTGCATATAGTGGCGCCTGACATTGTGACTGACTGACTGACTGAATACTATTCTTACAACAGCCACACATCAAGATGTACAGACGTACACTTCATAATCAAACTACAGTTATATTGTGACGTCCCAGACACTTCAATGGCAGTGAATGGTCCACAGGTCGATACTGCACTATAAGAACTACACAATAACATGCGGTAAAGACATATGTGATAGCTATTTTAGCAATGTTATGCAGCATACACCAACAGTCAACAAACATACATCGTTATTGGAAGCCCACAGATCACAGAAGGCTACATAGTACAAAGACTTCCTGGAAATGCAATCTTAAGAATGACATGTCAAAGCTAGAGAAAGCAGCATATGACAGGAAAAGATGGAAACACATGGTCTGTGGTCCATACAGCACTGTTAGCAAAAAAACGAATAATAGTGAATAAGTTTCAATACACAGAAATTTGATAAATAAATCACACATTAACATCAACAGCAGCATCTACATCTACAAAGTTTGAAATAACTCCCACTGCAAAAGCTAGACAGATTTTCATACCTGTGCAAGAGTTGCAACATATTTTCTTAGACGAGTTGAAGTGATTAGGCGAGGATTGTCGACATGTGCAGCAACAGCATGGTTGTGGAGAACGAGCCATGTGTTCAAATATCCATTGGTTGAATCAGTAGCGAAGAAATACTTATTCTTTGCTGACACTCCACAACGTTGCCGTGATTCCACCAACAGCTGCATGGCTAGACTGACATCAGGAGTAATCAGGATCGGAACCTTCCTGTTCCTTTTTCCCGGAACCTGTATCATATCCATTCTCTCCATCAACTTATGTTCAAGTGGCTGCAAATTGTCAATCAATTCCCTGTTGCTGTGCTTCTTCCACTGAGGCCTGTTCACATACTCTGACAATTCAAGCTTAGCTGGTTCACTGGCCCTTCGTTTATTAAAGACTAGTAGCCTCGTCAGTACCACTTCAGAAAGTTTTCGCCAATGTTGGTACTGTGGTTCTTCTTTCAACTTCTCTGTTAACAGATTCATCTGCTCTTCTGCATATGCTTTGAGCTTCATCAAGTCAGATGTTGTTGGCAATTCAACTGGTTTGTTGTAACTGCTAGTCTTCAGCGATGCCAAAGATGGACAACTCATCGTGTTCGACCAATCTGATGTATAAAGCGCCATGAACCGGTCAACTTCTTTAATGCGAATGTCATCATCGTCTTTTATTGCTGCTCCTTTCTTGTTCTGACAGCACTTTACCAGAATGTTACCAACAAGTAGCACAAGCGATGGTCGCTTAAACACACGCTGTCCATTGTCATCTGCATGCAGCCCAGCAAGCTCCTCTACAGCTTCAACTATGGCGTCATAGTACGTACCATTCAAAAAGTCTGACAAGTCGCATGTGCTTTCGGATATACTTCTAAGACTGACCAACAACCGAGCTAGTAGTCGCATCCGTGTTGCAATTCTTCTGGCACCCTTCACACCAATACGTTTTAGCTGTGCTGAACCAAACTCCAGAATGAGTCTGTCTGATTTTATAGTTCTCAGTATGCTGTCCTGTCTCATGTGAGACAGAACCTGTTGCTTCAGATGTTGATCAACAAAATCATTCTCCCCTAGTGCACCGGCCAGCAGACTTCGGGAGCTGTCTATTACATTCTTCTGGCTCTCACTGCTAGAGTTAGCACGGCATGGACACACGTGTCGAAACAACTCATACTGATGATAAAATCCATAGCACTGACAACAAGGTAAATACTCATCAGCAGCATGACTGTCCTTTGGCCTTCTTACCACTAGAATCTGCCCAACTCCTTTCTTCAGAACATCAAGATTGTGTTTGAATGAACCTAGATTCTTCAAACGCTTCAGTCCATTCCTGCGATTCAAGCCTGTTGCTGCTAGAACTTTGGCAACAAGAAAATGCTCACTGTGTTGCCGTTCAAAATGGCGTGATAGCCACAACACTTCGGCACAACATATAAAGCACACAAGTTTTTTGTTTCGAATGCGTTTACCGTCGGCGGAGTATTGAACTGCAGCCACGACAACGTTGGAGATATCTGTGTCTTCTCTTTCACCACGTCCACGTGCACTACTGTTAGCACCAGATGAAAATCTACTGCTAGATGAACTGCTGTTACTTCTGCTATGTCGATGTTTGTGTATCGGTCTACAGTGAGTACCATTCAGCGAGTGTCTGTGTGACCGACAGGTGCACATCTTTTGGTTGCCTGCCTTCTTCTTCCAAATTTTATGCAAAATTTTCCGATTCATATGGGCATGTCGTTTCCTATAACTACTGACAGTAGCTGATTTACTGCCTCCTTTGTTCACTGAATACTGCAGATTTGATGATTTGGTTCCATATCTTCGTTTCATCTTGAACTTTTTCCGTTTCATCTTCGAGCGATTTTCACTGCTACTGGATGAAATTGACTGATAACGCTTTCTGCACTGCTGTGGACACTGATGTTCATCATTCCATGCCTCTCTCCTACTTCTGTGTTTCTCAGTTCTTTTGGGTGAATCCTGCAGATTTGACAACTTGGTTCTGTATCTCTGTTTCATCTTGACTTTTCTCCGTTTTAACTGCCAGCGATTTTCACTGCCACTGGATGAAGTTGACTGGTAACGCTTTCTGTACTGCTGCGGAAACTGACGTTCATCGTTCCATGCTTCTTTTCTACTTCCGTGTTTCTCAGTCCTTTTGAGAAATTGTGCAATGTTTGGCTGACAAACCATACAACATCCTATTTACTGCCAGCACCATACATATCCAATATATCATACTGAAAAAGACTCACTTAACAATCTTCAATTAAGAGGTCTGCTGTCAAATATTATGAGGTGAGGTAAAAAAACGAGTTACAGAATCTGCATTACTGACATGATTATATGCCAAAAGTTATAAAACCTATGCACTTAAGTGACACTGAGATATGGGGATGACAAAGTGGGTCATTTAATGTAATAGTGCTTTATCAGGCACAGCAGGAAATTATGCAGCCGTGTAGTAATCTAGGCTATCAGGATCCAGGGAGTGCCATATTTCATTTCCAGAATGTTACATTTCTACATCATTTTGAAGATTGAAAAGTGGGCCATAACGTATCTAACAAGAAGTCAGGACAACTGACAATAGCCGACCGTTGCGCCCTCATATTCAAGGGCACTCAATGTCATTGACTTATCCAATCGAAAACCTATATACACGACTTCCTATTGGTGATTAATTGGGCCTAAGCTTCATCTCGCACCGCCTTCAAGATATGGTGCTACGAAGTTGAAAACCACCACACCCTATTTTGAGACCTCCAGATCAAGGGATCCCCTTGAATATCGTCATCAAACTTAATAGGCAGATAGCCGTGGTATAGTGCTACTTTATAGTGAAAACGGTGTGATTCTAGCTTTAACCATTTGGTCGCAACACGCATAAAACTGACGACAGAGCAGTGAATTAACACTCAAGGTCATCGACTTGTGTTGCAATCGAAAGCCCATATGTGACTTCCTAATTATTAGTGATTAATTGTCACCTAAGCTCTATCTCGCACCGTTTCCGAGATATAGCGTCGCGAAGTCGAAAACCACCACACCCTACATTTAGCCCCCAGATCGAGGGGACCCCCTGCAAATTTTGTAATAAGACCTGGCAGGCAAAGAGGTACGGCATTGGGCTAGACCTTAGTGAGAGCTGCATGATCCTAGCCTCAGGCGTTTCGTAACAATACGCATAACACGGACGACTGAGCAGTATATTGACGTTCAAGGTCAATCAAGGTCATCAACTTTTGTTGCAATCGAAAGCCCATATATGACTTCCTATTAGTGATTAATTATCACCTAAGCTCTATCTCACACCGTTTCCGAGATATAGCATCGCGAAGTCAGAAACCGACCCACCCCAGTTTAAGCTCCCGATCAAGGGGACGCCCTTCGAATTTCGTAATCAAATTTGGTAGGCAAAGAGGTACGACATTGGGCTGGACTTTAGTTAGAACTACATAATCCTAGCCTCAGCGGTTTGGTAACAATACGCATAAAATGGACGACAGAGCAGTAAATTGAAGTTCAAGGTGATCGACTTTTGTTGCAATCGAAAGCCCACATATCACTTCCTATTAGCGATTAATTGTCACGTAAGCTCTATGTCACACCGTTTCCGAAATATAGCATCGCGAACTCGATCGAAAACCACCCCACCCCAGTTTGAGCCCCCCGATCAAGGGGACCCCCTTCGAATTTCGGAATCAAACTTGGCATGCAAAGAGTATAGGCATTGGGCTACATTTTAGTGAAAACTGCATGATCCTAGCTTCAGCTGTTTTGTCACAATACACTCGCGTCACAGACAGATGACAGACAGACAGACGAAATCATATGACAATAGCGGAAAGTTGCATAGTAACCAGACCTCTATTCCATTTCTAAATAACTTTAACAACTCTGGACCAATATTCATGATCTTTGGTAGGCTTACTTGACTTTGCAGTTCAGTTACTACGATCTGTTGCAAGATTTCCAAGTAACAGAGAACCAGCTGCAATTTTTAGCAGCCAATGCAGATGGTAGCGCACTACAGTGTTAACTGTTGTTATAACTGCTACAAACGTTATCTAGGCCTAATGTCTAATTAGTAATTTCTGGCAAACTGAGAACTGTGTTTAATCCTTTCTTAAATATGCGTACTGTTTTTCAGAATGTTTTAAAAATTTGAAACCTGTTGGTGTTATAAGAATGGCAATCACATCATGCATAAGTGCACCACAATAAGTAAGACGAATTTCACAGAACAACATCAGATGTTAATGTAGGCTTCTGTGGCGTAAAAATCACGTTTTCTATCCCTTCGATGTTAGCTTTTCTGCTAATGACTTACTAATATGAGCTTCATATGGCTAATGCTATACAGAGTACATGAGTCAGATATGTGCTAACAATCATTATGTATACCTTTTATTCGTTAATGAAGCAGAGATGGACAGAACAACAGACAGAATAATGCATACAGAAATATACACATTATGGTGCGCTAGCTTCTGTTTCGGTTGCCAAATAAACCTTAGCTGGTTCTTTGTCTCTAAAATACAGTAATCTCTCAACAGACCACTGCAATGAAGTGACTAATATATGATGCGTCTCCCTGCCAAAAATGATGGATATTGCCCACAGGTGTTAGCGTTATTATCTGTCCCATAGCTATAACATAGCTTGGGACAGATAATAAAATCGGTTTGCGTCTGTGTGTCTGTCTGTCTGTCTGTCCGTCTGTCATCACTCTCACGGTGGCATTTCTTCGTCGATTTTCACCAAATTGGACACAGAGGTGTAAACCCCCAAAAGTAAGAACAAGTTCGTTGGGGATCAATATCAAGCTATTAAGTAAGTAAATTCTATGTTTCTGTAAAGTATTCATTACTGTTTCCAGGTGTGCAAAATGATAAAGAAATAACAGAATTATAGTCAAAAATAAATTGGCACATTGCTCTTCTGGACCACAGTGTACGACATACATACACAAAAAGTAACAGAAATGCTTTTGTTGAACAGAACAACTACGACAGTCCAACTGACAAGCCCACCATTGCGACTCCAGGCAAATATAGTATCTCTAAGTGTTCAAGGTAAGGATTTTAAGCACTGAAGATCACTCAAGGTCATCGACTTTGGTGTCAATTCAGAGCCCACATATGACTTCCAAGTCAGCGACCTAAGCACTATCTGACACCATTTCCTCACAGAACACTCCATAACAGAAAGATGACAGAGAGACAGATGACTGACATTGTGATGACAATAGCTGAACCACTGCAATGCTTTAGCAGCGGTGGGCTAAAATTGGGGTATCATGTAAATCGACTAGGATTTTTGGAGGAAGACAACCGCACAAATAATAGTCAGCACACAAATACAGACGTAAACAGGTGGAGCTATAAAAATTCTTACTTAATCCCTGCCCAATAATCAAGTTGAAGCACATGGGCATAGGCAAAATTCTACCCTCATATAAGAACTTTAATGTATGACTCAAATGAAAGTGAAGGACATGATATGTAAGTGTCCTTTGATGACAGTTAAAGAAAATCTATAAAAGTTTTCAGTAGACAGTCAATACAACAAAGCTACATTTAATATTGTAAAAAAGGTCAAAAGTGGGAATGCAAGAATTAGCTGTGATCCGCGAAGCCAAAGTGTGGGTGCAAAGGTACAATGGTACAGAGAACGTGTACAAAAGTTAACCGTAAATTGACAAAAAGAATGTTATACTTACTATAAACATAACGGTACCAGATGATGTTCCATCAGAATATGAATCTTCAACAATGCTTTTCACATCACCGCGATCTTCAGTAAAACAACAGTGTCCAGTATCAGAGGCTGCTTCATTGGCACAATAATCATTAACTTCGACAACTTCGTCGACAACTTCGTCACGACAGTGTCCAGTATCAGAGGCTGCTTCATTGGCACAATAATCATTAACTTCGACAACTTCGTCGACAACTTCGTCATGACAGTGTCCAGTATCAAAGGCTGCTTCATTGGCACAATAATCATTAACTTCGACAACTTCATCACGACAGTGTCCAGTATCAGAGGCTGCTTCATCATTAACTTCGACAACTTCGTCGACAACTTCGTCACGACAGTGTCCAGTATCAGAGGCTGCTTCATTGGCACAATAATCATTAACTTCGACAACTTCGTCGACAACTTCATCACGACAGCTGACTTTGTCATGACAGCGGACTTTGTCACGATAGCGGACTTTGTCATGACAGCGTCCAGTAGCATAGGCTGCAACAGTTGGATAAAAATGGACTACAATAAGCTAATTTGCAGCATAGCAAGAGAATATTGCAGAACATGCCACTGCTTTGTCATACTAGTAATCTTACATTATAGAGAAATGATCTAAAAACTTCAGTCAGTTCATTACTGACAGCAATAGAAAAACCGGTAAAAAGGTCAGTACAACAAATCTCAGCTAACCATTGACCCCACACAGTATTATAGCATATTGTGACTCTTCAGTGTCAGTTTTATCTGTTCAAAGTCATTCAAGGTCATAAAATTTTATACTTTGTTAAAACGTTGCAGTTTGCTATTATTGCTTCATTGTAATCTGAGCTGTATCTCACACCATTTCTGGGATACGGATTAGATTGTTTATTAAAGTAGCAATAACCTTTCACGGTGACTTAAGATGACAAAAAATGGTTACTATTACTGTTACTTCCGTTTAGTGCCTTGGTGCCAATCAAAAGCCCATACAAGTATCACTTCCTATTGGTGGTCAATAGTGACCTAAACTCTATATTGCACCATTCTCTTACAACATATTCACTAACACACATCAGACACACAGATGGACAGACAACATATGATGACAACAGCGTTGTTGCAATGCATTGCAATGGTCGCCTAAAAACTATTAAGCAATACTCTAACACTATGTAAACATTAAATGATTATAGCACTTCTGTCAGCATACCGGACTTCGTTGTGCTTGCATTAGTTATCTACAAAATAACAAAACAGTTACTACCTCAGGAATCAGCATATGATCGGTTAATCAATCACACAATAACAAAAACTAAAACTAATTCCTAATCGTTTTACAAAAACTAAGATATAACTAAAACTTTCTGAAAAACAAAAAATATCCAAAAACTATTTTTGCGAGAGAACTGAATGAATGAAACCTAAAAGTTAAGTAGAACTTTTGTGCAAAACAAAACTTCTTGCAAAATGCACTAATGTCAGCTTTGCAATTCAGCCAAAGCTTACAAAGTAGCCTCAGAACTACAGGAGAACTAGAGAAGCATTTTCTTCTGGAAGATGGACGTTTGTCATATGGTATCACAACATGGGCGGAATGTTTCAGGCCAACTCAACCAACCCTCAGCAGGATGGGAAGTTGAAATAAGTACCAGCCAATGGGTGGTGATGCTCTGCAGCTAGGGAGTAAAGGCAGGTATGGACTATTTGATCCCGTGGATAACACGTGTCATACCTGAGCACTTTAGAGGTATGTTTACGACAAGGCACTACACAAATCCATGTATACTTTTTTGTTTTTGTCAAAAAACCACACATTTGACGGACAGACAGAAAGCCGTATCAACACTGTGCGTTTCATAGAAGTTGCATGATGAAACAAAATAAAACAAAATCTTCCAAATGAGAAAACTAAAATAACACTGATTTCATAGTGGCCTAAGTGGCATTGCCACTGCAAGGTCCATTATAGGTGTTGTAGTAATGTGCAAGACATTAGTAGGCAAAAATTGGAAACAGGTGTCTGGAAAAATAACAATAAAAATACACAACTACACCGGTTAGCCCAAAATCCTGTGACCGAGATCTAGAAAGGTTCCAGGTAATCCGAGGTGAAATGTCATGGTTCTATTTAAAGACCATGGTTGATTTCCTATCCCACCATCGTTCAGTCCAACGTTGCAATATAAGAGAAACACAGCCTCATCAAGCAGCAAATTATGCCAACATTAATGACACGAACTTCTTACCAAATCATGAAATGGCAATTGTTTGACGCCATAATCAAACAGAACTTGTTCACCAGCGTACATGTCTCTTCTTGCAAATATACATAAATGTGGCACATTGTCAAATGCGACTACTTTTGCAACAGCATTTGGTTTTCGGCTGTGATTCACCAATCTTCCTAGCTTTTCACCGAAGACTGCTTCGTCTGTAGAATCAATGCTAAATGTAACACATTCATAGAAACATCAATAACTCATATAGGCCTACACCAATCAATCAGTCAATCAGACAGTCAGTCAACAAATATGATATAGCTACATTAATTAAGTACCAAAAAATCTGTTATGAGTCTCCACTTTGGAGTCTACGTTGCGTTAACTCACTATTTTGCACCAATGCAGTCCTGCAGATTACAGCAAACAAGCAGATCATTACAGTGCATGTCAGTTAAGCACTTTTGCTATGGTCGACAATGAAGTACATGCACACACACTGTAGGTTCCTACTCTCTGGCAATTCTAGTAACACGATGACATTGTTAGTTGAGGTTCAACAATAAACTACACAGTTATATCTACAAATACCTACATAACATGACTGCACACAGCCACACATGCACAATGATTCACAGAATTCTACACGTTATCTGTTCCATGCAACACACACTATAGTGTCTACATTTAGTAAATTGCATTTTTATGATTACCTTTATTCACCATATGCATATTATGCATGGCAGCAAACATAATTAAACAATAAAACAATATAATATAAAGGACGCCCAATGCATTAGCAGCATTGGGACAGATTATAAAATCGGTTGCATCTGTGTGTCAGTCAGTCAGTCAGTGAGTCTGTCAGAGGTAAAACGAGTTGAACGCTATACAGGTCAAAGTCCCTCGACTTCACCAAACTTGCCACTGAGGTAAATTCCCAGGAAATGTGATCACCTATTGTTTTTTTGGTGGTCATCCGGAATATTTACGTCCGTCAAACCGGAAGTGGAATTAATTTTCACCATTGCTCCTATGGAAAAATAGCTTTAATGACAAATATCTTGAAAATGGTAAGAGATGCCGTGTTTTGTTCCCAGGGTGTGAGACCGGAAACCGACAACCGGCTTTCGGTTGGCATTATGAACTTTGACCACAGATGACCCTGAAGTGTCCTAGTTGAAGGACATTACAATTTTGCATTAAATTTCAAAAAATGGTGACAGGTATGACGATGGGATCAAAGGAAGCTGAACAAGAAACAAACCATGAGCTATCAATTGGCACCTTGAACTTTGACTTTGGATGGCCTACAGCCATCCTAGATCTAGAATTTGGCATCAGATATCTGTAATACAAGGAATTTGTGCATAAGTTATCTATCATCAATATGCATTCTATTTAGACCCTCAGGGGATTGGATTCATAGCACTAGGCAGATTCACGCTCCATAGAATGTACTTCTTGTATAATTAGATGAACACAAAGACTGGCATAACAATTTTTAGCCGACCGTTGCAATGCAACGTTCGGCTATTGTCATAGTATGTCGTCTGTCTGTCTGTCGTCTGTCTGTGACGCGAGTGTATTGTGACAAAAGCGCTGAAGCTAGGATCATGCACTTTTCAATAAATTGTAGCCCAATGCCTCATCTCTTTGCCTGCCAAGTTTGATTCCGAAATTCGAAGGGAGTCCCCTCGATCGGGGAACTCAAACTGGGGTGGGGTGGTTTTCGATCGCGTTCGCAACGCTATATCTCGGAAACAGTGTGAGATAGAGCTTAGGTGACAATTAATCACTAATAGGAAGTCATATGTCACGATATGTGCCCTTTCAATTGCAACAAAAGTCGATGACCTTGAATGATCTTGAACTTCAATTTACTGCTCTGTCGTCCGTGTTATGCATATTCTTACCAAACGGCTGAGGCTGGGATCATGCAGTTCTAATTAAAGTCTAGCCCAGTGCCGTATCTCTTTGCCTACCAAGTTTGATTACGAAATTCGAAGGGGGTCCCCTTGATCGGGGGCTCAAACTGGGGTGGGTCAGTTTCTGACTTTGCGGCGCTATATCTCGGAAACGGTGCGAGATAGACCTTAGGTGACAATTAATCACTAATGGGAAATCATATATGGGCTTTCGATTGCAACACAAGTCGATGACCTTGAACGTCAATTCACTGCTCTGTCGTCAGTTTTATACGCGTTGCGACCAAATGGTTGAAGCTAGAATCACCAGGTTTTCACTATAAAGTAGCACTATACCACAATATCTGCCTATTAAGTTTGGTGACGATATTCAAGGGGGTCTCTTGATCTGGGGGTCTCAGAATAGGGCGGGGTGGTTTTCAACTTCGTGGCACTATATCTTGAAGACGGGGCGAGATACAACTTAGGTCCTGATAATCACTAATAGGAAGTCGTACATATAGGTTTCCGATTGGATAAGTCACTGACCTTGAGTGACCTTGAATATAAGGGCGCAACGGTCGGCTATTGTCAATTGTCCTGACTTCTTAAGAACTGATACACTGCAGTGTCAATGCAGACGTTATTCAATTGTGCAGATAACTGTGTTGCATCTGAGACGAAATGTTTTGCACCAGAGTGAACTCAGAATATATTATCTCAAACCAAGCTAAATAGACAATGTTATGTGCACAAATGATGTTAAACGGACATACTATAAAGCAGAACAGGAAAAGAAAACTATTTACCACAACTTATTCCCGTTGTGGGATAAATAGTAGCGAAACACGCTCTGGTCATCTTCCCTCTCCTCTCTTTTGTAGCCCTCCTTCGCGTCTATCAACTCTCCTGTGTATTCTACGAGGAAATCATTTTTCTTCTTTTCTTCAAGTAGGAATACTCCACGTCCTGCACATGATAGAAAGAGTTGTAAAAATACTTTCAGTTGACCGAAATACATGTGAACAGCTTTTACAATAGAATAGCATCATACTGTAGTTCAAAGAGCGGATCTCTGTTACACTGCTAAATAACATTAAGTCAAAACATTAACAGCTGTTCGTACAGCGACAGATCACAAAATTTTCAATTACTAGCAGTGATCCATTGTGAATATCCAGTACCAATGTTTGGCATCACAGAATGCTTTTTAATTTGTCCTTAAATATATTTGCTCTTTTTGTTAAAATAAGAAAGCTATTAGTGTTATAAAATTGCAATCACAGCGTAAGTGTACCGTAAAATCACATTGAATTTCTGCAAAAAAATCAAATGCTAATGTATCTGTAAAATTGTTCTCTATTGCTCTGGCATTGAATTTTTGTTGCATTTTTAGTTGACAGTTGCATTGCAACATCGTGGATGTTGTCAACTTGTCATCATTTGTCGTCTGTCTGTCAAGTAGCAATGGTATATGTGAAAATAGACCTAATCATCAGACGATGAAGTGTTGGTAGCATTTTTACCGTGCGATGCAATTCTAGTTAAGTCTTGGCTGTCAAATTTCTGTCTGTCTGTCTCTCTGTCTGTCAAATGCATGATGCTTCGTGACAAAAGGAACCTAGGGGAATGCTGAAAGTTGTCACGTAAACAAACTTCATAGCAGGCTTTTCGACAGAAGTTCAGTTTTATTCGCAAAAATGCTAATTTCACGTTTTTGAGCCACCTTTTGGGGGACCAGGCCCTGGGGTAAAACACATGCTTCATCTTGGGCTTAGAAAGGTTGTGATCGACTGTTCGTCATAATTGAACTTTTTTGCTGGCTCTTATGGCTGAGGCAGTACGAGCGAAAATATGTGGAAGTTGGCGTTTCTTGAAGGGCGTGGGTTAGTTGTTAGTTTGGGCCGAAATTTTAGGTGGAAGGGGACGTCCTTCACGAATTATTCTTAATGTCCCAAAAGAAGGGGCTTTGCTCTTTCATATGATATAATTCAAATATTCAATACCGTTGGTTGTTGTTACTTTTTAAAATAACTCCAATAAATCTTATCAATACACAGTCTTATCTAATAAGCTCTAGCTAAGATTGCATTCTGCATAGCAGTCGCACAGTAAAAACATGGTTTGCAAGTACTGCTATTAATTTGTTTATTTATTTATCAATATATCTAATTTCATGTGTTAATAACAGAAATAAAAATCAACAGTACATATTTTACTCAAATGCTCCACTCTAAAAATGAAGGACAGAATATTACATTATAGCCTAATAGCATATAAGTAGATACCTTACCAATTTGTGCATTTATGTACTTCACAGTCAGCCAGCTTGGATCCACATTGGTTCTGACATAAAATTCTGCCACTCTGCGCCACTACATGCAAAAAGAATATTCACAACAGTAGCATGACAATTCACCAACGAACAATTTTTTTTATTCACTGTAGTAATATTTAACACACACAAATGTTCAGACGGTGGATTCTAAGTGCTGACTGATCGACCGATCGCGCAGTGTGCACAGTGTGCAAGATTTTTTGACAGAAAGTCGTTCTTTTTCTCCATTTCAGCATATATGTAATGTTATTTCTGCATTTAATGTAAGGTAAGGTTTTTTTCGTGCTGTAATCGTTAAATTGTGGTAAATGTACCACGTAATAAAGTGTCTAATTACAGTTACATGTTAAATGTTTACTTCAATTCAAACATCCTAAAACATATAAAAAAACTACAGAAAGAGTACCGTATCGGACCGCCGCAGCTTAACTGACCATGCTTGCGCATGCGCTGTAGGCCTAGACTGAATAAGACGAGGTGACTACATTTTGCGGGGAGGGCGGGAGTGCGGGATTAGTCCGGTTACATAACAGTGTTAGGGTTAGGGTTAGTTAACCGGACTACTCCCGCACTCCCGCCCCGCAAAATGTAGCGATCCAATAAGGCGCACTTCCGGTAGTCCGATTCGGAAATCTTGCCAAAACGACAATCTAAAAGCCAATGTTAATTACAACCATGAATTTATTTTTCACAAAACATAGCAAAATTACTTTTGAGTCAATAATCATGCACATGCCAGTAAAAATATAACGCTAAACGGTATGGTAAACGCATCCTACGATAGCGCAACGCGATGACGGATTGCTGCGCAGCCGACCGATCTGTCGATAGCACTGCGCGATCGACCGCTTTCCAGATGATTCGCGCAAATACGATTCGTGCACTTGTGCGAATCATCTATCAAATTGCGCGAATCATCTGTCGAACTGTCCTCTCACAAAAAACGTTAATTCAATCAACATACACAATCCCGTTACAAAGAGTTCGTGCAACGCCAACCAAGTAAGTAAGCAGACCATGTGATCGATCCTTAACTTCAGCCACAGTATGCATAAAGCTCGCCTTGCAATGTCAATCACAATTGTTTGAGTGATTCCGGCCCTCTCACACAGACACCGACAGACATAATCGGTTCGCATCCAGAAGACATTTGCCTGGTTGGACGCTGGTACGTCTGTCTACTCTTGCAACGGACTACTCAGCGATAGTCTGAGTTGAGGTGAATTCAAGGAGGCGGCGAGTTAACATCACAAAGGTGACGGCTTGGCGATCGTACGCGGCGGGAAGCGATACTTGATGTCGACTAATTACTTAATTAATGACTAATTACAGCCAGCGCAGTGTTTCTACTCACCCCAGCGAGTATGTAGGCCTCAAACACCACAGCTTTGAGTACCGATCACACACACACACACACACGTCCCACTTCACCCAAAGTATATAATTTGTGCGAATCATCATCATCATTGTGCGAATCATCCCCGTTTTTGCGCGAAACATCCTGCGCGAATCATCTGATACACCTGTGCGAATCATACATTGCGCGAATCATCTGGTTCCCGATATGAGAAAACAAACCGTAAAGGTATTCACTGTAGTCATCACATATCACAATTTACAACCATTCTAATAATTCTAATAGCACGCTTAAAAAGGACGCCATAACGATACACTGCCAAAGAATATCAATGACAACGTAATTACGTAACGTAGCTCAACGTCGATGTGCTTACAGCAGCCGCGCTACAGCCACATTACACGAAAACACTTCATGTCAAATGCCGGTGTTCTACGGTATATGCTAACTTCGCCGTCGAACTCAGCATTTAGGGTTATGTTAGTGTTAGTATTATTATTGTCGTGGATCCCAACATTTATGGTTAAGCCCACATTCCATTAGGGCCTACTCTAGCCGGTCGAAAACCTGGTCGACCTCCTAGTCCTTGGTTACAAGATACCTACTTTTCTTTGTTGTTTAAACACTATCATTGAACATGTTCTTTAGGTTGGTAAAACATTAATATATTAAGTTCTTTATAACACAACCTGAACATTATTGTTTGAACACTAGTTGGCATCAATGTACTGATTTTGACAGCCGTCAGTGTCGTCACTGGCATGTTTAAAAGTAAGCGTTGAGGACGTTAGCTAACGATTAGTTCCAACCAGTAATTGTTATATAACGTATACTCACTGTATTGTGACATCCGAATGCTTCTAGCAGCCGTACTATGTCATCCTGAATGCCACAATACAAAGTATGTATGCACGGGTATTCTCACCTCGGTATCTCAGTATAATCTCACCTCGGGTGGCCTTCCAGGGCAATGCATCTGGTAGGCCTAGGGCTAATCAGAACCAGTCCATAAAGTAGCCCATCCTGGTCGTTCTGATTTTATTTAACTTATTTTTGAATGCATTAATGCTGCTGGAAGAAACAGTCCCTCGGATGTCACAATACAGTGAGTATATTGTCCAGGGCATTCCAACGGTTAATCACACGATGTGTAAAGAAATATTTTCTGACATCTTTCTGGCATCCTGGTTTAGTCAGGTATGTACTTTATTTGAAGCATACATCCGCTGCTAAATAACAATGTATTATGACACAAAGAAATAGTAACAGTAGATAGGCTAAAACGTTCAACAGATACGTTGTATACAGTTGTCCATGAACACATAAGAATACAACATTCGACAAATAAAATTGCTGTCGTCAACACAGGAGGTTTTCGTTGGAAGCTGGAAAGGATGACCACGTGGGCGTGTTGCATATTTTTGTGGCCTTGGGTGGGAGGAACCGGTGGAGCAAATGGGTCTTAATGCAACAATTTTTGGAGAAGAGCTCGTTCAAAAAGGGATGAGAAGGTGCATGCGGGCTGAGGGCAAATTCCAAATTTGGCAGCTCAAACAACATCAGCGTCTTAAGGGTATAACAGTATATTCATTGTGTTGTGACATCCAGGATGATATAACACGGCTGCAAGATGTATACAGATGTCACAACACAGTGTTAGGGTTAGCGTTAGGGTTAGTTA
>Ga0209452_1000170_pt1 | contig 18605 bp, 15 predicted proteins | sample WorMetimpBELIZE1_FD_187388 | JGI IMG/M metagenome (GOLD analysis project Ga0209452, IMG submission 187388) | Marine gutless worms symbiont microbial communities from Max Planck institute for Marine Microbiology, Germany - Olavius imperfectus... | ecosystem: Host-associated > Annelida > Digestive... | reverse complement strand
CTGTTGGTTTTTCAACTACTCGTACTAACTCTTTATCATTTTGTTTAACAACAAACGTTGGCGTGTATTGCAAGTCGTGCGCCTGTGCTATTCCGGCGTCGTCTTGCTTGTTGTAACCCACGGCCACATATTTAACGCTTGCAAGTTTTACCTTTGATTCATCAAGTAACTTAATCAGCTTTGGCACTTCCCGCTCACTGTCGTGGCACCAAGTGCCAAATAATACAATTAGCTCTTTGCCTGCGAGCTTTTGCATTAAGGCTTTATCTTGCTCGGTTGGCGTAAATGCGTTGTACTGTTTATTAAACTTATCGTAATCGCTTAACAATACATCAGTTGTAATATCGCCCGAAAATGGCGCAGTAGCGGCATTACTTACAAGCGGCATGCTTAACGCGCATAGTAAAATTAATTGTTTAAACATAAGGTTAAAGTAACTTTTAAAGTGAGTAATTAAGCTCACTATACTGAATATTACTGAATGTTTACACATTGTTTGCACCTTCTATTTTTATAGCTTGCCCACTTTAATAAAATAATAAGCGTGCATACATGAATATATAACCTTTTATATTTTATTCAGTTATCGCCTCTACTACATTTTTATATGGCTGTGGCGGTACTGAGCAAACAACCAATAGCAGCACAGAGCAAACTGACTCATAAACAACCAATAACTACGAAGGCGGCTATTTACAATTTGGTTATCAGCTATCGGGCGGATACCGCAAGTATAAAAACGCAAAACTAGGCGCAAGCTCAGAGCCAGGCTGGGAAATTACAGGCCGCTACAGCCTACTTGAGCTCAAGCAAGAAAACCAAGACGCAAAAACCTACGCCCTCGGTGTTAACTACACCGTAAACAAAAACATAAAGTTTATGGCCGACTACATTAAAGCCGATTACTTTGAAGCAGGCGGTACTATCACATCGGATAATGCAATTTCATTAAGGCTGCAGTATTCGTTTTAATACGCTTTAGTGTTTAGTCGGTTAGCCTAAAACTATAAAGCTCCTGTGTCACACGTTACATTTAATACAGGGGGCATTTTAATAGCGCTATTATAAACTCTCTAAAGTTACTTATTAGGCTGGTACTTATTCCACTAGTCTAAAAGTACTAATTAGAGTGAAACTTAGTGAACAAAAGATAGGCTATGGGCTAGTAAACTAAACTTGTAAACGGGTTTAGGGGCAAAGTAAAAGCTTTTAAAAAAGAGTGTACTGAGGGCGAAGTCGCTTTGCCTAATGTTAAAAGCAATGCATAGTAAAAACGCTGCCCATGCCGAATCACTCTTAATTGCTTTGTTAGCTGCGTTTCAAAATTGGCAATACTTCTGGTGTTTCAGTATCTAGCATTTCCAAAACGCTTTTAAAACCATGTATAGGTGACCACCCTAATTTGTCACAGGCAGATGATGAATCATATACGCGGTCTAAGATTTGAGGTAGTTGCCAATCTCTTTGTTTAAATGCCAGCGCGATGTCAGGACATTGACGCTCGATGACAGATGCAGCATCAGTATATAGCGCTTCACAATCAGAAAGTTGAAAAGGTGTAGCGCCTGAGATTATAAAACGATTAAAACCACTTAAGCGTTTTTCCACAGAACATAAATGTGCGTTTGCTACATCACGAGCATCTATGCCACGAGTAAGGCGAAATACAGCCATTAAATCCGCACGTTCAGGAAAACATCTCGACATTTGCAGCACAGTAACTGGAAGCTGAAACAACTTTGAAATTTCCTCTAGCTTAGCTTCAGCCGCAATTTTACTTTTATGATAAATCGACTTGGGTTGAGGAGTAACGTCTTCATTTATCCAACCTGCAATACCTTTAGGTGTTGAAGCATAGCCGTACAATGCAGTAGTGCTGGTAAAAATAAAGTGCTTAATACCTGCTTTTAATCCAGCCAGAGCGAGTTTCTCGGTCGCGTCTACGTTGATAGACTGAAACGCAGAATCAGGTACTAAACCCACATGGGGGGCGTGTAATGCAGCTGTATGAATAACGACATCAACATTTTTAAGAGCCCGATCAATCAGATCACTATCAAGAATATCGCCAATGTAATCAGCTGTTGAGCAAGGCGTTTTATCAATGCCAACCACGTCATGGGTGCGCATTAATTTAATATAGATTGCACGCCCGACTCTACCGGCAGAGCCTGTTACTAAAATTCTCATAAAGACACCTTACTAATGATTAGCCTCAAGCAGCAACGCCCGCCTAAAGCGGTGAGTAATTGTTGGCTACTATGTGAAGCGAAGCGGAACTGAGCCAACTGTTACGAATCCGACTTTGAGGCCTTGTTAGCACTCAATTGCATGTACCAATTTATAGCTAAATTACCCTTTACAATTAGAAAACCAATACTTAAATAACCTATAAATAGTCCCAAAGTGGTTGGAGTTATTTTTAAATCAAACCCAGACGCGATAAGTAACAATATGTTTGCAAGAATACTAGAAACAAAAATTGTTATGCTTACTGAATTTGCATTTTTAAGACGCTCAGCGGAAGCTTGAAGTGACAGCAAGGCAACAACAAACCAATGATAATTTGTATAAACTTCTTCCTTTGAAAGAAGAATATAAATCATTGTCACAATAAAACCGAGCATAGGTAACAAGGCTATTGAATTTAAAAATTTACTCATAACTCCCTCTTGAGTGCTAACGCCAAGCTAAGGGGCTGATAATAGTTTGCTAAAATGTGTAGCGAAGCGAAACTGAGCAAGCTGTTAGCAGTCCCGTCTTAAGCGACTTGTTATATGCCGTAATTAGCATCGACAAGTTGACCTATTTTGATATTTGAAACAAGTTGATGATTCGAAAGCCAAGATTTTAAGTTATTTATATCTTCTTTTGTAACTGATTCATACCGTTTATTTGAGCAGATAAAACCACCAAAAGAATTTAAGTTTCCGCCTCCACCAATATTTAAATTTTTAGATTCGATATAATCAATAATATCATTCATAAATTTATCGAACTCTTCAGTATCTGTACAAGATAAATCGCATTCAAATTCAAAACCGAAAATTGCAAATTCATCTAGATATAGTTTTTTCCTTAATCTTTTACTTCGATTACTACTCATGACTTTCCTAGACGCCTAACATTTTAGTATTTATGCGACACGCAGTTTGTGTTGTAGTGTCGCTTGTTGGACTGAGCCGCTACCTGCTCGGTGTGTCAGCGTTGGTGTTGTTTATGCTATGGGGATTTGCTTTTTATGACCTAAGCTTTAGTAAGCCAATTTTATTGGCATATCTGGCCTTATTTAAGCTTTCCCTGCACTGCTCAGCGTTTATTATGTTTCCATTACACCTAAGTTTGGCTAGATAAGCAACTATCTTTTACACGCACACTCGTTTCCAGCCTGAGCAATTAAGCAGGTTAACTCTTTGATTTTATGCAGCAAGCAAGGCTGCTAACGCGTTCGCACTATTTCATTTATCGACACATCTGAATTCATCACACCAATAAATCGTAAAATACCCATCTTGCACGACAGACAAGGCCAATGCGGTATCAATGATTCTGTTTCTGGCTTTGTCTGCATTGGTTTGCATTTATGTGTTGATTGGGCCTTTATTAACGCTAACTTTCGCTTGCGACATGCATTAGCTAGTTTGCTTTTTATACTGCAAAAATCAATACGTTCTAGTTTAAACCTAAAACCAAATTCTATTCCCTATGAAGAGAAGCCTATGAGAAAAACCCAAATAAGGAACAACAACACCACCACTACAGGCCTTACCACATATAGCTCCTCATTCCAGATGTGTGTCAAAACATTCCAAAACTGAATGAGAAAGAACAAATATAGCGATCTTTTTTGATCTAAAAACTGCGATTATCCGCTTAAGTGCAATTTGTCATAAAACTGCAATTAAAATAGGTGATAATTTAAACTCGAACTGTATTTTTTATAATCTAGAAGTTGAAGTAAATGAGCACACCAATGACGCAACTCACATTTGCGTTACAGTCTTTTGAAGATCCTCTCTCTGCGGCGATGGGCCACACAATGGAATACGAGCAGTTAACCTTGCAAGCCAGTGCTATGCATGAAATAACGCTGCAATGCGTATTGCCTGACGACGCCCACGAAAACGATATTATTTCGCTTAGCGCAACGTATCCCAGTGCCCGTGATGCGCAATACTTTACTGAAAAAGCACTCACTAACGCCGACTTAGAGCGTGGTTATGTGTATTTAACATTAAGTAAAATTACCCAAAGCCACTGCTTGGTAATGCAATTAATGCTGCATGGCTTAAATGCCACTTTAAAAAATAGTTTACAGTTTGATATGCAAGTAAATGCGTTTGAGGCTGGTTATAAAAATCAGCAAGCCCTTAAAAGCCAAACTAAGCCTCACGGCGTTAAAAAATACTTTCGTAATATGAGCTCAAGTTTATTTTCGTTTTTTTAATGTGTTGGTATACAAATCTATAAAACCTTAATCAGCAAAACTCACTTTACCCATAGTCACCCCAACAATACCCTGCGCAGTGTTATTTAGGTGTTGTTGCTCACCGGCCAGGCATTCGTTGGCTAAAATGGCAAATAGTACGGCCTCTTTTGCATCGGGGTGTATGCCTAAATCGTCGGTATTTTTAAACGCTTTTATACTTGGGCACAGCGCATTAAGGTGCGCCATTAATAACGGGTTATGAATACCGCCACCACTTGCATACACCACACACTCTTTAGCACTTTGCGCGCATTCATTTAACGCATTTGCAATTACCCTTGCGCTAAACATATTTAAAGTAGCCATTACATCTTCATGGCTTAAGTGCTGTGTATTTGTTTGCAGCTGAGCGGCATGTAAATACGCTAAATTAAATACCTCTGGCCCCGTTGTTTTAGGCAGCGCAAGCTTAAAAAACGCGTTGTTACACAATGCATTTAATAAGGCTGTATTTACTTTGCCGGCTTTGGCTATTTTTGCGCCATCATCAAAGTGCATGCCTTTAAAATGCTTCTGTACGTACGCATCCATAATAGTGTTACCTGGGCCAATGTCGCTACTAAACACGCTATTTGCATCACCGCTTTTAGGTAAAAATGTTAAATTAGCAATACCACCCATGTTGAGTAAAATGCGGTTTTCATTAGGATTTGCAAAAAATAAGTAATCGCCATATACCGCAAGCGGTGCACCTTCTCCTCCTGCGGCTATGTGTTTTTGCCTAAAATCGCCAATTGTTGTAATACCGGTGGTAACGGCTATTTGATCGCTGTCGCCAATTTGTAATGTGCCATTAGTAAAGCTTTTATGATTATGCTGCGACTGTGGGCAGTGGTAAATTGTTTGCCCGTGACTGGCTATTACATCAATACTTGCCGGATTCACCTGCCAAGTATGTAAGCACTGATTAACCATATCACCATGGAGTTTACCTACCCACGGATGCAGTAAAGTTACTAGTTCTAAATTGCACTCTCGTTTGGCAAATACCTGCTTTATTTTAGTTTTATACTCGTTGTTATACTCAACGGTGGTAAAATTTAAAACTTCAATCTGTGTATTTATACCTGCCCCCGTTACTTTACACAGTGCTACATCGAGCCCATCTAACGAGGTACCACTCATTAAACCTATAATTAAACGGCTTGGTTTTTGGGCACTATTATAAAGGGCGGCTATGTGTGGGTGCATAAAGGTATCTTAAACAGGTATCATATTTTGCTTATATTAGAGTACTTTAAAACAAAGTTATAGGCGTAAACGGTTAATCTTTGTGATTGTGCAGTCTCTAAATGCTTGCTAAGTTGACCCATAGGCAACACACACTTAATTAAAACAATGATCACCCTAAGAGACTTTAAACCAAAGGACGCGCCACACATTATTAAAACCTTAAACGATGAACAGGTTACGCGTTTTCTATCCTCTAAAATTCCGTTTCCGTATACGCAGGCCGATGCGGATTGGTGGATAAACCAAGGCGCTAAAAACGGCATTATTAAGGCCATTGTTGTAAATGAGCAATTTGCAGGGTGCATTGGCATAACGCCTGGAGAATTTGAATATAGCCGCAGTGGCGAAATAGGTTATTGGCTTAATAGTCACTTTTGGGGGCAAGGAGTTATGAGCCAAGCTATTTCGCAAATCTGCGACGACGCATTTAAAAGCTCAAACCTAAACCATATTTTTGGCGCTGTGTTTGCTGGCAACACAGGCTCTATAAAGGCACTGACTAAATGCGGCTTTGAAGCCGAGGCCATACTAAAACAAGCTATTTATAAAGACGGTGTATTTTACGATAGCCATATTTTTAGCAAGCTAAAATAAACCATTTAGAATAAATACTCTGTAAAGGTTGAATTAACAGCCCTCCGCCCAAAACTCCTGTTATAAGGTACAAATTTGTACATACATATACTACTTAGCGCGCATTATTGTTTATGCCAATCAGGTTATTAAACGCATAAACATTCGTTAAGTGGGTTAACCCAAAAGGAGATTTTTATGTCTGCGACTAGTCGTCAACTTACTTTAGCATCACGCCCACATGGCGCCCCAACCGATGAAAACTTTGAACTTAAAACAGTAGATTTACCAGCGCTTGAAGATGGCGAAGTACTATTACGTACTATATACCTTTCACTTGACCCTTATATGCGTGGCCGCATGAGTGATGCAAAGTCGTATGCCGATCCGGTCAATGTAGGCGATGTAATGGTAGGCGCTACCGTGTGCCAAGTAGAAGAGTCTAAAAACGATAAATTTAGCGAAGGTGAATGGGTACTTGCCTACACCGGTTGGCAAGATTACGCCATTACTAACGGCGAAGGCCTTATGCAATTAGGTAAAGAGCCAGAGAACCCTTCGTACGCACTGGGTATTATGGGTATGCCTGGCTTTACGGCTTACATGGGCTTACTTGATATTGGCGCACCTAAAGAAGGCGAAACCGTTGTAGTAGCCGCCGCTACAGGGCCGGTTGGTGCAACCGTTGGGCAAATAGCTAAAATTAAAGGCTGTAAAGTGGTAGGCGTTGCTGGTGGCAGCGAAAAATGTAGCCACGCAGTTGAAAAGTTAGGCTTCGATGCTTGTATTGATCACAAAGCCGACGACTTTGCAGAGCAGCTAGAAAAAGCCTGTGATAACGGCATAGATGTTTATTACGAAAATGTGGGCGGCAAAGTGTTTGATGCCGTATTACCCCTACTTAATACCGCAGCACGTGTACCGCTGTGTGGTTTAGTATCGCAGTATAACGCAACAAGCTTACCAGAGGGGCCTGATCGTATGGGTATGCTAATGGGGCAATTACTTACTAAACGTATTAAAATGCAAGGCTTTATAATTTTTGACGATTACGGCCATCGCTACGACGAATTTGCACAAGACATGCAAAAATGGCTTAAAGAAGGCAAAGTACAATACCGCGAGCACATGGTAGAAGGTATTGAGAACACTGTAAGCGCATTTAACGATATGCTTAGCGGTAAAAACTTTGGTAAAACCGTGGTTAAAATTAACGAGCCTCTTTAAATTTTACTAAGCGTTACTGCACACGCAGTAACGCCAACAAGGACTGACATGATTAAACTACACCATTTAAATAAATCGCGTTCAAAACGTATTATTTGGCTTTTAGAAGAGCTAGATGTTGATTACGAAATTGTTGCCTACCAGCGCAATAAAGAAACTTTTTTAGCTCCTGATGAGTTAAAAAAAGTACACCAATTAGGTAAATCACCAGTAATTGAAGACGATGGCCTAATTGTTACCGAATCTGGCGCTATTACCGATTACTTAATTACAAAGTATGGTAACGGAAAATTTGCGCCAAAGGCCGGCACTGCTGAATATGTAGATTACCAACAATGGTTACACTTTGCCGAAAGCTCAGCTATTTTACCGCTACTGCTTAAAATGTTTGTTTTAAAAGATGGCGCTAAAACAACCTTTTTAGAAAATTACGCCGATGCAGAAACCGTAAAAGTAATTAGCTACTTTAACGACCGACTGCAAGGTAAACGCTACTTAGTAGGCGACACCCTAACTGGTGCCGATATTATGATGTCGTTTATTGTAGAAATAGTTAAAAACTCAGGCCAGCTTGCGCACTTTAAACACCTTGTAAAGTACGATGAGCAGTTACAAAGCCACGAGAAGTTTCATACGGCTAATGAGTTAGAAGCTAAATACGATTAATTAGCTTAAGTACTAAACACAGATAAACCAAAGGGGCTTTTTTAGGCCTCTTTTTTATTGTATCTATTTTAATTCCTCCTCCCACACACGCCTTTTGATAAAGTTTGTAAAGTAAATTTACAATTACCGGTCTATTATTGCTCCAATATGCATTTTTTTGATGCATAATATTCTTATTATTACAAATACCTCATTAATCACCTTGGTTAGTGTTTAAATTGGAAAATAACTATGACCATAAACATGCGCTTAGTAACGGGCTTTGGCATTATTTTAGCGATGATGCTTATTTTAACTGTCATTGGTATATCGCGGGTAAGCCTTATCAATAGCAACATAACGCATATGACCGACGTAAATTCGGTAAAGCAGCGCTACGCGATTAACTTTAGAGGTAGCGTACACGACCGCGCTATAGCCCTCAGAGATGTAGTGTTAGTAACCGAGCAAAGCACATTAAATACCGTACTTAACGATATACAAGCGCTCGATGCATTTTATCAAACCTCAAGCCGCGCTATGCGTGCTTTAGTGAGTGAAATGAGCAGCGAAGAGCGCGCGTTAATAACTAAAATTAACCAAATAGAGCAGCAAACACAGCCGTATATTAAAGCGGTTATTAATGCTAAAAATAACGGAAACCAAAACGAAGCGTCGCGTATTTTGTTAACCGACGCCCGCCCTGCATTTACGCTTTGGTTAAACACCATAAACCAGTTTATAGATTTACAAGAGCAAGCAAATCAGGCCACAACCGTTGAAACCCGCGAAGTAGCTAGCTCTTTTGAAGTATGGATGATTGCGCTTACTGCGCTCGCTATTTTAATTGGCGCAAGCGTAGCGTACGTAATTAGTTTACGTATACGAGACTCAGTAGGTGGTGAACCACAAGAGGCCGCTAAAGTAATAGCGCTAATCTCACAAGGCGACTTAACTGCACATGTAGATTCGTGCTGCCCAAATAGTATGATGGCCTCCGTAGCCGTTATGCAAAGTAAATTAAAAACTATTGTAGATAGCATTATTAATTCATCTGATGAGCTCTCTACTCACTCAGCAAGTGTTGCCTCTGGCTCACAGCAAGCACTTAGCGCAGCTGATGCACAGGTTACCTACACAAATTCTGCAGTAAGTAGCTTAGAAGACATGAGCCGCAGTATAAACGCAGTTGCAGGCTCGGTTAAACAAACTGAAGATAACTCAAAAGTAACCGCGCAATTGTCGCAGCAAGGCAGTATTGCAGTGCAAAAGGTGGCAGCCGAAATTGAGCAAATTTCAGTAACGGTTAAAGCCACAGTAAATCAAGTTAATGTGCTGCAAGAACATGTAAAACACATTGGCGATATTTTAAGTGTGATCCGCAGTATTTCAGATCAAACCAATTTATTAGCACTTAATGCAGCAATAGAAGCAGCAAGAGCGGGCGAATCTGGCCGAGGTTTTGCTGTTGTAGCCGACGAAGTAAGGCAGCTTGCGCAGCGTACAGGCGATGCCACCGGCGATATTGAAAAAATGATTTTACAAGTGCAAGAAAACACGCAAGCGTCAGTTACAGCAATGGAAACCACCGTACCACAGGTAGAAAACGGCTTAACCCTAACCCATAAGGCAAATGAGCTGCTTAACCAAATACAACAACAAGCTAACGACTCATTAAGTAACGTGCTTGAGATTGTAGAAGCCACAACAAACCAAGTAGCAACCGTTGCACAAATTAGTTCAGGCGTTGAAGAAATTGCTAATATGTCGCAAGAAACCAGCCAGTCATTAAACAACAATGCGCAAAAAGCCGTTGCATTAGCCGACCTTTCAACAACATTAAAACAATATATTAGTTACTTTAAAGTGAAGTAATTTTTTAACGCAAATCACAAAGGGGCTTTAAAGCCCCTTTGTGATTTGCGTATATTTATTAAATACCCGCTATTTCGCGCTCAGTAATACACTCGTTTGAGGCCATTTCGAACTCGCGGCACGTAAGTGGGCGGTTTTCGTAAATAGTACACATTAACGTGTTACGATCCAGTGCTTGGCACCAGCCGTCGTCACCTCGTTTCATTACTTCGCTGCCCCACTTATCATAATCAATGTACTGAAAAGGCACGCCGGTGTCGGTCACTATGCGCACTTCTAATTGGCAGCAACAGGCTTGGCAATTAGCACAGGTTACAGGCTCAGGTGATGAGGAAATAGTTTTACTTGGAATAACAGTGTTAGGCATAGTGACTTAATAAAAAAGAGTAAGCCACTAGGATACAGTAACTCATACCAATTGCATTAAATAGCTATAAATTAGCGCGCTAGTAGTTTTGCTTTTATATCGCTGTAGCGCATTTGCTCGCAAAGCGCAAAGCCGCTCAGTTGGCGTACTTTGTTACGTGCAAATAATGGCACACTCATGCCCGCTAAAAAGCGGCACTGGGTTTCAATACCTACACTATGAATGCCTTTTGTTGCCATGTGCGCTAAAAACTCATCCACTTTTTGATAAATAACGTCATCGGCAATCTGAGCAGGCTCTATTGAATACTCAAGCTTTACCGCATTGCCACGGCATACACTGCAATGCCCGCATTGCGCAGGGGCATTATTATCATCAAAATAACGCGCTAAGTTATAACTTAAGCAACTTTGTAACTCAAAAAAGCGTACCAGCGCAGCTATACGTTTAATTTCGGCTTGTTCTTTATCGCTAAAGTAGCTGTGTAACTGCTTTGCAAGTTCAGGGTTATTTATCACCTCACTATGCACTTTGTACACTTGGGTAATACGTTTGGTTTCAAGGGTTATTAGATTTTTTTCGGCCAGGTAGTCAAGCGCGGCCACAACCCGCTTACGGTCTACCTGCGCGGCCTGTGTAAGGGTGTCAAAATTAAGCGTGCCCCATATTTTTTTAAAGTCGGTATGGCTAAATATTTGCGTTAAAAAGGCTTGGCGCTGCTCGTCAAACTGGCTAAGTAGCTCGTTTTTATCAACCAAAAACTTGTATTTAAAATCGGCGTAATAGGCGTACTGCGGCGTGATTGCACCTTGCATTTCGAGTTGTACCAGCAAGGTTTTAAGTGCCAGTTGCCTAATATTACTTTCGCTCGATAAGCTGTATTCTTGCATTTCCCATTGCTGCGGCTGGGCTTTAATATCGTTAATTACGTATTCAATGCCACTCAGCTCTGGGGTGTCGCCATACACAAAGTTTTCTACTGTGTTTAGGCCATCTAAATTAGCCAGGGTAAAGCAGTTTGATGGGTTGCCATCGCGCCCAGCGCGGCCAATTTCTTGGCTGTAGTTTTCAATTGATTTTGGTAAATCGTAATGTATAACAAAGCGGATATCTGATTTATCAACGCCCATACCAAAGGCGATAGTTGCTACTACTACATTAATTTTACCCGCCATAAAATCATCTTGAATTTGCCAACGTAGTGTATCTTCAAGCCCTGCATGATATGCAACCGCCTGTATACCTTGCGCACTTAGCGTATTAGCCACTTGCTCAGCACTTTGCTGAAGCGTTACATACACAATGCCTGGGCCGTTTTGCGCACGCACTATGTTAGTAAGCTCAGTGTTTTTATCAGCCGTTTTTACACTTAATACGCTTAAATCGAGGTTAGCGCGGTAAAAGCCCGTTTGTACAATGCACTCTGGGGCAATGTTAAAACGCTCGCTCATATCGCGTTTTACTTTTTTAGTGGCTGTGGCGGTGAGCAATAATACCAGTGGAATATTTAGCTCTTCGCGGTAACGCGGTAGTTTAAGGTAGTCGGGTCTAAAATTATGGCCCCATTCAGATATACAGTGCGCCTCATCTACCACCAGCATAGACAGCGCAACTTGGCTTATAAACTCTCTAAAACGCTCGTTTTTAAAGCGCTCCACCGACACCATTAATACTTTAACTTTACCATTTCGCACATCGTTCATTACCGTGCTGCTTTGCATTTGATCTTGGCTAGAATCAAGGCTTGCCGCGTAAATACCTTTGCTATTTAAAAAGCTAATTTGATCTTTCATTAATGCCAGTAAAGGCGATACTACCAAAGTTAAGTTAGGTAAATGCATAGCCGTTAGCTGATAACACAACGACTTACCCGAACCCGTAGGAAATATAGCCAGTGACGATTGCCAGTTTAATAGTTGTTCAATAGTTTGCTGCTGTCCTGCCCTAAATTGGCTAAAACCAAAATGCTGCTCAAGTGATTGTAAAAGCGGCGTATTCATAAAAGTGTCCTTTTTGGCGTTGATAACACAGGGCTATAACAGAAAAATGCAGCCTAGATGAAGTATTTGCAAGTAAGTATACCTTAAATTAAGTGATTTAATGCTGACATATCCATTATTTAAGCGCACACTATAGCCCCATAAAAGTGAGCTTTGCCAAAATAATTTCTCATACCCAAGCCATTTTAAAATAATAAAACAGATTGCTTGGGTATATTATTTTTATGGGGCATTGCTATGAATATAACTAAACCTAAAATCGTCGTTATTGGCGGTGGCGCTGGTGGATTAGAGCTAGCAACACAATTAGGGCATAAATTAGGAAAGAAAAAACAAGCAGAAATTCTACTAATAGACAAAAACCGTACCCACATATGGAAGCCGTTACTTCACGAAGTAGCGACAGGCTCTATTGACCCCGATTTAGATGGCGTTGTGTATTCTGCCCACGCTGCAAAGCACCATTATAATTTTCAACTTGGTACGTTTTGCGACATAGACCAAAGCAATAAAACCATCACCCTTGCGCCGCACCTTGATGAGCTAGGCCACACTATTTTGCCAAAACGCACCGTACGCTACGACCACCTTGTTATTGCCATAGGCAGTGTAAGTAACGACTTTAATACGCCAGGTATAAAAGATCATTGCTACTTTTTAGACTCAAACCAGCAAGCTGAGCGTTTTCAGCATTCACTGCTCGACAGTTTTACTCGCCTGCATCAAGACGATAACCAGCAGCAATCATTAAATATTGCCATTGTGGGGGGCGGTGCAACCGGCGTTGAACTTTCGGCAGAACTTTACCACGTATCTGAATTACTTAAGCTTTACGGCCTGACAAATATGTCGTCTAAGCGTTTACATATTCATTTAATAGAAGCGGGTCCACGTATTTTACCCGCCCTACCCGAGCGCATTGCCGATAGCGCAAAACGCGAGTTATTAAAGCTAGGTGTAAACGTACGAGAGCAAACACAGGTAAAAGAAGCCACCGAGCAAGGATTTATAACAAAAGACGAAGAACACATAGACGCCGATATAATGGTGTGGGCTGCCGGTGTAAAAGCACCAGACTTTATTAAAGATTTAGGTATTTTTGAGCTTACCCGCAGTAACCAAATTCAAGTAAACGAGTTTTTACAAAGCACCGTAGATGAAAGCATTTTTGTACTTGGCGATTGCTGCGCCTTTATCCAAGAAGACGGAAAACTTGTACCGCCACGCGCACAATCGGCGCATCAAATGGCGCTATGCGTAGAAAAAAACCTCATTGCCAAGTTAAAACAACAGCCATTGTGCGGCTTTAAATATAGCGATCATGGCTCACTCGTTAACTTATCGCGCTACAGCACCGTAGGTAATTTAATGGGTAACTTAACCAGCAATACCTTTTTTATAGAAGGTAAAATTGCCCGTTTTATGTATATATCGCTGTATCGTATGCACCAGCGCGCCATACACGGCAGCGCAAAAACCTTTGCATTATGGATAAGCGAAAAAGTACTGCGCGTAGTACGCCCTAAAATGAAACTGCACTAGTACATATACACCAGCTAAATAGTCAAAAAGCTTTAATAGGTAATGTAAATTATCTTTTAAAGCTTTTTTGCTTTATGCGTATCTAAAATAGTACCATGTAGATAAATATATTTGTGAATTCAAGGGATTGACGCTAATGAAAAAAGTACTTTTTGGGATTGTAATAATCACTGCCTTAGCCGTTTATTTTTTCCAAACTCAACCTCATTTTGAAGATGTTGAACACTCTGAAAAAGTGGAACCAACCACCACTGAGCCCAGTATAGTTAATAAAAAGAAGCCAAGTGAGGACTCACCTCTACAGGTAGTTAATAAACTAAAAAAGCAAATTAGCCTGTGTAGAGATCAATCACAACAACAAAGTACTAAAATACAGACCTTGAACCAGTCGCTTGTTTCATTTTTTGTAAGTGAACTTAAAAAAGGGACGTCGGTCCCTACTATTTTAAAGTATGCAAACTTATCAGGAATTAATAAGCGTCAATACATTGCCCTTTTAAAAGACGCCATTGTTACTGAGCAAAAGCAGCAGCTCAATATTACTCACTCTTTAAACGAATTAGCTGATTGGCAAGGCATTGAGGCAATTAAAGGCTTCACCAATGATAAAGTAAAAGAAATGATTCAACAGCTTGGAGATAATAAGCATAGCCCTCCAGGACTTACTCTGAGTGTACCCCTTGATGAAAATGTACAAAAAGAAACCCTTTATGCTTTATTAAACAACACAGATACATTTACCACTTACTCTAAAACGTTTCTTAAACTTGAAGGCAGTGAGGTAATATCCCCGGCTACATTGTTTGTGCTTAATGCAAATAAACTCTCGCTTAAAGAGTTTGAGCAAGCTATTTCATCTAACCAATTTACAGTGAATGAAGTGGCTACCGCTATAAAAAACGATATACCTAATGAATATATTTTTGCGCTTTTACAGCAAGTTCCCATGCTGGATGCTATGCCGCTGTATGAAGACAGTTCTGTTTTATATAACTTAGCCGATATTGCGGTCAGTAAATTTAATTTACCCCTTGTAAAAGCACTACAAACAAAAGGGATTACGCCAACCAACGAGCCTGGTTTATTTACAGGGTTAGACGTAGCTATTGTAAACCTGCCAAAAAGCGGCAACTTAACCCTAGCCCCATTAGAGACTAAACACACTCAGCTTTTGGACTATCTTAAAAAGCGTGGTTACAAGGCACATAGCGGCAATGCGAATAACGACCTAAATAACCAAGTGGTATTTTTTATAAATGACTTTATTTACCAGCAAGGTGCCTATATTAATAATCAGGACAACCCAGCGCAATACGCTTACTTTAGCCCTATAGGTAGAATAAGCAATGTAGAGTTACCTAAAATAACAACTAACGATAATTCTGCCATAGCTACTTATTTAATAGACCTAGAACAACAAAAAAATGAGCTACAAGCGCGTAGTAACAATTGTAATGATCTACATAAAGAGTTAAAAGCCGCCGAACAGTTGGTTGATATAAGGCAAGCTTACAATCAAGTTTGGAATGCAAATGAAGAACACGGTGATAACACCCCAGCCGTTTTGCACGCAATAGACCCTGTATTAGTTAACTACTGGTTTGCTTCACAAAACAATCAACATTCATACGATAGAAGCCAAAGCACATTCAGTGAATTATTATCTAAAGAGCAATATCAAAAAGCGTATGAGTACAGCCTTAGTACAGTATTAACTCAAGCTGAAACAGATACGCTTTTTTCTTTATTACTGTTAAAACCTGATGATTTAATCACGCTTTGGCAAAGCCGAGTAGAACCTAAGCCACCGAGTGATTTACTTAGATTGAGCAAACTTCCACTTAGTCAATGGCAAAAACTAAAACAAGCAGGTTTTGATTTTTCGATTACCGACGTGTATGGCCGCGACGTATACCTACAAGCAATGTTTGCCTCAAACGATACAGTGCAATTTTTAATTGATAATAAAATACCCTCTGATACAAAAAAGCTGGGCGTAGATATACTCGATATAGCGCTAGAACAAAGCTATAACCAAGGGAAATTAAGCAAAAACGTTCCACTAGCGCTACAACTTGTAAAGGAGTTTGAGCCAAACCACTTAGCCCGCGTAGCACGATTAGAAATGTTTTATCCTGAGGTTTATCAGCAGTTAATTCAGCTAAAACCAGCGCTTAAGCCTGCCCAAGGCACAGAGCTAAATCATTATATGTTTGATAATCACTAAATCACCCATTATGCACGCTAACGTCACTTAGCGTGCTATATAGCAAAATTAATGTCTTTAATATTTAACATTGCCTGTGTAGAGTATTTAAAACAATTAAAGGGTTAGGGCTATGACGGGTAAAACGCTAATTTTTAATTTTGATGGTACTGGGGGCGAGCCTCGCGATGCAGAGCAATTTAGCTCAGACCATTTTAAAGAAGACAGTAGTATTTCTAATATTCTTAAGCTGCATTTATTATTAGGCGGCAAACTCGATGACTCCCCCACCACCCCATTTACAAACCAACTTAGTTTTTATTATCAAGGTATTGGCACCAAAGGAAGCCGCTTAAAACGTATTTTAAACCAAACCTTAGCGCCACGTGGTGACGATGTTGCCAGTATTTTAAATCAAGCCGTAAGTGATTTTAAAACGCATTACCAATTAGGCGATACCCTTTTACTTACCGGTTTTAGCCGAGGCGGTGCACTTGCTAGGCGTTTTGCAAAAATCCTAGAGCCGTTAATTAGTGATAATGTTTACGTATGTGTATTTGATACCGTGGCCTCAATTGGTTTATCAAAAGTAAGTAAAGCAACGCGCGGTGCCGAGCATGTAATATTTGAAAACCACACCATTGCAAATAATATTTCGCAGGCGCTGCATTGTGTTGCCCTTGATGAAAAACGCCGTGCGTTTGAACCCACCCTAATGAACCATCAAAATAATATTACCGAGCTTTGGTTTGCAGGGGCGCATTCTGATATTGGCGGCGGTTATTATCGCGATGGCCTAGCTGATATTTGCTTGCGCTATGCCCTTGAATGGTTAATTGAGCAACCACTTAATATATCGCTATTAACCAGCCACGATATTGACTACGAAACTTTATTGCCTGGCAGTAACTTAGTCGATCAAGATGATGTAACCGTCACGCCCGACCCTCTGGCTTTAAGCCATCAGCAAAATTACTTTTGGTTTAATCCCTTTTTTAAATTGGTAGATAGGGAGTGCTATGTACTTATTGATAACGAAGCCAGCAACTTAGAACCACATATACATCAAAGCGTAGCTACACGAATTAATAAACTCACTAGTTATCGCCCAGAATCGCTTAAAAACCTGCATTACAAAATTAGGTATAACGATAACACCACGTTAAGTTTTACTGGTTTAAGCCAGCACATTGCCCTTGAAAACCAAAACATGAGCGTATTACACGTTTCGCAAAGCCAAGATGTGATGGTGTTTGCCAGCGAGGCACATAACAATACAGGGCTTATGTTAGTTAAAGGCGCAACCTATCAGTTTGAACCCTACCCCAATCAATTTTGGTATGACGATGGCATAAAATGCCCCCCAAGTGGCTGGCATCGCGATAATGTGCAACTAGGGGTTAAAGAAATCCCCATGGCATTACTTGAACCATTTAGGCGACTTCCAAGCGCTCAGTGGTTTTCTTTGGTTGGCGCAATTAACAATAACGACGAGTATTTATTTGAAATAGCCAATGGCGCTACAGTAACTATTGCTAAATCAGGTGAATTTAGCCCATTTGCCAATGATTTAAGCCGCTTTTACGGCGCCAATGCCGGAAAAATAAAAGTAAAAGTAACCCGCATAAGTTAAATGGGGTGTAAACACGCAGCTTGATTGCATTTAAAAGCAACGCCTTAATCGAGGTATAAAGTGATTATTTCACCACCGAGAAGTGAAGGAGAATACTTGGAGAAGTGACTAAACGTTACGGGTGTTTTCTCTGTGTAGCGCGAAGCGCCTCGGTGTACTCGGTGGTGGAATTAATGAGAAGCTGCGCTTCTAACGTGAGCAAGCTCGACGTCTACAATTTTCACTGCTCATTTACTCCTCCATCCCTTCTCTTTGTGCATTTTTGTATTAAAGATCAATAAATCACAAAGAGGTTAAGAGGCGCTTCGCTTTTACAGAAGTACCTAACATCTTGCGCGAGCGTGTTTCTCTGTGTAGCGCGAAGCGCCTCAGTGTCCTCGGTGGTGGAATTAATAAGAAGCTTCGCTTCTAACGTGAGCAAGCTCAACGTCTACAAGCGGGGTATAAAATCGCGTCTACATTGAGCCTTAACAGCAGAGCTGAATGACCCTGTAGACGCGCAGCTTGCTGGCGTTTTAAAAGCAACGCTTTTACCTAAGCATAAAGTCATCATTTTACCACCGAGAAGCGAAGGCGAATACCTGGAGAAGTGACTAAACGATACGGGTGTTTTCTCTGTGTAGCGCGAAGCGCCTCAGTCTCCTCGGTGGTGGAATTAATGAGAAGCTGCGCTTCTAACGTGAGCAAGCTCGACGTCTACAATTTTCACTGCTCATTTACTCCTCCATCCCTTCTCTTTGTGCATATTTGTATTAAAGATCAATAAATCACAAAGAGGTTAAGAGGCGCTTCGCTTTTACAGAAGTACCTAACAT
>Ga0209452_1000167_pt1 | contig 19156 bp, 16 predicted proteins | sample WorMetimpBELIZE1_FD_187388 | JGI IMG/M metagenome (GOLD analysis project Ga0209452, IMG submission 187388) | Marine gutless worms symbiont microbial communities from Max Planck institute for Marine Microbiology, Germany - Olavius imperfectus... | ecosystem: Host-associated > Annelida > Digestive... | reverse complement strand
TGCCATAGCCATTTGAATAGGGCTCAAGCTTAGAGACAATTCTAAGTGTTTGCGCGTTACCTTCAAAGCCACCATGATCGCGCATCATGTAATTTAATGCTATTTCACCACCATGACCAAAAGAAAATAAACGCATACTTATTGTTATAAAAACGTATTTGATAATATTAATTCTTTGACTATATTTAACGCATATTTAAATTTGGGAAACAGTATGTATAAGTTTTATAGCAAAGTTTATAACTCAGATCTAATTTGTATAAATGATGGAACACCATTAGTTCTTCCAAATTTATTTTTACTTTCGCTCAATCATAACTGGACTTATTTTCTTCTTGTACAGGAGGTCGAGGATAGAGGTATAGCAAAGTATGTTTTTAAAGAAAAAGAAGTAAGTGAGAATACTATAAAACAATGGATTGGGTGCCTAATGGCATTTTTAGAATGGCTTGAGTCTTACACCAGAAATAAAAAATATATCACGTTTGATAATCATCATAACCTTCCCTCAGAGATATTAAATTATTATTTGAATGATCACATGGTAGGTGAGCTCCAAAAGAGCAATCTTATGCTTCAAAAAAGTAAAAGTGCTTTGGAAGCATATTATAATTACCTTGCTAATAAAGGGTTTACGGATATTAAGAGACTATGGATTAAACCCGAATTTAAAAGAGAGGCAATTGCAAATACTCAGTCTAGAAGGGCAGAAAAATACCTCTCATATGGTATTAGAAATGTCATTTTACAATATGCAGCAAATAGGCAAGAGCGATGTCTTATGCTGATGGGTAGCCGATGTGGGTTACGAACTATGGAAAACCAAGGTTTATTACTTAATAACTTTAAAGCAGGAAAAAAACCTTACAACGGCTTGCTATCACTGTTTAATGAAATGAAAAATGACGAGGCTGAACCTGAGGAATTACAAAAGCAAGAGTTTAAGTTTTGGTTGCAAGGAAAATATAGTAAAGGCAAAGGCAGCGGAATTGGCGGAGAAAGTCGTTGGATTTACATTCCTAGAGATGTTTTGCAGGAGATGTATGGCTACTATGTTTATGAAAGACCAAACTGTAGTTTTGATTCATTCTTTGTAACGAACCCTAAAAACAATACAGTACTGCCTATTAGAGCAGGACACGCTACTCGAAAGTTTAGCGAAATTCGAGAAACGATTATTGAAAAACAAACAGAAGGGCTACTACCAGAGCATCTGGAAATATTAGAGATTGGAAACACCTACCATAATTTAAGACACAGTTTTGGTACAGATCAATTTTTTGAAGCGTGCGAACGAATGCAAGTTAACTTTGAACAAGTTACAGACACTCATCCTGCATACTTGCATGTTGCTCGGCTGCTTGGTCATTCCATAGGCGATAAATATGCTCCTAAAACGACTGCGACATATATTCATTCATGCTACGCCAAGTTAAGTATAGAGGCGTATTAATAATGGAGCAGGACAGAATTGAATTGCAAGGTTTTATGCTTAGTGAGTTTAACAAGACCAAAAAGGTAACTCCGTTTCCGTTTAATTACGACTCAACGAGTTTTAACCTTAGTTCTAATACTTCAAATAAACACATTAGAGTAACGCTAACTAACCTTTCTGCAGAAGCGAAATTGATTTTTTTAGGGCTAAAGGTTGCAAGTTCTTTTAAAGAAGAGCCTGGTAGAAGTTCATCATTATCAAATCTATACAATGTCGCCCCCAAATTTGTAGAATTTATTAATCAATATGAATTTACTGACCAAAATCGTATATTGGTCTTAAAGGAATTCGAAGCAATTCGTGTTAAGCAAGATAAGGTTAAAACTCAAAGTTCAGGCTTCGAAATTATTAAAGGAGCTTTGGAGTTCTCTTTGCGCATTCACGAGTTTCTTAAGGAATTGACCGCGGAGCAATATGATTATTTAAGTCGGTTGTGCAAGGATAAAGCTGCAGCTCCTGACCCTGTAGAACAAAAAAACATGCCTGAATGGTTCGGATTTCATTCATGGCTAAGAAAAGACGAGTATATGGGTAATGAAGCTTTTGAAATGCTTGCGTCTCCTAAATTAGCTATTGATTCTTTAAGAACCTCATTTGCTTCAGCTCTAAAGCACCTGTCCCGAGTTCGAGAAAATTTGGCTGACGAGCTTTTATCACAGGGTTTTGATGATACTTTGCTTTGCGATTTTCCTGCTAAACCGTTACGAAAAGACTATACATTAGAAGAATACAAGACATTAAGATCTCCATACTTGAAAACAATGGAGAAGCTAAAAGAGGAATTGTATTACGGGTTGAGAGATTTACTCAGAAATTCAAAAGATAAAGAGCTTACGCGTATTGGTTTATCATTACACATCTACGCAGCTCTGCCACCTAAAGGATTTCAGTTACTTAGCCGTTTAGATCGCGGTAAGAACGAAAACACACAATTGTTTGGAACTTCTGATGAAAACGTTTCCTTATTGTTTACCAGAAACTTTATCCGTGATTTGTTAAACGCTAGAAAATCTGGTGAGCCGTTGCCGATAAGCAAGTTGGAACGTTGGTTATTCGGATATCTCATGTCTTCTTTTTGTATACCTACTGATGACATTTTTAGGCTTCAGTATAAAGATTTTAATTTCAAACGTATCCAGAATGGCAGTCTAAAGGCGATCTGTTGTAAATATTTTAAAACGAGAGCTGATAAGGTACACACATCAGACATGATAAAAGGAAACTCTTTATTAGGAAGAGCGGTTTACGATTATCTTGAAAACTCGTACTCAATGAATATGTCTAAACTTGTCGATCTTCGTAAAGCTGAGTTTAAGCTAAAAACGGGTAAAGGGTCCGTTGGTGCTAGAATAATGTTGTCTTTAAAGATACCTGAGCTATTCAGGCTCATAGAAGTCGATTTGAAAGCCGAGGGCCATACATCTATCGTTCTTGATGCATTAGCATTTATAGCCGATTTCGGTATAAGGAAAGAAGCATGGAGGAGTATTAGTGGCGGTCTTTGGGAGGCTGATTGTGAGACTCCGTGTTCGGCTCGTTGGATTGCCTTACAGCCTATAAAGAATAGTGCAGTACATGCCAATTCCAATTCGTTTGATCCTGCAACCATTTGGAACTCTAATTCGCATTCGAACGAAACTGAGAGAAATAACTATCTAAATATCTACAATTCAGAATGGATGGGAAATACAGCGAGGGTCACTAGACTAATTATGAGTGATATCGCTAACAATATTATGCGACCATCTAAATCGGAATACAGGTTTAATGGGGAGACTTTAAAAAGAAGTGCCCAATTAATCATGACGAAACGTTCTGAGGTTCTAAATAGAGTGAAAATGGTTAGTGAGGCTAAAAGTGGTGATGTTGATGAACTCGGTTTCTTAAATCGTTACAAGGAAGATGATATGCCGGTTAATACAATGTACCTAGTTAATTCTAAGGAAACGGTCATGCGGTTTAAGCATTTTTTAGCAGAGATTGAAAAAAAATATACATACCTCCTTAATAGAGCTCCTGAGTATCTATTTAATACCGCTTTGCCTACAGCGGAGTGGATGGAGAACCTACTCGTGAAAGGGCATTTCTCCACACAAACGTTAGAAGAGGGAGAAGTTATGTATAGAAAGTATAAAAGTGTGCTTCCTCCCTTATTTTCGGTTCAAACTGGAGGAATCAATGTCTAAAGAGTTCTTTTTCGACAGTAGTTTCGCACTGAAGCATCCGTTTTGGACGGAATGTCGTGATATGTTCTACAAATATACTAACACTGCACACATCAACTTTAACCAGGATTATTGGGTAATACCTTATACAAAACAGCATACAAGATGGAAACTAAACGTTCGACTAGATTTTTCTTGTTTTAAACAATGGCATGATTATTTTGGAGTACAAATTGTTAGTTATGAGGGGATTAAAACAACCTTAAATATTACGCAGTTAGTAAAGTGGTTACTTCTTACTCGCATATATAACTCACCAGTAGATTATCGATCAGTTTACGAACTTGAGAGACTTAAAATGTTGTTTGCGTACATGGTTGAGTCGGATATTAAGAATCTCGAGAAAGAACATTTGAAAGGCCTATACAGTGTTATGCTTTCAAGTGACCTTAATGATGGTGTGTTATTTAAAAGACTATCCTCGCCATCATATAAAGTTCGTTTTGGTAGTTTTAGGTTTCATGAAGTTAAAAAAAAGCTAACTAGATGTAATATTGAAGGGTTGATAGGAAGCTTCACTACTAAACATGAAACAAAGGCCTTTAATGACGCTTGCTTGGCGATAATGAACCTCACATTAAAGGATTATAAAAAAGGGGGGAGTTTCGACTTTTTAACACTCGATGTAGGAAGACATTATGTAGATTATTGTAGTGACTTTTTTGAAAAGCGATTTGTATTTGCATCCGCAGCTAGACTTACTATGCATGATTTTAGGTTGGAGTATTCAATCAATCAAGCTGCGGGTAATTCCGAATTCATGGGGGCGTTGAACGGTTGCTTTATTGCGGACAGTGAAACAGGAAAAGCTAGACAGGAATGGATTAAGCAACGGTTTTGCTACCACTACAACATCATTCAATCTACCTGCGGTCAATTTACCTTAAATGGGATATGTTTTATTTCTGAACAGATAAACATTAATAGTTCTAGGCTTGATGACCAGGAGTTACTGAGATCTCTGTTGTATAGTTTAACAGTTGATAGAAGCATAAAAAGTTCGGAAAGAATTTGTGCAGAATATAAAAACATTGCAAAAAGGAAATTACAGGTTAATGAAATTAAATCTTCTCTTAGTAAATATCTGGAAAGCATTATCATTGAACCAGAACAAATCAGCTCGATATGGTTTGAGCTGGTTGACACGGATGAAAATCATTACCTTACTTTTAGAGAATTCGATACAAAATGGATAAAAGATGTTATTGGAGCAGGCTGCGTAATGTTACTTGCTTTTACTGGGTGGAGGGCTAGTGAATATGATTTCACATTGGGAAATTGTTATATTCAAAATAATACTGACATTCTTGATTCATCATACTCACCTTATAACTGTTACATTCAATGGACTTCACATAAAACCAATAAGAATACATTGCTCCTGAGAGACATTACCGTATCGACAAACATATTATTTAGACAAATAAATTATATTCTTAATGGAAGTTTTTATGATTCTGGAGGTGACCCATACCTACTAACTGAAGACAGATTGTCTGATTATGTATGGCGCCTTTGGGGACGCTTTCCTAAAGAATATGACTTATTTAAATACGTTAAGGAAGATGCAAAAGATGTTGATTCCCGAGAACTATTTAGATTAAAAAAGGAACTTCTTAAGAATTTGCCTGCACTTGAGTTGAGCAGAAAAGGCTATCCGGAACCTAGTACTGGGAGATTCGTAAGGTTTCGTGAAACACTAAAACGCTATATCTGTGGAGAATTACTAGCATTTGAGGACCAAGTCCTTTGTTCAAATCTATCAAGTGATACTTTGCAGCATCTAAAAAATCAAGGTTTAAAGTTAAGTGATGAAGAAGTTAATTCGATTCGAGAAGAACTAATTAGGGGTATGAAGAAACCAACACCGCACGCATTTAGACATATGTGGGCTGAAGCCGTTTTGCGCAGATATAAAGGGGATGTTGGTAGATATATTAGATCAAACTTTAAACATATTGACGAACGGTTTTTTATGGCTTACCTGCGAGATAAAGAGGTTATAGAACTTTTTAACACGGCTAAGCGCTCAGTGATAAACTCTACCGTAAAACGCGCACTTGCTAAGAATAAAGAATCTTTAGGTAAGGATATTGGTGGTTTTGCTCATTTTATAAAAAAAGCAGTTTCCCTAACCCAAGTGATTGATATTGAAGTTATCGAAAATAGAGTTTTAGAGTTAAAAGTGAATTCATTTTCAACTTGTTTGCTTCGCGATGGAACTCAATCTCATGCCAAATGTTCAATCGATGGTAAACCGCAGCGCCACAACGCAGAGCCTAATTTATGTCTCGGCTGTATTAACTCATCTATTTCACATGGTAATTTTGAAGGTATTCTCGCTAGTATAAATGACAATGTTCTAGCTTGCAGAAACTCTAAGCTCCCAGTGTGGTTTAAGAAGAATTCCGCAGAAACAGTAAAGCTTGCGATGGTTAGAATAAAAGAACTTTATAACGAAACAAATGACCAGCGCATGCCAGGAGCAATAGCGTGGCTCCAGGAGTCACTTATTATGGCAAACCAAAGTGAGGAGCTAATATCGTGAGTGAATATTTTGAAGAATTAATAGGTGAAATGCCGAGATCAAAAAGTGATATGCCTTCCTGGGCTGAACCAAATAAAAGTTCAGGTAATGCCTATCTTGCAATAATAGAATTGAAAAAGGAAAAAGAACTTTACATAAGAGGTCATGGTCAAAGCGCCGATTATAAAAAGAAAAAACTGTACCAGATCAATCAGACGGAAGTCGGAGATAAAATCGGCATAACGCGTAACTCTCTGTTTAACCAGAATACATTTTCTGGCCAATTGGCTACGTTTTTAGATCAAACGAATGAAAAACTCGAAACTGCTAAAATAAAAAGGCTTGAAGGACCTAAAAAACGCGGCTTTCAAAATCGAACTAAAAAGCAACTTCAATTGGAACTAAAAGAGGCTGTAAATGAAGTAAATGTTCTAAAAGAGAGAAATAGCGAAGCTCTATTTGGGGAACTTCTTAGTGCTATTCCACTCGATGTCAGAAAGAAGTTAGGTTTAAAAATTCGTTAAATTTTCCTTCTTAATAATTGATGGCTCAAATAAAAAACCATAACCTGAGTTGACTGAAAAGAAATTAATATTGATTAGCTGTCTAAGAGTTTGTCATGCTTGATTTATTTATTAATTTCGCTCTAAATTCCAACAAAATGGCCTCAATTAGTTTGTTTACATATGGCGATTGCCACTCAATTTGAGATCCCTTATAAAGTTGGCTTTCAAAATGAGATTAATAAAACACTAACAATCTGGCGTTAGTGAGCGGAGTATCGCTGTTGTACTCGATTATTGAACTTGTATGCTACATATTAAGCCAGTTACAGGTCAAGTGGCCGAAAAATAAGGCATTGGTGGCGGTGATTTTGACTGGCTACCTATTCATAGTTGATGATGTCCCTCAAATTCAACAGATACTCAATGCTTAATTTGCAAAGTCACTGACTCGTTTATGTCTATAGGCGAGTTATCTGCTGAATCGCTACCGGAATTTTATGGTCATAAATGCGGTGATTTTGGGTGGCGCCTACACCAAAAGTGCGTTTTACAGCAATTATAAGTGCCGTTTTTGTGTAACAAAAGGAAGGGATGGCTCAATACGTTTTATATTTATTCATCAAAGAACAGAGATGCCCCTTATTCAGACCTCGAAGAGAAGAATCAGCGTAAAGCATAATTATAGAGGTACATCAATTATGAGAGAAAATCATTCGGGGTACTTTGAAAATCAGATCTCGGTGTTTGTGGGAAGTTCGCGGCTGAATTCTATTGTGCAAAAATCCAAAGTGAGTGAGGACGATACGGCCTAGAGCATGAGGTACTATTTGTCAGATCTTAAAAAGCAGACAGATAAAAAGCTGACTAGTTTGCTAGCAAAAGGTTATCTAAATTGATAAAAATATAGTAACGATATAAGTGAGTAGTTTTGTGGTAGAAATATACGCGATTTGCGCACTATTAAAATGTTATGTTTTTCAGGGGAACATGTGTACTTAGGTGATTGGGATAAGGCAATAGTAAGGAGCTTAGTTTACTATTACCAGCAATCTCTCTTATCGGCGCAGATAACTTAAAAAGTTCCGAAATCCCCGGATTAATAGCAACTTTTTCGCTCTATATTGGAGTTTTCCTACTGGTATCTATAGCAGGATGGTTAATTATCGGGTTTCCAGTTCACTGGCTGGCTTGTAAGTACAAAAAAACAAACTATTTGTTTTACATGGTTTTACCAGTTACCTTTTCACTGGTAAGTGGCACTACTAACGGCCCTTGGATACTTGGCGTAATTGCTTCGGTTCAGGCTTTAATATTTCGGTATGTTGTTTTTAAAAACAAAACATAACAAAAAAAATTAAGCTCGCCCGCTGCGCGGGCTGGGATGCAAACATATGGGCTACTCACTTCGTTCGGATTTTAGCCCACATGCCTGCGTCCCTTATTTAAAAGTTATATTTCTCTATGCATTTGAGTAAGACGGACAAACTGTTCTACGAATTGATAATTTGACCTTACATTGGTGTTCTTGTAAGTATCGCTTCAATTATGTTTGCTGGCTTACATGGGCTGGAACTTTACCTTCCTTACACTTTAAACTTAGGTGCTTTAGTTGGTGTCGTCAGAGCTCTCGGAATTGGTATTGGCTACATAAAGTTTGAGTTTAAAGAAGTTACTCGTATTAAAGTTTACTCATATCGAACTGCATTAATTTTTATGTACGGTTTAGTTATCTATAGTGTTGCCTTGCCAAGGTATATATATTAGAAATATAACAAGGCCATTATGGCAATTGGACGCAAAACGCTTGGCTTGCGCTCATTCTTCGCTAATTGTAGCCAAGCATTTATGCGTCCCATATGGCGGCGTTTATACGCATGAGATAGTATGAGTAAAATTTCACTAATTGAGAACTCTTATGCTTTTGTTAATGAAAGTATATTAAACCTAAGAAGAAGTAGGAGAGATACAACTTATTTGTCGTTTGCCATCCTTCACTTAATTCAAGGGCTGGAGTTAATGCTTAAGCATGTATTGCGTGAGGAACATTCGCTTCTTATTTATGAAAATGTAGATAGGCCAACAAATACAGTTAGTCTTTCACAGTGCTTAGTTAGGTTGAAGAATATACCGGATATAAATATTGACGCTAAAGAAGAAAAAGTAATAAAAAGAGCAATTTCACAAAGAAATAAAATTGTCCATTACGAATATGAATTAAACCATTTTCATCAACATACTATATATCTAGAGCTGTTTGAGTTCGTTCATTACTTCCACAACAAACATGTCGGTTGGGAACTACATGAAATGATTGATGAAAAGCTGTGGAGAACTGAAGCTGAATTGCTCGCTGAGTTTAAAAGTGAAATGGTCATTTATAAAGGGCGTGAGTTACCAAATTATCTGCCTTTAGATATGTTGATTTCCCAGAAATACAAAGCACTACGTCAAAAGAAAAATGGGATTGTGAAATACTTCCCAAGGATCCCATATGGTGATAATGGTACTAACTACTTTGACGCACCTTGTCCAGACTGCGGAGTTGAGCAAGGAGAATTTCATGCAGGTTACTGCGATATAGAGAAATGTACTGCTTGTGGTCAACAGTTATTGATGTGTTTAGTCTTAGACAAAAGGTGCAATGTGGAATATTGGATTCCAACAAAGAAACAGCAACTTGAAGATGCCGTATGCGTATAACAAGTTGCTTAAAAGGACAAAAAACAGTTGGTTTTTGCTCGTTCCTCGCTATTTTAGCCAACAATTTTTAGCCGCTTAGCAAAGCGTCATAACTCAAAGGGAGAATGAAGTGTCTGATGAATCAGTAGAAGCAAATCAAGAACAAGAAATTCGATCAGAACGTACCCAGCTATTCAAAATAATTTCTAGCCCTAAGGCTCTCGCTGGTACTGTTCTTGTATATGCAGGCATTGGCATTCCATTTTTACTTAAAAGTGAATCAGATCTTGTTAGTCTTCTGAAAAGTCAGGTCCCCATGGTTATCGGAGTTGTTATTGCGATATTAGGTTTCGTCATGATGGCTTCAGAAATGAGTAAGCTGAGAATTAGCCGAAAAGAAGAGCGCTTTGTGGATGTAGATGAAAAACGAAGTGCTGACAGCTCCGACTTCCAAATAAAGATACTAAAAGATATCAAGTCACTTAAGAATCAGACAAGCAGTTTAACTTCAGAAAAAATTGAAGAGTTACTATTAAAAGCAACTGAAAAGAAAGCTAAAGAAGATTCAGCTCTATTCGAATCATTTGAAAATTACTTTAATGACATTAGAAGTGTCTTAATTGAGCAAGCTCACACTGCCGATAAAAAAGCATCAATCCTTCTTGATAAAGGTACATCGTATTCAAGATGGGGGATAATATTTTTCATTGCGGCAATCATTGCATGGCAGGTACTGTCTTGGGTAACTGGGTTTAAAGAGCAATATATTTACGGCATTGTTTCGTGTTCTCTTTTATTTATATTTATAGAGTTTTTATCTGCATGGTTTTTGAAGCAATATAGGCATTTTGTTGATACGTCAACTTATCACATTAAAGTGAAATCAATATTTGATAAATACATGATGTCTTTTTTGGCAATAAAAACCTTGGGTGGTGATAGCGAAAATCAAGAATTAAAATATCAAGCAATGCTCAAGATTTTAGAAGACGATATAAAGTGGCCAGAGACTTACCAGCTTAAAAATGGTGATGTTAGTTTTGCGAAAGAAGCCCTTGAAACAATGACTCATTTTGCAAAAGCAATGAAGTCAGAAGCTAAAAATCAGGCAAAATCAAGTTGAGTTATAACAAGTCAATCAACTTTGCGCTTACAACGCCGGACGCAGCTAAGCTGCGCCGGTTATTGAATCGTTAAGTTTATATGAGTAAGAAGTAAAAATTAATGCAGAAGAAAGAAACATCATGTGCTTGGTGGCTTGTTACCCCAACGTATAAGTATGCAGAATACAGTAAGAATGCCCTTATCGAAAAAGGTGCAAGTTCCACAGAGCTCTCAAGTGCTTTAAAAAAGTACAACATGCGATACTTTATATCTTCATTAACGATCTGTTTAGCGGTTCAATTACTATCAATATTAGAGTTTAAGCTGTTTCCTGTTTACGGGTTTGAGTCTCAACCAGTTATTAAATACATATACTGGTTCATGATTGTTTTGGTTGCTTGGACTTTTTTGCTCTCAAGAGCAATCGAAATAACCAAAGCATTTTTGGGTGACGCAATTGATAAGTTGAACGGTGACTTACCTAATAGTGACTTGAAGTATGGCGAGAGGTTAAAGTTAGCCTTGACCAGTTACATTGAACTAATTATTAACTTTGGAACGTTGTACTTCTTAATGCCAGTGTGCTTTTTTAAGGACTTTTATAAATTCAATTCCGTACTTGAAGCTATCTACTTTAGTGGTGTTACCATTACTACTGTTGGTTACGGCGATATAAGCCCAAGCATATGGTTTCTTCAATTTTTAACAGTGTTCGAAGTGTTGTCTGGCTTTAGCTTGATAGTTGTTTGTTTTACTATTTATTCAAGTCTTGCTCTTTCAAGATCTCCGATTTGTAAAATATGTGCGAGAAAACTTGGAAAATGAACATAACAAACTGTTCAAGAGGGATTCGCAACGCGTGGCATTTTCATTATGCGTTGGTTTAAGTGATTAAGGTGGTGTGCGGTAAATTTTGTATTGCGTTGCTCACCCCTTAACAGTGCGTTACCCAATAAATACTCTGACTCATTTATGTCCATAGATGGGTTTAACTCGCCTGTACTCAAAATAATTCAGATCAGATGCTCTAGAGTCGAATTTGAACCAACTACGGACGTTGGCCAAAACAGATCGAGATAGCTTCTATGTAGCTCATCTAGTTCAACGGCTTAATTTCTCTGGCTAGCGGCTTTTGTACGCGTAAAAATATAATTGCTTATTAAGGCAAATTTAGGTGTAATGAATATTAATAAGCGCTGAGCTATGCAGGGAAAGCTTACATAACACTAGCTAAGCAGATTAAATTAGTTAGTAAAGTGAGAACCTCCACAAAGCCATTTTTTTATAAGCAAAGCTATAGCATAAACAGCACCAACTTTGACGCACTGAGCAGATAGCGGCTAAGTCCAAAAAGCTATTATGAGACACAAACTGCGTGTTGCATAAATACTAAAATGTTAGTTGTATGGAGACGTATGAAGTATGAAGAAAGGTATGGTGATTTAGTTTTAGTTTTAAAAGACGGTGAACAAGTCGCTCGTACTGTTGAAGAAAACGAAGTTATAACCTTGTTTAACCCAAAAGGAATGCGAGTAGTTCCCGAGTATTGTCAAGTGGGTTTGGGTTATCACACGTCTAAAGGAAAGTTTAAAGTAACAAATAGCGTACCATCAAGTAATGATCCAATTTCTACTAATTTATATAATTTGCTTTCAAAATATGACGTTCTTTATGCGATAGATACAAACAAGAAGGTAGTCAATAATATTGAATACTGCATATCTAACAGAATGCATCTTGAATTAGAACTCTTGAGCCCTCAATACTGGCAGCTTAAATTAACCCGTTTACCTGCGTACATATTTACCAATCCAATTAAAGACGAGCATGAAGAAAAAATTGGCTGGGTGCAATTTATACAGTCAGAGCGACTAGCAGATAAAGATTTACGCATCGGTCTTGTGACCGATCACGATCTTGGTTATTTGCCTTTGTTAAACCGAAGACAAAAAGAAATTTCAGGTATGGGGCTACTACCTGAAAATATTGAACTTATCTATGCTAGTGCTGATCGTGATAAAGGTAGTCCTCTAAACAAAGCTGTTATGTCGTGTGACGCTGACTCAAATCTGCTACTCAATCAAATAGCACAAGGTAAAATGATACTAGAATGCCTAAGTGATTCGCCATCAAGTTTGTATGAACAATCTGGACGATTGTGTCCAAAATACAACTAGCAAAGCATTTAAGAGTGATTCCCAACCCTTGGAATTTTCAGTTCAAGGTCGGGTTTCATACTTACGGTGCAATGGCTTAGGTTAGGTAAGAGCATTGCTCAAACCTTCAATACGGTGTTATATATCTTTAGGAGTATCGGTGTTTAAATTTTTAGTTGGTTGCGTTGTTGGCTTCTTTGTTGGTTTTGTATCATTTGTAATGTTTCTGGTTATCGATGCTAAATTTGATATGTCGGTGGTAACAAATATTGTCATCGCTGCGGCTACTGTGATGGCAACTATTATCCATTTCAGTTCAATTAGACAACAAAGGAAAGATAGGCTTTGGGATATCAATAAACCAATCTTACTTGGGCTAAGTAAATCTCTATCAGCAGTAATTAAAGCTTCGGAGTTTTACCTTCAAGAAGAGTACGAACGTCATCATATGGATGATGCTCCAAGTCAAAAAGACAAGCCTGACCCTAACGTTTATAAGGATTTTGACCAGCAACGAGAATATGCGCTTGAAGTGTACAAATTTCTTATGGATAAAGAGTTAATTGAAGCGTTAGAAGAAGCTAAGCGCCTAAACGAAAACATAGCTCATGGTGTTCATGAGTATGATGTGGATAACATATCAGCATACGAAGCATCAATTTCGGTAAATGAAGACTTACAAAAGAAACTGAGTTTCTTTATTACAAAAGCGTCGGGAGTTAATGATATATAATTACTTTAGGCACGTTTTTAAGTTTAAATGTAAAAAGATATCAACTTAAAAATTAATGAGCTCCAAATAAAAGAGGTTTTATAACCTGTTGATACCGAATTCAAAACTGTTGAAGCAATTAGGGGCTCGGCATTAAATTGCTAATATAACAAGGCAATTTTGTATGTTACGCCTAAAGCTTGGTTAGCGATCATTCTTCGCTAATTTTAGCCATGCTGCGCATTACCGAATAAATACTTTAACTTATTTTTGTCCATTGACGATTTGCAAACATAACTCGCCTTTGTCCTTAGATTAGTTAACGTCATTGCTTTAAAATTCTGCTATGAGCGGACATTGAATATTTTTTTGATGCATTTTTTATATTCAGAATTTACAACTTTGCCCTATATTCAGGAAAATGAGCAATTAGCCGATATTTTTCATCAGACCACTTTATCAATATAAAAATATTTTGTTAGCTAGCAAAAGGTTAGCTAATTTGATAAAAATGTAGTAATGATAAAAATGAGTAGTTGTGTGGTAGAAGTATACGTGATTTGCGCACTATTAAATTTTTAAGTCTTAGAATGAGGAAGTATTCTAAATAATGTATGTAATTCTGATATATGGATTTCCACTAACTCTGTTAGGGTTTGAATGGGGGCTGAGGACAATGCTTGGGGTTGATTCGACTGGCTTCGCAGGCCCAACTCTTGCGGCGGCGGGATTATCGTTTTTAATGCCTCTCATTAAACCCAGGCAAAAAACAATACCTGGTCATGAAGACGTTATCGCCATGTCAAGGAGGGAGGCGGCCTTTATGCCTTTCCTATGGTTTTTTGTATTTGTATTTCTATTTTGTTGGACTTGGTCCTGCTATATGTCATTAAAATTCCCACTAGATAAAACCTTTGGGTTTGATAGTCATCTGGTTATCGGTGGTTCTCTATATAGCATCAGCTTAATACTAACTGGTATAAAGGAGAAGGTGTGATGGAAGAGCTATTAACCTTAATTTCAGCAGGTGCATTGATCCCTGGCATTTCTCTTCTTGTTAAAAAATTTATCGTGGAAAAGGCGTTTAAAGCTCTGGATAACGAAATGTCAATAAAAGATAAAAATGGGAAAGAATTTAAGTTTATTGCCAATTCAAACGAAGATGTTAAGGCTATTTTTGAGTCGGAATTAAACTTTGAGAGTGAAGTTAAGAAAAAAATCAATAAGTTTATTTATGCCCACAAAAAATATGATTTTGAATTGTCCAGCGGAAAATACATAGACTTTCTTTTATGTTATGGAGATAAAAAGATTGGGATAGAGGCAAAATCAGATATCAATAGGTTTAGGGCTAAGTGGATTTCAGACTACTTCAAGGAAAATGTCGAAATAGATGAGCTTGTAATGATTTTAGATTCTAGAGTTCCAGAAAGCTTTCTTAAAGAGATTGAGGATTTGGACTATAGAAAAAAAATTAAATTCATATCCTCGCCTAGAGGAAAGGGTCTTTCACAGTCAATTAATAATGTCTTGGAAGCCGACTTGGGGCTTAACAAAGCATTGCAGCGGACAAGCCGCTGAATGCGCGTTACAGAATAAATACTTTAACTCATAAGTGTCCATTGATGAGTTATTTACTGACTCGCCTTTGCCCCAAAACGAGTTAATTTAAATGCTCTTAGGGCGGCTTTGAGCGAACAGCGGTCATTCAAATTAGCTTTTCTATTTCGTCAAAGTATATTGCTTGCATAGTCAGGAAAGCGACCCAATCACTCGTTTTTGTCCTGAGACAAAAGCTAGAACTGCTGCATTTTAGTAGTAATGGCAATTAGTTAAGAATTTTGCTACAAATGAATCATTCAGAAAAACGAGCGACGCTGTGGTAGAAAAACGCGCGATTTGCTCGCTATAAACATGTTGAACTAAGCCGCTACGCGGAGATCCAATGCTCACCAACTGAGCCACACTTACCTTGGGGTTATCCCATAACTTGGAGGTAAGTCATGAACCCACTCATAGAACAAGTCAAAACAGAAATAGCCTATCGAGGTTATTCGCAACGTACATGTAAAAGTTATTGCGAGCATTTACTTAAACTGAGTCATTATTTTGATAAGCCACTCGATTTAATTACCGATAAAGAACTGAATGCGTTTTTTAATGATCCTGCTATTCGTAAACTTTCTAGAGCAAGCCAAAAAGTACAGATAAACAGTATTTGGTTTTTGTTTAAACATATTTTACATCGACCGCTGAACCTAGATATCGCATTACCAAAAGCGAAGACTCGTGCACCAACCTATCTATCTCGAGACGATGTTCGGCTGCTAATAGAAAGCTGTACGGATATGCGATTAAAAACGTTAATAGTGGTTTGCTATGGCTGTGGCTTACGCATTGGTGAGCTTCTACATATTAAAGTGAAAGACATTGATGGAATACGTAAAACCATATTGATTGAACAAGGTAAAGGAGATAAATCGCGTTATGTTGTCGTTTCAGATAGCGTACTAAATCAATTACGCAGTTACTGGAAAATGTATCACCCAACGGGTTGGATGTTTTACTCGCGATTGTTAATGGATAAACCTATGTCAGCATCGACCTTTAGGAAGCCATTGAGAAAGCACGCACAAGCATGCGGCTTAAAACACTGTAATCCACATGCACTACGCCATGCTTATGCAACACATCAACTTGAATCGGGAATGCCACTGCATCAACTTCAACACCAGCTTGGTCATAGCGACATTAAAACCACGCAAAGTTACTTACATTGGTTACCTGAATTGGGGCATGGCGGTGTTGATTTACTCGCAAGTTGGGTTAAATCATGAGCACTTTGCACCTAGCTGATATTTTATATTCGAATCTTGGGCATTATCGTCAACACCATACAATGAGCTATCAGCAATTACGCGTCTGCCAGCACATTCAATCATGCAGAACGGGTCGGCTCGGTTACCAAGCATGGCAATGTGATAGCTGTGGTGAGTCGCAAAAGGTTGGGTGTAGTTGTCGAGACCGTCATTGTCCGCGTTGCCAAGGCATAGCCACGGCTAAGTGGGTGCAAAGACAGCAGGAAAATTTATTACCGTGTAGGTATTTCCACCTTGTTTTTACGCTCCCCCATGAACTCAATATCATTGCGCACTACAACCCAAATATGTTGTATCAGTGTTTATTCAAGGCCACATGGCAAACGCTGAGTAAATTTGCCAACCGAAAAGGACATGGTCAATTAGGCATGACAAGCGTACTGCATACATGGGGGCAAAATTTAAGTCAGCATATCCATTTACATTGTTTGATACCCGCAGGTGCAATAAACAAAACGCACTGGTATGAAATAGAAAAAGGCTATTTATATCCCGTAAAAGCGTTATCAACAGTCTTTAGAGGGAAAATGCTGGCGGAACTCAATGAGTGTGATAGTTCATTGGCGAAGATAAACACGCCAACAAAATGGTGTGTGTATAGCAAATCCTGTTTAACATACAGTGAAAAGCTAGTGAGTTACCTTGCGCGTTATACCCGAAAAGGTGTGATGTCAGAATCGCGATTAGTGTCAGCGACTGAAGAAACAGTGAGATTTAAATATCGCGACTATGCAGATAACAACCGAGATAAAGTCATGACACTGAGTTGTGATGAATTTTTGCGGCGTTACTTACAACATGTATTGCCTAAAGGGTTTATGCGCATTCGCCACTACGGTTTTTTAGCTAATGCGTGTCGCAAGCGAAAGTTAGCGTTAATAAAGGCTCAATCAACACACAAATGCAAACTAGTGCAGACAAAGCCAGAAACAGAATCATTGGTACCGCATTGGTTTTGTCAGTCATGCAAGGTGGGTATTTTACGATTTATTGGTGTGATGAATTCAGATACGCCGACAAATGAAATAGTGCGAACGAGTTAGCAAGCCTTGCTTGCTGCTTAAAATCAATGAGTTAACCTGCTTAATTGCTCAGGCTAACGACCTCTGTGTGCGTAAAAATATAATTGCTTCTTAAGGCAAATTTAGGTGTAATGGAAGCATAATAAACGCTGAGTAAAGCAGGGATAGCTTAGATGCGATAGGCTCGCCAGTAACGTTGGCTTGATATCGCTTAGGCCAGAAAAAGCAAATTCCCATAGCATAAACAACACCAACTCTGACACACCGAGCAGGTAGCGGCTCAGTCCAACAAGCGATTATGCAACACAAACTGCGTGTCGCATAAATACTAAAATGTTAGCCATCAGGGACACATTGTGCAAGAAATTGAGTATTACAACAGAGCCAAGGAATATCTGCTTTCATTTGATTCAGTCACAGAAGAGATGCTGGAAGAACATATTGATGAATGGCAGAAAAGAAAGCCTGAGACTATTAAAGCACTTTTCAAAGCATTACTCGTGCACGCTCAAAATAGGCAAGGAATGCCAAATAGCATAGGCGACATTGAACGTCTATCTGACTTTCTCTTCGAATTTGACCATTTAAAAACGGCTAAAGCATATAGTGACTGGGAGGCATTGTTTGATGCAATTAAAAGCAGTGATTACTCCCCTCCAGGGAGAATGGTTAAGGAGAATAATAAAAGTCACTGGGTCATTTACTGCAAAGCAGTTATCTCTATCGTAAAGTTTTTGTCCGCCTACAAAACGCTGGATGAATTCAATAATTTTGTAGGTGGTTTCCTGACAAACGAACAGTCAAAGCTTGCTTTGCCATTGCTGCTCTCAGAGGAGTTATTTGGCTTTGGGTTTGCTTTAGCTTGTGACTTTCTGAAAGAAAATGTATCTCCACAATTTATCAAGCCAGATACACATATAAACGATATAGCTCAGGGCTTAAAAATAACAACATCAAACAAAAACTATCAAATATTTAAAGATTTAGAGGCTTACTGCTCTCGAATAAAGGTATTACCTTATGCAGTTGACAAGGTATTTTGGCTTGTAGGGAGTGGTAATTTTTATTTGTCGGGAGTTAGGGTAAATTCATCGAAACATGAGTTCCTTAAGAAAATCAATGGCTAACAAGCGCATGTTGTCGGACTGGTTTTCCGCTGCGCTCCAACCCAGCCGCAAATGCGGGTGTTATATGCATTCACTAACTAACAACAAATGAGATTGGAGATAAAAATGAATGATAAAGACCAAAAATCGACTGAGTATGTAATTATGAACCCTTTACTTGGTAAACCCATGGAAAAAACTCCATGCGGTAAGTCATTGAAGAATGTTACGTTTAAAACCAAACAAGAGTTACAAGAGTTTGTTGATATACATTGGAGCAACCCTGTATATATGACCGATGGGAAAGATCTAGAACTTCCGGAGTCATAACTGAAAGGGTGCTAGCGAAAGGCTGTTCATAGACTCCGGTTTAGATCTGCCTAACTACCGTTCTAGTAAATTGGGTGATTCAAAGTAACTATCGGTTTTATGTTGGTGTTAAGCGTATAAAGCAGTTAGGTGCGTACTGTAAGCATGCATATAACAATCTGTTTAAGAGTGATTCGCAACGCTTGGCATTTTTACTATGCGTTGTGTTTAGTGTTTAAGGTGGTATGCGGCAGCTTCAGTATTGCGTTGCTCACACCTTAACAGGGCGTTTCCAACGGCGGCTTCTGGCACCGAGATGTCCTTCGTCTCTAACGAGTTTTTATCCATCAACGAGTTATAACTATTACTCGCCTTTGCCCCAAAACAAGTTAGGGTAAATGATCTAATGACTGCTTTGTGCGTGCAAATATATAGT
>Ga0209452_1000166_pt1 | contig 19317 bp, 24 predicted proteins | sample WorMetimpBELIZE1_FD_187388 | JGI IMG/M metagenome (GOLD analysis project Ga0209452, IMG submission 187388) | Marine gutless worms symbiont microbial communities from Max Planck institute for Marine Microbiology, Germany - Olavius imperfectus... | ecosystem: Host-associated > Annelida > Digestive... | reverse complement strand
GTAGCCACGACTGACACCACAACATTCACAATTTGCATCTGTAACTTCTAAAGCACCCGTTTTAATGGGATCTGGATGATACTTAAATGTTGGTAATTCCATTGTACCTCCGAGTAAAGCTAACGCCGCGTTAAGTGGTGAGCAACGCTACCACCCTACCTAAACCATTGTGCCGTAAACACTAAATTCAAAGCAAACCGAAAATGCCAAGCGTTGGGAATCCGTCTTAAACGCTTTGTTATGCGTATTATCCCACACGTACCAGACTGAGTTTTTCACTCGCTGCTGGATCTTCAAAATACTGGGTCACATGATGAAATACAGCCTCTGTGTCAAACATAGCTCTTTCAGGTTGTTCTACTCGGCGCTTAGCAACTTGGGATAAACATTGCTCATCTGTTAAGTCTAAATACCAAAGCTCATGTTCACTACCTACTTCGACACACAGTGATACGAACCAAGCTCTTTGCTTAATAGTATTCGCTGGAAAGTCCATGACAACGTTAGCCCCAACATTCAACAAACTTTGAACATGACTTTTAACGAAAGGCTTTATGAGATTTGAGTATTTAATGTAGTCGTCAAACGTTTGAATTTGCGAAGGATAATGAGCTGACAACCAGTCGTCTTCTGAAATTAGGACTGCATTATTTTCAGCAGCCACAACCTTAGATTTAGTCGATTTTCCTGCTCCCATCTTGCCACAGAAGAAGAACAGCTTGCCCTGATTTTCCATGTTTCCTCCATTTACGCATAACGCCTTGCTAAGGTGTGAGCAACGCAATGCCCAAGCCTCTGCAGACCACCTTAAACACAAAAACCGATGCATGGTAAAAGTGCCACGCGTTGCGAATCACTCTTAAGCAATTTGTTATGTTTGTTCTACATGCGCGCGATCACACCAATACTCAGAGTAACTTTCATTTACCCAACACTCAATTCGTATTGTGCCAAACTCTTTATAAGTACCTAGTTCTTCTGAGATTGTTATACGTTCAGACGATAATAAATCACTAACTGAATCAGCCAAATCTTCAAACCCATAGAGTTCAACATTTTCATGTTCACTTCGAAGAGTAAGCTTCAGAACTCCTTGTTCTTCGGTCCGAGTCGCTGTGAGATTACAAATAAAGTCAGGTCTCACACACTCGAATAGCTTCTTATAACTACTCATATTCCCTCCGAAAACATAACGCCCTGTTAACGTGTGAGCAACGCAATGCCGAAGCTCCCGCATACCACCTTAAACACCAAAACCAACGCATAGTAAAAATGCCACGCGTTGCGAATCACTCTTAAACAGTTCGTTAGGTTTATGATTTTAAGATGTAAGTGACAATATTCTTTGAATATAAGCTGCTTTAGCCTCAGGATAATCTTGCCTACTGACGCCATTTGCAACTAAGCCCTGTTTGAGGGCATTGTACTCGATTAGCAACTCTCGGTTTTGAATGTGAGCATCTCTAAATTGAATATGTCTTCTTAACTTTGAGTCACCCTTCTTATAAGCATGAACATGGATATAATCGAAACGTTCGTTATCGCTGTAATATGTAAAGAAACAACGACCTTCAACACCCTGCTCTCCTTTGCAAGTAAAGCCCAGAGATTCGAGCGCTAGAATGTTTTGCTTAAGAGTTAAATTGTCATTATACGCGATACCTATATCTATTATCGGTTTTGCAATTGAGCCTGGGATCGCTGTACTACCTATATGATAAATAGCCACACCGCCCAAATTAGGCGCAATCGCACTAACAATGAGATCATAGGCTTCAGACCATGTATGGACGTAGTCGGTTAACTGGACTGTAAAACGCTCTAGCCCTACACCTAACTCCTCAAGTCGCTTTATCAACTCAGATTTATCCACTTTAACTTCCCATGTTAACTCGTAAACCTAACGCCCTGTTAAGGGGTGAGCAACGCAATACTGAAGCCGCCGCATACCACCTTAAACACTAAAACCAACGCATAGTGAAAATGCCACGCGTTGCGAATCCCTCTTGAACAGTTTGTTATATCACTAATTTTCAGCGCGCTGACTACTCAACTTTGCTGCAAATTCGATAAAACAGTAAACACACAAAGCAGATACAATGATAAAGCCTATCATCGCAGTTATTGAAAAGTAGCCGATCAGAAATATGAAAGCCGACACCAGACACCCAAAACTACCGATGGTAATTCGGTTAACCCAAGGTTCCCTCATCGCAAACTTCAACGGATGCATCCAGTTCATACATATACACATGAGCAAAAGCAAAAGTCGTGAAAACCGGCAAACAAATTGAAAAACACAATGTGGCAAGCTGGAGCAAAACTGAGTTTTCTAAGCTGGCACCTCCACTAAAGAGAGCTAAGAAGTATGCTGCACATAAACCACTCAAAGCTGAGTACAACCACTTTAACTGAGTATATTTATGATTTTGACTTGTCGTCATAAATGAATCCTGTTTAACATCATTGTGGGTGATATAACGCCCTGTTAAGGGGTGAGCGACGCAATACCGAAGCCACCGCACACCACCTTAATCACTTAAACCAACGCATAGTGAAAATGCCACGCGTTGCGAATCACTCTTGAACAGTTTGTTAGGTGAATTATCGCGCACCCAACTCCTTTAGTTCCCTTGCACTTTTTAGAACAGGTTGAAGATAGTTCTCTAACACTAAAAACCATTGCGGCTCAGACAACTTACCATCAGAGCCAACTTCTAAGGGAGGTACCCAATCTTTGTGCCGATTAAAAAGGTCTGGGATTGAATCACTAACATTCGATAATTGATTTTGGTTAAAACCATTGCAAATCAGCTCATCTACGTCAAACAAAGCACGCTCGTATATTGAAACTATCTTGGCATCTTTGTGATTTAGTTGAAGATGAGCAATTAAAAGCGTCAAACGTCCTTTTAAGTCATTTAGCTGAATCAATCTATCAGTATTTGTGTAGTGATATTCCATTAATTCACCTAACGCCCTGTTAAGGTGTGAGCAACGCAATAACGATGCCACCGCATACCACCTTAAACACTAAAACCAACGCACAGTGAAAATGCCACGCGTTGCGAATCCCTCTTGAACAGTTTGTTATATGCAATTTTCTGGTGCTTGCTAAATCGGCTTAATCCTTAACTTAAACGATTCAATTTGCTCGACTTGCGACGGCACGAACCCACATTTGATTTCAAGATAAGAGGTTTCCTTTGGCTGCATAATGAAGATTTCATTTTCGCCGATACAATTACCAATAAAATTACCATTCACATCGAACGCAGACGCTAAAACCTCACGAGAATATAGCGCTTCTTCCGTAAGATTTTCCTGTACGACAGCCAAACGCAAATCGTCCCCATCTTTGAAGACATTTTCCAATGTTAAACCATAGGCAGTTTTGAAATCTGCCAAATACTCAATTGCTTTATCATCGATTTCTTTATCTTCAAGAATATTTCCGAGCGACGGTTCAACGAACTTTGTATAAACCAACCCACTCATAATGAGTGCAACTGAGAAGCCAATTCCCCAAGAAAAACCAGTTAAGATGTTATTAAATCCTTTCATAAATATTCCAATCCATTGCATATAACGCCTTGCTAAGGTGTGAGTAACGCAATACAAAAGCTACCGCACAGCGCCTTAATCACCATAAGCCACCGCAAAGTAAAAATGCCACGCGTTACGAATCACTCTTAAGCAATTTGTTAGTACATGCGCTACTTCTATTTATGCGCTCCAAGATATTGAAAAGTGGGATAATATGAAAGGCTTTCAACACTGAAGTGAGACGGGCAGCTACAAAACTTTACCCTGATTAAGGGAGGAAAGTTGGGTAGAAGAAAAACGCACTAAAATCCCCTACTTTCATCTGTTTCAAATTAGAAAAGGATTCTTTCCTCGTACTTCAACAGCCACAACAAAAGTAATCAAGGTTCTCTCAAAAACCACCACGAAAATGAAGAAGCGCCAAAGAAATAGGCTAAGAGTTAGAAGCCGTAAACGGTGAAATCAAAGCGAACACTGCGCATATAGTGCCACCGGAAAGAAAGTGAAAGGCACTAACTCAAAGGTGTAAAGACGAGCGCCAAAACAGATAAACACCAAAACTTATGACCTTTGATGTCAAACCCGTACTAACGCCCTGTTAAGGGGTGAGCAACGCAATACCGATGTCGCTGCATTCCACCTCAATCACTAAAACCAACGCATAGTAAAAATGCCACGCGTTGCGAATCCCTCTTGAACAGTTTGTTAGCTTTTGGAGCTTCCGTTTACAAGATCGTGGACCCAGATAAAACCACAACTTGCGCTTTCCGCTGCAATTTTATCTTTAAGGCGATCACCTACGAAAACCGTCGATGCTGGCTCGACACCAAAATGCGCTATTATGCGCTTTAACATTCCGCCTGCTGGCTTTCTACAGTCACATTCACCATCAATGGCATGCGGGCAAAACTGAATGGCTTCTCTATCCGGAAGAAAACCAAAAACGCCTATGACCATATCATTAAGGAGTTGAAGACTTACTTCCTCTGTAAACTCCCCCCTAGATATACCCGGTTGATTTGTCGCGATACCAAATTTTTTGGATGTCCAATCGTATTTGCTGAGGACATCACAAACATCACCTTTTAACACCCACTCCCCTTGTGCAAGCGGATAAAACTGACCTTCAACAGTGCACTCCCGTAGTGTATCGTCAGCATCAAAGATGACCAATTCATATCTATTCAAATCCATTGAATACCTCTTTTGAGTTCTGTAGAAAGCTAACGCCCTGCTAAGGGGTGAGCAACGCAATACTGAAGCCGCCGCATACCACCTTATTCACTAAAATCAACGCATGGTAAAAATGCCACGCGTTGCGAATCCCTCTTGAGCAGTTTGTTAGGCGCTTGGCTTACTGGCAAAGTTCGTCAATCATTTGCTCAAAGTTAGGGTACTTTGATTTGGCCTCACTTATGATTTTAGACACTGAGCTTTCATTTGACGGGGCAACCTCCTGAGCAAAGTCCAAAAACTTACTATTTAGGGGGCGCTTCAAATCAGGAGAAGCAACAGCCTCGTATGGCCCAAGACCATGTGCAAACAACCAAACATAGTCTCCAAAATTTTGTGCAACCACCCCAACTTCACCTTCAGAGCCAAAGAAAACAATAGGTTGTTGCAAAAGATCTTCAACATTGGCGACAAGCCAAAAAGCAGCGTAGCCGCCAGAACCATCTTGACCAAAAATTAAATATTCATGGCCATTGAGTGTAGAATTACCAGTCCATGCTTTAATCCATTCTGATGTTTCCTCTTGCGAACAGAAATCATCATATGGTTCAAAATCAATTCCCTCACCGTCCGCGTAGTCAATTTCTATTGAGTGCAGTTTTTTCAATTGATCTGGAAAAGTTCTATCCATCTTATCTCTCCATACTTTCTGGACAACGCCTAACGCCCTGTTAAGGTGTGAGCAACGCAATACCGATGCTTCTGCATACCACCTTAACCACTAAACGCAACGCATAGTAAAAATGCCACGCGTTGCGAATCACTCTTAAACAGTTTGTTAGGTGCGTGTTCCCAGTAAGTGGTTACATTGCGCTATGACGTCGTCAATCTTGATTGTGCTCACATGCTGTTTAAGCTCTTGCCAACGATTCGGCTCAGCCCAACCAAATGACTTTACTTGTGCCACTTTAGATAAACCAGGATCGATATCTAGGATAACTTCCGATGCTCTCATCCATGCAGCAGAAAGCTCCCGCTCCTGTGCTCGATCTTGCATTCCTAACGATTGACTGTCGTATAAGTACGCTCGCGTAACTCGCGCTGCTTCTAGTACAAGGTGAACAGCCTCTCGATATTTTTCTGAATTTTCATTTGGTTCGTTTGGTTCATTTGATGAAAATGTCGAGTTTTGGGCAAAAGTCAAAAATGAAAAAACTCCACCAAACGCGCTACCTAATGCACCAATGTCTTCTAACTGTACGTCCATCATGAAAGCCTAATAATATTGATATGAGGTTGCCTATTTTACATGAACTAATGAAAAATACGCTAAGCACCTAACGCCCTGCTAAGGGGTGAGCAACGTAATACCTAAGCCGCCGCATACCACCTTAACCACTAAATTCAACGCATAGTAAAAATGCCACGCGTTGCGAATCCCTCTTGAGCAGTTTGTTAGTCGCGAGGCACCGAGCGACAATTTTAAGCCGAACTAAACTTTGCGAACAACAAACTTTATGTGCTTTGATGCATTTAAGTCAGGCGTAGTCTCAAAGCGGTAAGTCAATGAAACCACTTGGAACAAACAACGCCGCAGAAAACGGACTGACAACACCAAAAAAGGCTTTGGGAAACCAATCTCACAGTGCTGACTTTCAACAAAGTCACTGAAACCACGTGGAACTTACCACACCAGAGAAAACGTCATTTCAGCGAGTAAATCGGCTTTTGTACCAACAAACTCACCGAGCGGAGTTGCAACCAAAAACAAACTCTCGATTGCCCTGCTCTGTCAGCACCAAAGAACAAAACAATCGCTAGGACACTTGCAAAGCTTTGGACTTAAAACAGCTGAAAATGAGTTTGGACCAACGACGATGAACCTGTGAGCCGAACAATCAGCAGCCAAATTTTGAGCTTAGAAACATGATTTTGACTGCTAGCTTTTTCTGGCGACTAACGCCTTGCTAAGGTGTGAGTAACGCAATACAAAAGCTACCGCACAACGCCTTAATCACATAAGCCACCGCAAAGTAAAAATGCCACGCGTTACGAATCACTCTTAAGCAATTTGTTAGTACATGCGCTACTTCTATTTATGCGCTCCAAGATATTGAAAAGTGGCATGATATGAAAGGCTTTGAACACTGAAGTGAGACGGGCAGCTACAAAACTTTACCCCAGATGAAAGACGAAAGTTGGCTAGAAGAAAAACGCACTGAACAGCCCTACTTTCACTGGCTTCAAATTAGAAAAGGATTCTTTCCTCGTACTTCAACAGCCACACCAAAAATAATCAAGGTTCTCTCAAAAGCCACCACGAAAATGAAGAAGCTCCAAAGAAATAGGCTAAGAGTTAGAAACCGTAAACGGTGAAATCAAAGCGAACACTCCGTATATAGTGCCACCGGAAAGAACGTGAAAGGCACTAACTGAAAGGTGTAAAGGCGAGCGCCAAAACAGATACACACCAAAACTTATGACATTTAATGCCAAACCCGTACTAACGCCGCATTAAGGTGTGAGCGGCGCTTGGCTATACTTGAGCGAAGCGAAACTGCCAAGCGTTGCGAATCACTCTTAAATGCTTTGTTAGTGGCAAATTACACGCTCGAACTCCCAGTCAACATACCGAAGACTTGAGAAAGTCACAGGTGTACCATATTGACACGGGTTACTAGCAAGCTTTTTCAGACGTGCTTTTTCATCACTACTCAAAGTGCCAAACCATGCCTCACTAAAGTATGTATTTTCTATATAACTAAACATCAGCTCAATTAGATGAGTTGGCAAGCTTGAAGGATGCACTTCCAACAATGACTCAGCAAACGTTTTACAGCTTTCAAAGTGCTTAGGCCAAGAGAATACAATTGCATGGCCTTCATCGGTTACTAGCGTATTTATTGATATATTCTCAATGAAAGGAGTTGAGGGTTCTAGCGATTGTAACCTTTTACCTTGAACTGTAAATTCCGTGGAAAAACAACCACTAAGAACCACATTTAAGCTACCTTTAAAATGGAAAGTCATGGAAGAGAAAGAGCTATAGTTTTGTCGAGCAAAATTGTCCGTATAAAATTCTAACGTTTCTTTGAAATCATCGACACCTTTTAGAAACCCACTTTTCATTTCTAATAGCTGAGCTTGTAACATCTGCTGTTCGTTTACGGTCAATCCACGATCTATGTTTTCACCTACAAATGGCAGTCCTTTGATTATGCGAATTTTCTTAAAATACTCCAAAGCATATGAACGATAGCCTGCAACAAAACATTGCTCAGGACTATTAGTAAACTCTTCGTCTTCGATACACGCAAAAAAGGCTTTATCATGTTTAGAGCAAAATCCTTTAAAAGTGGATGCTTTTTTCCACCCTACTGACTCAAGTTCAAAGCCACCTTGGTGAGAGGGAGAAAACGTACAAACATGATTATTACTATCAGTAATACGCTTTAGTGGACCAGATTTTTGTATAGAGTGCGCGTCAATAACCTTTTTGCTACAAGTTTCCTTACTAGCTTGAGGATGGAGGCACTCTTTATGTTGGGTTCTCCTTTTGAACTCACCCAATAATCTAGATAGGCTATATTTTTCTTCCAGGTGTCGTGACAAATGGCACTTCTTGTATTTCTTCCCAGAACCGCACCAACAAGGTTCATTTCTACCAACTTTCATCATACCTACCTTTTGCCACTAACGCCAAATTAAGGTGTGAACAACGCTAACCACCCTACCTAAAGCATTGTGTCATAAACACTAAACTGACTTGAAGTGAAAGCGGCCGAGCGTTGTGAATCACTCTTAAATTTATTGTTATGCTGTAACTTTGATTTTCCTCTTTCCTATGAACGACTGGCTTATTACCATTGCAGTAGTTGGGTCGGCCCTCAGAAAATCGAAAACAGATAGGAATAAGTACAACATACTTGCGTATGCTTGGGATGCGAGTCTTACGGCTTCAGAATCTAATTTTCCTTGACTATTGGCATCCAGGCACAAAAAACCTCGAACTAAATTCTTGTCGTTGTCATACGGATCATTATTGAAAATTGGTAAACATAACGTTGATTGATATGGAAACTTCGATATATCTTTAGTTTTTTCACCAAACTCTTCAGAGGTAAAAGAGCCGGAGCCAAACTTATTTTTGTGAATTAAACTCCCAATATCATCACAATACCAATACTCTGACTCCTTTCCTTGATGCATATCGCGATAAAGTTTATTGAGGCCTTCATAGTTAGAAAGTGGGTAGCTCTTCCTTTTATTTCTTCTCCCACTTGGGCTGGATATTGTTTGTAGTTTAGCCTTTCCTGATTCAAAAGTTAGTTGTTTTATTGACACCCGAACTGGGCAGGAGGTAACCCCCATTATAAACCGTTGAAAACTAACTACTGAACTGAATAGATCCGCAGTATGGTAGTTTGCTCTATGGTCGATTCCACCATAAATCATCGAATGCGTTGCGCACTTTAATGAGTCAAATGAAGTTCGGATATCAGTCCATAGAACTTCGTTGTGGCCCATATCCTTAAGCTGGCTAATAACCTCCATGTATTGATTTTTCTGTACTTCATCCAAATCATCAAGGCTAGCGATTACTCTTAGAACATCCTTCGCATTAACTAAACCTTGTTCAATTCCGGATTCAGAGATCGCCTCAGTTAACCCTCGGAGGACTTCGTATTTAAGTTCATGCTGGTCTTTAAACGTATTAACTAAACGGTCTGACCGTAGCATTTTTCTGAATTTCTGTACCGATTCTTTATCTTCTTTACTTTGGTCTCCATAAGCAGCTACGTATTCTTCACTTGAAGTATCTAAAATGAATGCAATTACCTTTTTTCCCCGCTTACGAGCATAGTTGAATTCCTCTTCAGTATAGCTAATGCCGGAAGATGCCCTCGTTCCGTAGCGCCCACCAACGATTAGTAAGTAAAAGTCACATTCATCTATTATTTTCTTAATATAGCTGAACTGATCCTCATCACTAGAGGGAAACATTTCCATGCCCATAGGCATACATTTTTGGTCTAATATTGCATTCAAAGCGCTAATTCTATAGGACTGTAAATCTTTAAAAGTTGAACTAATAAATACTTTATAGTGTCGCTTTAACTGTTCAATTTCCTTATCAATGCTAATTTTCATATTATCCTCCCTGTAAAATTGTACGAAAAGCATAACGCCGCATTAAGGTGTGAGTGACGCTTGGCTTTACTTGAGCGAAGCGAAAATGCCAAGCGTTACGAATCACTCTTAAATGCTTTGTTATATTTGTTTTTCCAGTAAGCCTATAAATTCTATAGCTTTTTCTTTAATATCACGAATCACTGCTGGGGTCTTATCAGAATGAGTTAACGACCAATACTTATTCTCATTCCATTCTATTGTTCGAGTATTCCCTGTTCCTTTCTGGGTAATAAACCCCCAAAACCATAGGTCATCCCACACCTCTAAATCATTACCAGCATATTGCTGTTTTATTAGCTTATTTATTTTGTCGAAGCTAGGCTTCTGCATGCCTAACTGTTCAAATATATGGATAATGACAGCGTCAACTGGCAGCCATATTTCATCATCTTCACTAATTTGATTCGGTGTATCTTCCCAAAAACGACAATCTTCACTCAACTTACTATGAGCTTGATAAACCACCTTAGTAAACAGAGCCGCAGTCTTTTTCCCCCAACCTTTTTGCGCTCGTAACCCTTGATAAAGGGCATTAAACGATTTACTTTTCTTTCCAGATAGGAGTTCTACAAAACTTTCAAAAGTCTGAGTTTTATCGATATTTTTATATACTGATTGATAAAATTCGGCTAACGGGTCAATTTTAGGTTGACTCTGAGTATTCGCAACATGGTATAGCAGGTTAATTACTTTAGGGTTAACGCTGCCATCTACACATAATACAGGAAGAAAGAATTGCTCCTGTAGATGTAGGTTAAAGTCTCTATTAGCTTTTAAGAACTCGAATATATCTTCTAATTGAATTTGAATTGAACTCATCACTTCCTCGAAAAATATAACGCCCTGTTAAGGTGTGAGCAACGCAATACCGAAGCTGCCGCATACCACCTTAAACACTAAACGCAACGCATAGCAAAAATGCCAAGCGTTGCGAATCACTCTTAAACAGATTGTTATACATATTTTATTCAGTGTACTTTCACGCAACGCTTGCCATCCAAGATCAGATACATAGCTTTAAAGTTGCCAAGAGATGTTGCCTTTTTTAAGTAATCTAATGTAAGTTGAAGTAAATCTTCATCATCTTGAAGGAATTCTAACAGTACACTAATAAGTAAGACTCTTGGTTCCTTGTATTCTTTTTTGTGCTTAGCTTCGATTGCCTCAACGATCGATCTTGGATAGTAATCTAAAGCCTGTTGATGTTTTTTCCTCAACTTCAAACTCATTCCTTTGACACCGTGAATACTAAATGCAAGTGCTTTCCTTGTCTCATACTCAAATTGAGGATATGCTTGGGTAATCTCTACTATTTCAGTAGAATCTCCACACAATAGTTTAGCATCCCAAGGTTCAATTTCTTTACCAAGCTTTATAAAATCGCTATCACTATAGTTTCTTGATCGAGTATATACCATCAATGGTATATACTCTTCTCTTAAGTATTTATATTGCCGCTCATCCTGTAATAAGAACTTTGAGGAGTGATACGGTAGGTCATTAAATATAAGAGATAAAGAAGAGGTAACGTAATTATGAAATTCCGATACAGTTAGCTGATCAAGTGGCTCTTTAACTCTCTCATCTACTTCAACTTTTTCGAATCTTTTGATTGGTCTTTTATTTAAGTCTAGCCCTGCTGGTAGAGAATTATAGTGTACATGATATGAGGAAATTTCTTTTTCATCCAATGAGCAATAGACTGAAGAGCTGACAGAAAAAGAACTGTATATTTTCTTAAGATTAGCTTTGGAAAACTCAACAGCACCCCCTCTTATAGCTTCCTCATTAAACTCTATAACCATATAGAAAAATTGACTTCCGTTGTAGAGGTTATGATAGCTTAGCTTATCTTGATGAAAACAACCAATATATTCATGCATTGAAATACTAGGCTGTATTTCTTTATACCTATCATCCCCATTAATTAAAGATTGGAATGTATAAATCGATTTGACTTCTTCTTTATACATTTCTTTAATTTTTCGTTGTAAAGCCTCAATCGCATCACATAACTCAAAATACTTATCAAAACCTATTGTTTTAGCTGGAAACTGTCTACACCTAATTGATACAAGTTCACAACTTTTGTAAAAATCTAATTCTCTTTGTTTAATATCTTCTTTCATATACTCGATCAAAAAAGTGTCCATTATTTCCTCTGATATGTATAACGCCCTGTTAAGGGGTGAGCAACGCAATACCAAAGCCGCCGCATACCACCTTAAACACTAAAACCAACGCATAGTAAAAATGCCACGCGTTGCGAATCCCTCTTGAACAGTTTGTTATGTGCGTGCTTACGTTATGCAACAGACTGCTTTATACGCTTGGCGCCAACAAAAAACCGATATTTACTTTGTTGAAGCAAGTCCATATGACGCTCAAACTTAGGCACACCGTTGGATAAAGAAAGATGGTAGACAAATCCATTACCAGCATATACGCCAACATGTGCTCCATATGAGTCTGTAGAGTCGTTATACATCATGATATCTAACGGCTCAAACTCAGTAACCAGCTCACTAAACTCCGAGTCATCCCACAGTTCACTAGAACGGTAGTTAGGTGGATTTAGACCGAAGTCTCTGAGCAGGTTATAAGCAAAGACCTGGCAGTTAGCTCCAAGCGTTAAGTCTGAATCATCTTTGCAACCCGGTATGCGGGATGAAACGTATCTTACATTTTTGAATCTGTCGGGAATATCCATTTCCATTTTCTCCCAAAGCACATAACGCCTTGTTAAGGGGTGAGCAACGCAATACCGATGCCGCCGCATGCCACCTTAAACACTAAAACCAACGCATAGTAAAAATGCCACGCGTTGCGAATCCCTCTTGAACAATTTGTTATGTGGTTTTCCCACGTAGTCCTATTAAGTTTCCAAATGGATCCTCAACTTGGCACATTGAAAGACCATCTTCAATTTCCATTGGTCCGCGATAAAGGCGCGCACCTAGTTTTTGAAAATGAGCCAGTGCAACACATAAGTTATCTACTGACCAGTAAACAACTGTGCCACTTTTACCAGCACCAACCATTTTATCTGCTTTGACTATTTCTAGGGAGAAACCATTTAGATCAAGCGCAGTGAAGTCAAAATCAGGATGGTAAACCGGAACGGCTTCTGGAAAAGCTTTCTTGTACCATTCAAGCCCTTTCGCTACATCTGGGACATGAACAAGAACCGCTGATGGATTCATAATTTCTCTCCAACCACATAACGCCGCATTAAGGTGTGAGCGACGTTTGCCTATACTTTGAGCGAAGCGAAAATGGCAAGCGTTGCGAATCACTCTTAAATGCTTTGTTATAAATCTATTTCATCCAAAGCACTTCTTTTCACGTAAGTCCTCTTTTTGCGAACTTCAAGATTCACCGGTTCACGCCTTTCATACTTACTTACCCTATCTTTATCATCAGAGAAATCAAATAAAAGTTCATGACCTAGGCTGTCTCTTACTCGCTCGTGTTTTATATACGTTCTTAAACTTTTCTGCTCTTCTCTCAGTGAATTTATTGACGTGATAATTTCTTGAAGATGCAATTCGTTTAACTTTTCATACCTAGCTTCAGCTGAAAGCTCGACTTGACTTAGTTTTGCAGGATTTGCCAACTCCATTAAACGAATTAAGGAGTTAATTTCAGTTTTATCATCCCTCTTCGCATATGTATCGCTTAATGCTTGGCTTAGTTGCGCAACCGCATCTTTTACATCACGATGCTTCATTCCTTTTTTATATGTGACATATCTGAGTCCATTGATATCGAATGGTGCATCTGTGATCTCATCTCTAAGTAATACCGTCGGCAAATCGAATGCTTGCCTCATGCCTAGCTCATAAAACACATTAGGGTTTTTCGAGCTCATATCGCATATTGCAATTGGAGATTCGATGACATTTTTTAGAATATCTAATTGAATGAGATTGGTATTTTTAGTTTCATCGGCTCTAAAAGGGGTCATTCCTGCACATTCTATAGCAGGCTTAATAATATCTTCATAGACTAACTGGAAATGCCCATCTTCATAGCCATTCTGCGATGATATCGGCATGATAACAAAGCACTGTATATCTTCTTTATTTTTATCCATCTTTAACCTTAAATTTATACGAACCCCAACAGATTTATAACGCCGCATTAAGGTGTGAGCAGCGCTACCACCATACCTAAACCATTGCACCGTATACACGAAACACAACCTTGAACTGAAAATGCCACGCGTTGCGAATCACTCTTAAATGCCTTGTTATGTGCATTTGCGCATTGAAACCAGTTGTCACTGACTCCATATTATACGCATATTCAGAACGTTAGAGTGTATTATGAACACCAATCTACAAAATCTAAAAGAAAATATAGAATCGTTAATTACTACTATTTCAGCATCAAACGTAAAGCGAGACTCATTCCAAGATCATGGATGGAATCAGCTTTCTTTGAACAAAGACTATATAGAGCACCTTGCGGATAATTTCCTAAAAGACGTTGAAACAGTGACAGATAAGCATTTCGACGAAAAGGTATCAGAATGTGAGACATACATACAAAAGACAGCTAAACATGTTGAGAAACTAAACAACAACGTTAGAACGTATCTTACTGACGACGCTAGTCACCTAATCTACTCGGGTCCGAATACGATAATTACATTGTTAACCTTAAGCATAGATTTCAAAGAAACGTTTTTAAAATGGGAGGACCTACAAGGTACAAAGTATCTACCACAATCATTGTCTCGACGTGTAAAAGCAACTGAAGCTCGGATAGCTAACCTAAACTTAGTTAGCGATGATATTGAAGATAAAATTAACAAAATTCAGGAAGCATATGATGCTGCTGAGAACTTACCTACATATCTACAAGAAATCAATGACGGGAAAACGGACCTTGAGGCTAAGTTAACTGAAGCAAAAACTATTCTAGAAAAAATTCAGAATGCAGAACGTTCTGCTAAAAGCAGTTTAGAAGACAACCTAGCATGCCTAAAAGCCGCTAGAAATAATGCAGAAGAAACTGACTCGCTCAAAGCAAAATGTGACGACAATCTTCAAATTACAACGACTCAAGGTTTAGCGGCTGGGTTTGACCAAAAAGCAAAGTCTCTCTCAAGCTCAATTACGTACTGGGTGATTGGTTTAGTCATAGCGCTATGCTCAGGAGCATACTTTGGCGGAGAACAAGTTCAAAAGCTTTCCGCAATTTTAGACTCAAATCAGCAAGTTGGTGCAGGGTTTGCAATAATAAATATAGTTCTAGCACTATTTTCAATTGGCGGACCTCTTTGGTTTGCATGGCTCGCGACTCAGCAAATAAACCAGAGATTCAAACTATCTGAAGACTACGCCTACAAAGCCACAGTCGCTAAGTCCTATACTGGTTTCAGTAAGCATGCGACTAGATTCGATGAACAAACAGCAGAAAGACTATTTAACTCTACATTAGATCGACTTGATGAAATGCCTCTGCGTCTTGTCGAAGGAAAAGATTACAACAGCCCTTGGCATGAATTTATCGACTCTGAAGCGTTTAAAAAAGCATTAGATATGGTTCCTGACTTGGCAGATAAAGCAAGTACATTTGCAGCCCGCACTAAACTCAAAGATCGACCGAGTACAACAGCACAACCTAGCCAACAACGTACACCAACAGACGCTAACTTGACTGCTGTATCAACCGAATAAAACAACTCTGAAATTACTACGGAGCACCTAAATTAAACCTCTAGTGTGCTCCGTGACTACTATGCACATAACGCCCTGTTAAGGTGTGAGCAACGCAATACCGATGCTACTGCATACCACCTTAATCACTTAAACCAACGCACAGTAAAAATGCCACGCGTTGCGAATCACTCTTAAACAGTTTGTTATGTGAAAATTAATTTGGGCAGAGAAAAGAACCTACTAAAGGCTCTTCCACAACCTCACACTCTAACGTTCCATTTACTGAGAGTTTTAGAGGGTTCAAAGGTGTGCAACATTCATCTTCAGGCGCTATGGAGTTTTCGACTTGGTACTTAAAAATGTTGTCGTTATCTTGCTTATAAGTAAACTCACACCCCGAAAACTCACCATTAGTATCGCCAAGAACCATACCATAGCGTGTAACTATCTGAAATCTGTCTTCAAACTCGGTAAAAGTTTGAGTGACAATTTCAACATTCCCCTCATAGCATTCGAACATAGTCTCTGTAAATTCATGTTCGTTCAAAGCACTACTAATATTTACTGGTCGAAAATAAATATAGGGGCGACAAAGGACACTATTATTGTAGCGAAAGACAACGCTAAGCTCGTCTTCCCCTATGTATTCGTAATCATTTTTATTCAAAGTTATATGCTGCGTGAAGTACGCTAATTTGAGCATTATATCTTTCACTATCTAATACCTTTACTTAGAGCAAACAACGGCTTCAGGAGAATTTTCACATAACGCCGCATTAAGGTGTGAGCGGCGCTTGGCTATACTTGAGCGAAGCGAAACTGCCAAGCGTTGCGAATCACTCTTAAATGCTTTGTTATGTGCGCATCCAAGACTACAACCTAACCTTTTGATTTAGTTGGCGTCTTTATGTCTTTGTAAAAGTTTTTAACTCTCATAGGAGTACATTTAGATATAGCTATTCCAGATGCCATTTGGTCAACTAACCAAGCCGGTATTCTACTGTTTATTTTGGAAGCATTAACTACAATTGCATCGATGTCAGATTCGTCTATGAGCTCACAATGTCTGTACACAACAAATGACTGGTTACGGAAGCGATTATGTAAATTTTTGAGATCTGAGGGTTTTATAATACACGTTTGGTCCAAGGACCTTTTATTTGGATCATAAGAGCTAATATTAGCTACGATAATTTTTGAATCTTTTGCATCAGTAAGAACAAACCAAGAATGCTCACCATTTGAGCCTCTATCCCACTGAAATGAGTAGCCACGACTATACATATGTAAAACAGACCTATTTAACGATAGTAATTTATTTCTTGAGCCATTTGTTCGGCTTCTTTTTTATCAACACCATGGTGTCGTAAGATCTTTTCTATTGATAACGGGATTGATGTACCACTAGGAAACTGCCACTCAGGACAGATCTTATCGTCGTGTGCATATTGCACAATTTCATTTGTAGACATCTCTGATAATTCATCAAAGATTGAATCTAAAATTGAAACTTCAATCTCCGCAAGAAACTCGTAAGATCGAACGGATGACTCTTTAAGCCTGATTTCTCTAACAGGGTACCCACCCTCATTTTTTCCCTTTGGCTTCTCGAAGATTGAAGCAACCTCATCCGAATAATTATTAAGGTGGTCCAAAGTAGAAGATAATATTGGACCTCGATTCATGATGTAGTAGCAATCATCTGTAATAGGGAAACCTGTTTCTAACAGTGCCTTTCTGTCAGCGAAGTACATTAACTTCATTAACTTAACGTCCGTGACGCTATCCCCTAGTTTTTTTACAAAGTAATGCATCACGTCGAGAGACTTTTCGATATTCATATAAACACCCACATACTCAATTTGTTGCAATAATAACACTTTCGAAATCGACTTGATAGAACAAGCACATAACGCCCTGCTAAGGGGTGAGCAACGCAATACCGAAGCCGCCGCAAACCACCTTAATCACTAAATTCAAAGCACAGTAAAAATGCCACGCGTTGCGAATCCCTCTTGAGCAGTTTGTTAGTTTGCAAACCCAAAGAGTTGATTTTACTTTATTTTAAACTTTGCAAACAACAAGCATTATGTGCTTTGATGCACTTAAGTCAGGCTTAGTCTCAAAGCAGCTAGTCAATGAAACCACTTGGGACAAACAACGCCGCAGAAAACGAACTCACAACACCAAAAAGCGCTTTTGGAAAAACAATCTCACAATGCGGACTTTCAACAAAGTCACTAAAACCACGTGGAACTTGCCACACCAAAGAAAGCGTCATTTCAGCGAGTAGATCGGCTTTTGCACCAACAAACTCAACGAGCAGAGTTTCAGCAAAAAAAGTACAGCTTGGTTAACCCATAACTCGCCGCACCAAAGAACAAATCAACCATTGAAACGATGCCAATTTTGGATTTTCACCACGCAAGTTAACACTGAAATTGAACACTGATATGGCTATTTAGACTTTCAGCTTTTACCACTAGATCTTGCGATATAGCTGCGTTTTTCCTCTTGCAAACTAACGCCCAGTTAAGGGGTGAACAACCCAATACCGAAGCCGCTGCATACCGCCTTAAACACTAAAACCAACGCATAGTAAAAATGCCACACGTTGTGAATCCCTCTTGAACTGTTTGTTAGGCTAATTTTCCGCTCGCTACTCGCCAGTAGCCTACAAGAACGGCCAATACCACCCATTGCGTTAAATACCATAGATAATACGATGCTTGGCTATCAATTAAGTAAAAATAAATTACTAGTCCGAAACTCGTGAACACCGAAAAGACATATAGAAACCATAGCACTACACAAACATTATTGTTGAACTCAGAAAGCTTCTCTCCCCTATCTATACCTGAGAGAAATATAAGCCCAAAACCAATAATGCTGCCTACTCCAAGCTGGAAAAATGAAAGCGGAACCAAAACCCAAAGTGACACCTTTACCTCCCTGATTAGCCTAACGCCTTGTTAAGGTGTGAGGCACGCAATACCGAAGCCTCCGCATAATACCTTAATCACTAAACCTAACGCATATTAAAAATGCCACGCGTGCCGAATCACTCTTGAACAATTTGTTAAGTGCATTACTCGCCACCTCCACCATCGTTAGAAGTGCAATCATCCGAAGAGTAGTGAGCAAAAGAGGCTACATCAAATCGTTGATTTGCTGGTTCATACTTACATTTGTGAGATAAGTACTCTTCGAAACTTTCACTTCTGTGGAAGTCGTATTGCGACAAGTCTACACAATAAATAGCATATGCTAGTGTTACGTGCTTTTTCGATAATTTTGATCTTTCAATTGCATAGTCCACTTCTTCCTTAGAGTATCTAGTCTTTTTTCCATATAAGAGAAGCAGTGGAATTAACTTCCTTGCAATGTACATAGCCCTACGGTGAAACAACCATGATTCTATAAGCTTCATCATATCTATGCTTCCTATTGCAAAAAAATACATGCTATTGAGTCATGTTGACATCGAATGCACTTAACGCCGCATTAAGGTGTGAGCAACGCTACCACGAAACTTAACCAGACCACCGTAAACACAAAACCCAACGATGGAATGGAAAATGCCAAGCGTTGGGAATCACTCTTAAATGTTTTGTTATGTTTATTTTTAATGCAAGTGTCGAACTTATAGCGTTGACATTTACGCTATAAATCAATGAAGTAGAAATATGGTTCATCGTCGTCAAACTCTGGCTCATCACCATCTGCAGCTTCAATA
>Ga0209452_1000162_pt1 | contig 19892 bp, 17 predicted proteins | sample WorMetimpBELIZE1_FD_187388 | JGI IMG/M metagenome (GOLD analysis project Ga0209452, IMG submission 187388) | Marine gutless worms symbiont microbial communities from Max Planck institute for Marine Microbiology, Germany - Olavius imperfectus... | ecosystem: Host-associated > Annelida > Digestive... | reverse complement strand
ACCCAAAGCCCGCAAGTATTGCTTGTTTTAAATGTAGAAGAACTACGTAAGCGTTTATACACCAAGCGCATTGATTTAGCAGAAGGTGAACTACCTGTTGGCTTAAAACTGGTGCATTTAAACAAGTGCCCTATTTTAGCGCCTGCTAAAACATTATTGCCTGAAAACGCCGCCCGTTTAGGCATTGACCGCGAGCAATGCCTCGCTAATTTAGCTATTTTAAAGGCCAATACCGAGCTTCGCGATAAAGTAACTCAAGTGTTTAACGAAAAAGGCGATTACAGTGCCACCACTAACGTTGATTACCTACTTTACGATGGCTTTACCAGCCATGCCGACAAAGCTAAATTTGCGATTATTCGCGATGCTAAACCAGAGGAACTCGCTGGCTTAAATTTAGATTTTGAAGATAAAAAATTCAATACATTATTGTTTAGATACCGCGCACGAAACTGGCCAGAAACGCTCAACCAGCAAGAGCTTGACCAATGGCGCCAGTATTGCCAAAACAAATTAATGCACGGGGAAGATCAACCCTCTATCAGTGCACAAGATTTTATGATCACTCTCGAAAACTTGGCCCATGAGCACGACGACAGCGAAAAAAACCTGACCATTTTAAAGGCTTTATATAATTACGCGCAAAGCATGTAATTTAAATTTGTGTAGAACACTTTTAAAAGGCGATGCTTAGCAATAAAGTATCGCGTTTTTTGTTTTATATAACTTCATTACTATAAGCAAAGCCTAAAAATCCTTGCACAAAGAGAAACAAATGAGGAGCAAATGAGAAGACATAAGCTATTAATTGTTTTAATAAATCTCTTCCTCTCAAAGCGCAGCGCCTCTTCTCCTCTTTGTGAATAAGTCACTTACGGGCTTTGCCCGTCACGCAAGCAAGCTTGGCGTCTACAAGTAAAACCCATACCTACACCTTGATGGTAGGCGTAGAGCTTGCTCACGTGAAAAGCGCAAATTTTTAAATTAAAAAATAATCCACAAAGAGAAACAAATGAGGAGTAAATGAGAAGACATAAGCCATTAATCGTTTTAAATAAATCTCTTCCTCTCAAAGCGCAGCGCCTCTTCTCCTCTTTGTGCATAAATCGCTTTACGGGCTTTGATCATCACGTAAGCAAGCTTCGCGTTTACATTGATATACTCAATGTAGACGTTATTTTTTATGCAGCGCTTCTATTCGTGCAAGTAAGCTTGATGTATCGTATCGGCCTCCACCGAGTGCTTGTACATCGGCGTAATATTGATCAACCGTGGCCGTCATCGGAAGTGTTGCGCCATTATTTTTAGCTTCATCAAGCGCGATGCCTAAATCTTTGCGCATCCAATCTACTGCAAAACCAAACTCGTACTCTCCTGCCCACATTGTTTTGTAACGGTTTTCCATTTGCCACGACCCCGCAGCCCCTTTTGAAATGGTTTCAATTACTTTTTCACCATCAAGGCCTGCTTGCTTGGCAAAATGTAGGCCTTCTGCTAGGCCTTGCACTACGCCGGCAATACAAATTTGATTAACCATTTTACATAATTGCCCTGCGCCCACATCGCCTAATAACTGGCTAAAACGGCTATAGGATGCCATTACGGGTTGCACTTTAGTAAAAACAGCTTCGTTACCGCCTGCCATGACTGTAAGTACGCCGTTTTCAGCACCTGCTTGTCCGCCTGATACGGGTGCGTCTATAAAATCGATATTTTGTAAGGCTGCTTGTTCTGCTACTTCACGGGCTACTTCGGCCGATGTAGTGGTATGGTCAACCAAAATGCTATTAACGGCCATCCCCGCTAAAACACCATTTTCACCATAAACAACCGCACGTAAGTCATCATCATTACCTACACACATAAATACAATATCAGCATTAATAGCAGCTTCTCGCGGCGTGGTAGCAAAGCTTCCTGCATACTCATCTACCCAGCTTTGCGCCTTTGCTTGAGTGCGGTTATATACACACACATTAAAGCCCGCTTTTGCTAAATGCCCCGCCATTGGGTAACCCATTACCCCTAAACCTATAAATGCAACATTGATTGACATAAAAGTGCCTTATTTTCCTGCTAACTTAGAAACTATGCCCGATTATGTCAATCGGCTGCTTAAAAAGCGAATTAAGTCTTAATAAATTTCCAACGTAAGGAAATAAGTAGGTAACCATGGATAGTATTTATCAATTTAGTGCCCCTTTATATAACAGCGAAAGCTTTGCGCTTAGCCAGCTAAAAGGCAAAACAGTACTTATTGTTAATACAGCAAGTAAATGTAATTTTTCGGTGCAATTAAGTTCGCTAGAGAAGCTTTATCAAGAATATAAAAACAGCGGTTTCACTATATTAGCGTTTCCGTGCCATCAATTTGGCCAAAACGAGCCGCTTGATAATTTAGCCATTAAAGACTTTTATCAAGCGCAGTTTAATGTCTCGTTTGAAGTATTTGGTAAGGTAATGGTAAACGGCCCTGAAGCACACCCGCTGTTTAATTATCTAAAAGCGCACACACGTGGTATTTCGCAAAACCGCGCCGTAAAGTGGAACTTTACTAAATTTTTGATTAATAGTGATGGGCAGCTAGTTGCACGTTACGCACCACGCACCAAGCCCGAAACACTCAAACAAGTAATAGAGGCTAATTTACAAAGCTTGCCACAAAAAAGTAGCTATAAAAGCACTAGGTTAACCCCTAACTTTAATGCATTAAAAGGCATTTAGTTATTTTAAATCAATAAAGTGAAGCTTATTAAAGCGCATTTCCTAAAAGTAGTTTAATGTTAAAGGTAAACCCATTATTTTGGAGTTAACAACATGAACATTGCTTTTTTTAGTACGCAAAAATACGAGCAGCCTTTTTTTAAGCGCAGTACTAACAAACACCCTCAAATAGAGATTTGTTACTTTGAGCAATCACTTAACGAGCAAACCGCCCTATTAGCCAAAGATTTTGAAGCCGTATGCGTGTTTGTAAACGACACGGTCAATGCAGTCGTAATAGAGCAATTGGCAGAGCTTGGTGTGAGTACTATTTTACTTCGCTGTGCAGGGTTTAATAATGTTGATTTAATTGCCGCCAAAGCACACAATATTAAGGTATTAAGAGTACCCGCATACAGCCCAGAAGCCGTAGCTGAGCATTGTGTTGCACTTATGCTTACCCTTAGCCGTAAAACACATAAAGCCTATAACCGCGTACGCGAAGACAACTTTGATTTAAACGGTTTATTAGGCTTTAACTTACACGGCAAAACAGTTGGCATTATAGGCTGTGGTAAAATTGGCCTTGCCCTTTGTAATATTTTAAATGGCTTTGGCGCACATGTTTTAGTGTGCGATCCTTATGCAACACCTGGCAACTACACCATTACCAATTTAGATTCGCTGCTTACTCAAAGCGATATAATTTCACTGCACTGCCCACTGAATGAGCAAACACACCATTTAATAGATGATGATGCATTTAGTAAAATGAAACCCGGCGTTATGCTTATTAACACCTCGCGCGGTGCCCTGCTTAATAGTAAAGCATGCATAAAGGCACTTAAAACTAAAAAACTCGGCTATTTAGGGCTTGATGTGTACGAGCAAGAGTCTGAGCTATTTTTTAAAAATCACAGCGATGAGATAAATCAAGACGATATATTCTCGCGCTTAGTGAGCTTTAAAAACGTATTAATAACTGGCCACCAAGGCTTTTTTACTCAAGAAGCCCTTAGCGAAATTGCCAATACAACCATACAAAACGCAATAGAAGTTAATGAAAACAAACCTTTGAGCAATGAGGTGCTATGAAGTCGTAGGCGGTTAATTTAGCTATACCCGTTATACTATTTATATAATAGATATAGCTAAATGCCTTTAACCAAACGCAACATTGGCAAAAACAAGGGTCATTAAAACTGGGCACACAAAACGAATATATTGGGCAAACCAGTAATGAGCACCTGTTGTTGCTTGGCGCAATTTATTGCCCCGGTGCCACATCCAACCTGCAGTTATAAAATAAAATAGCCCCATGAGAGGCAGCTGGTATTGCGTAAATACCATAATTACTAAACCAAATAACCATTCAAAGTTAAGTATTATTGTACTGGCGCATAGCAACACAACCAGACTGACAGCCCAGGTCGCTTTAGTGCGGTCAACATTATGGTTTTCAACTAAAAATGCAACAGGTATTTCTGTGGTAGAGATAGTGGATGTAACCGAGGCAATCGACATAAGCACAAAAAATAACAAGCCTATGAGCAAGCCCACTTGGCCCATAGTACTAAAAAGCTCAGGCAAAATGGCAAATATTAGTTGCCCTTCACCTATTAGTTTACCACCACTAAACACTTCTACCCCGTTGTATTGAGCAACATAAATCGCAGGTACAATCAATAAACCCGCTAAAAATGCTACGCTCGTGTCAAGTAGTGCAACGCTTGCAGTTAACTTTGGCAAGTTAGCATCTGGCTGCAAGTACGAGCCGTAAATCATCATACAGCCCACTCCTAATGAGAGCGAAAAAAACGCCTGCCCCATTGCGGCAATAATTAAATTTGGGTCAAGCACTTGGCTAAAATCAGGTATTAAATACGCAGTAAAACCTTCGCTTGCGCCATCTAGGCTAGCTATGTAAACAATTAGACCAACCAATAAAATTAATAGTAACGGCATTAAACGACGTGACCAGGTTTCAATACCTGATTTAACCCCTTTTAAAATAATACTGGCAGTTAAAATAAGCATAAGCGGGGTAAATATAAAATTACGCAGTACTGAGTCACTATGCAAAAACTCGCTTGCTGCACTAAAACCAAAAAATGTAGTAATAGGCTCTATCGCGTATGAGAGCATCCACCCAGCGACAATAGAGTAAAAGCTAAGCATAACCACAGCACCAGCAAGTCCAATATAGCCAGCCGCAGCGCCTATTTTTTTATTGGTATTTTGCCATGCGTTACCCAATGCTTTTACTGGATTTGCTTGCGCGTGGTGACCTAAATATAGCTCTGTATAAAGTGCCGGTAGCGCAAGTAAAAATATAACTACAAAATAAACCAATAAAAAAGCACCGCCGCCATGGTTGGCCGCCTGCGTAGGAAAACCCCAAATATTACCTAAACCCACTGCTGCGCCTGCAGCGGCTAAAACAAAGCCAAACCGGCTCTGAAATCCATCACGCACTTGTGCCATACACCTACAAATCTGTTATTCTTTGATTATTGTGAATTAAACCATATTTCATGCCAACTGAGTAATAAAATTGCTGTTGGCATAAATAACCGCTGTTAACCGCTCATAAATACAGCGACTCACCCATTTAAAGCATTTATGACCACAGATTACTTTGAAAACACCTTACGGATAACCTCAACTCAACTAGCAAATTTGCCTATGGGAAACAAAGGTATTTTATTATTTGATGCAGCAAAGCTTGATGTAAGTCAGTTTAATTTGCCTGATTCCTTAAGTCCGTTTGAGCTAAGCGTTATAAACCGCCGTAAAAGCCCACAAGCAAAACAAGAATACTTGGCTACCCGTATATTGCTAAAACAGCTGGTTAAAATAGCTAAGCCACAATACGCAAACACACCGCTATATAATATGAGCACTCAATTTGACGAAGTAAGCGCTAAACTACAGTTGCATGTTAATGGCGAAATTATTAATACCTGTATTTCACACTCTCACAGTTTTGTTGGCGTAGCACTTAATTTAGCTAATACCGAGTTTGGTTTTGATATTGAAAAAATAAGCTTAAAGCGCCCATTTGAAAAACTCGCTAAGCATTTTTATCACGCAGACGAGATAACCCTAATTACCAAGCCAAGTAATACGCAAGCCCAAGCTAATACCTTTTTTAGAATTTGGACATTAAAAGAGTCGCTTGCTAAAGCCACTAGCCGCCCTATTGCACATTTGCTTAGCCCTAACGTATTTAGTGAGTTATCTTTGCAAGGCCTTACAGTATCGAGTAACAATATAACCGTTGAAAATGAGCTGTTTGACATAAGCGTAGTGCATAAAAAAAGCACCGAATGGCGGTGCTTTTTAATCAAAAATCTGACTTTATAAACTTAGGCTGCGCTTTCTAGTAAGCGGCTATGTATAGCTTGTACCACAGCATCTGATTCACTTTGCTCTACTAAAAAGCATAAATTGTGCTTACTTGCACCGTGGCAAATTAATCGAATATTAAACTCTTTTAAAACGTTCATTAAGTTCATTTCGTGTTGGCGAAGCTGTATTTCTGAGCCTATCAGCGCCACTAGCGTTAAGTTATTTTCAACCGATACATGGCAAAATTCTGCAAGCTTATCTAAACACGCTTGCTCAAGCTCAGGGCGCGAGGCATTCGGCGCGTTATCAAGGGTAATGGCTACGCTAATTTCTGAGGTAGTCACTAAATCTACCGATATATTAAACTCACTTAAAATGGTAAACACGCGGGCTAAAAAACCACTCGCTAATAACATTTCAGGGCTTTTAAGCGTAAGCAGAATTTGGTTTTTACGCTGCGTTACAGCGCGTATGCCTGGCTGCTGCGATTTTTCGCGCTCAATCCACGTACCACCACGTTCTGGCTCGCGGCTAGAACCTACAAATACATTAATGTGACTACGGCTTGCTGGTAAAATGGTAGCTGGGTGCAATACTTTTGCCCCAAAGGTGGCCATTTCTGCCGCTTCGTCAAAGCTTAAACGGGCAATTGGCGTTGCTTTTGCACACAAACGCGGGTCTGTGCTAAAAATACCCACTACGTCGGTCCAAATATGTACGCTTTTCGCGTTAATTGCCTCAGCAAGTAATGCTGCGCTGTAATCTGAGCCACCACGGCCAAGCGTAGTTGTTTGGCCAAATTCGTCGCACCCAATAAAGCCTTGTGTCACAATTACTTGCTCATCTAATAGCGGAATTAAAACTTCTTTAGCTGCTTGCGCTGTGGCTTTTACATTAGGTGTTGCTTTACCAAACTGGCTGTCGGTTTTAAGCACTTTTCGTACATCAAAACGGTCGGCGTTTAACCCCTTTAAACGTAGCACTTGCGCAAATAAGTACGACGATAAGCGCTCACCAAAACTAAGTAGCTCATCGTGCTGCTTATCGGTTGTGAGTGTCTCAATTGCCAGTGCTTGAAATGCTTTTAACGTTTCGTTAAAGCCTACAGCTAAATCAGCATCAAGCGATAACTCATCTAAAATAGCGTGCTGAATAGCTAGCACGCCGTCAATGTGCTCTTGGCGCTGAGCTTCACTGAGTTCAGGTTTACACAGTGCAACTAAGTGGTTAGTCACACCGGCGCTAGCGCTCACTGCTACAATACGTACGCTTTTATCTGCAGCAATAATTTCGCTGCAGCGACTCATCGCTTCAAAGTTTGCAACACTGGTTCCGCCAAATTTGGCAACGATGTAATCTGATTTTGCGCCTGGTACTGGTTGTGGCACTGATTGGGTAGTCATTTCGTCTCCTTTCGCGGTATCCAAACCGCTAAAAAACAAGAAGAACTTGGCAAAGGAATGCATGTGATGTGTCCGCTGCCAGAAGCTCTCCACCTAAGTTGGTGACAGTTTTGGGGATTCAGCCCCATAAACCGAAAAACAATAGCGACGTACTAGTGTTTTCCTCGGCGAGTACTTCCCTCTTTAATGGTTATGGGCGTTCGTCACCTACCATTAAATACCTAAGTATCGCACCTCTTCTGAATGTTTCATTAACCATAGGTTAAAAAACAAAACCCCACTATAGTAGTGGGGTTTTGAAAGTTATCGTTTAGACGTCTAGGTGTCAAGCATTTATACAAAAATTAAATGAACCCACCCATTAAGTAGGCGCCTGAATAACCTACGGTATAACAAATTAACAATTGCAGCGATAATTTAAAATAGCTAGTAAAAGTAAGCGCTTTAAGTTTGCTCATCGCAATAATACCCGCTGCCGAGCCAATAATAAGCATAGACCCACCTACACCTGTTGCATAGGTAAACGACAGCCAATGCTGCTGGCTCATAACTATATTTGCTTTTAATAGTGCTGCGGTAAGCGGTACGTTATCAACCCCCGCTGAGAGTATACCCATTAAATAGTTAGCGTACTCAGGCGCCATCACTGTGTATAAATCAGTAAATTTACTTAGAATACCAATCTCTTTTAATGCGCCAACAAGTAACAGTACACCGACAAAAAACAATAGCGTGTCGTATTCTATGTCGCGCACAAAATCAATAATATCCTTGTTTATATCTTTTTTGCGCATTAAAAATTGCGCCACTAAAAACATAACCGATAAACCAAACAAAAACGTTAACATAGGAGGAACGCTATAAACAACGCTGAGTGTCAGTGTGCTTATCACCGTTGATAAGAATATGATAGCTATGGAAATATCGGTTTTTTCAATACGTTTTATTTGTGAGCGGGTAAATTCTACCTGCCCTTTCATTCCTATTGAAAGTAAAAGCGCCAGTAACATTACACTTATAAATGCCGGAGCTATGAGTAATAGCAAATTACCTATGGTGACTTTGCCATCTAAAAATATCATTAAGGTAGTTACATCACCGGTAATGAGTGACACCCCACCCGAGTTAACACCAAATACAATAAGAGTGGCATATTTAATGAGCTTTTTAGTTTCAAGATTTAACGACATAACCACAGCTAACGATATTAGCGTAGCGGTAACGTTGTCAGAAATCGACGAAAACAAAAAAGCAAACCCGCCCACTAGAAACATAAGCTGGCGTTCGCTAATACGCTGAGGCATTACTCGGTGCACAATGTTTTCTATAAACCCTTTTGAATTTAAATACGCAACAAAGGTCATGGCCGCCATTAAAAATAACCACAAAGAGGCTATCTCTAATATGTTTTCGTTAAGAAGGTGCTCAATAGTGGCGGGGCTTTGCCCCTGAAGAGGGTTAATAAAGAGTATAATCCAACAAAGCGTACCAAAAAATAAGGTCGTTTTAGCTTTATTAACATGAATTATATCTTCTATAACGATCAGTAAAAATGCAATCGCTATCAGGGTTAAAATTATCGCGGGGACCATGGTAGTTAACTAACCTTTGATATAGTTTTAAAGAACACACAAAAATCACACTATTGTGTGTGCCCATTTTCGGCGCGAATTCTAGCACCGCCCACATGCAAAAACTATTATTAAATGGTCTTAAAAACGAATACTATTTACTGGTAGAATACGTAATAATGAGTCAACTTTAATAACTCAATAATAAACTACTAGGATGTTGTAACCTCTTATGATCCCAGCTAAAAAGCTGCTAAATACCCTTAGCGAACATTGGGGTGTGTTAGAGCTATTATTTAAACGTTTTAAAATGGCCGACTTTAGCCTAAAAGATGTACAAAATGCCATTAAGCAAAAGCAGCCTACATGGACAAACGAGCGCATATACAAAGAAACGAATCGGTTGCTCAATCAAGATATACTCATTCCATTGGCTAAGTCTTCTCAGCTTGAAATTAACCGTGCCATTGCCGACTTTGCCACCTTTTTATTACAAGAAGAACACCTAGGCTTAGCACAAGAAATTAGCGTTTTGGTTGATGACTTAGCCCGTTTAGGTAAGCGTTTAGATAACGCAGGTAGCTTGGAAGATTATGATGATTTACGCCGTTTTAGCCGTATTATGGATGATCGGGTACGTAAAATAATGAAGCTCTACGCGCACAACGAAAACGCCATATTAAACATTGTTGAACAAGCTAAATCTGATCACGCGGTGCAATCGTTGCAAAAGCGCTATAAAGCGGTAATAGAAGCCTTTGACGAATACATAGAGCCCATGCTTGAAATGGTCGATATTCGCGGTGACTTTCATGCCTGTTTTACACTTATTGAGCAACAAATAAGTAAGCAAATAGAGCACATTGAACGCTCAGGCAAAGCCTACAACGACAAACGTATGCTTGAGCAATTGCGTACCCGTATACTCGAAATGCATTTAGTCGGCCGAGAAAGCTTACGTAAAAGTGCCGATATGCTGATGCCACTGCGCGAAGAACTACGCCGTAATAACTTAATTACCCGCCAAGCGGCAAAAGTGCTCGGCTTGGTGCGTAAAAATGGCGTAGACAACATGCTGAGTGCGGTACAGCCAAACTTTGTAAGCGATGCGCAGCGCTATTCGCTTGGCCAGCAGCGTCATATAGTTGCCTATATGGCAAGCTTGGTAGAATTTGAACACGAAGAATACCAGCTCCCAGAGCAACAAGACGTGCCGGCCTTTGTTACGCCAAACATTCCTGATTACCACGATGTTAAAACACGCTTTGCAAAACGCTTTAATAAAAAACGTAAAAAGCCCCAACCATTACTGCAATTTTTAGACGAAAGCTACCCCGAGCTAGACGCCGACGAAATGCTATTTTTATATCAAAAACTAGTCAGCGACAGTGAAGTTCACATAAGCCAAAGCGATGAAAAAACACGCGTAAAAATTGCCGGCCAACACTTTTCGTTATACCCATTTAATTCTGCGCCTCAGCCAGATACACAGGCAGACGAGTAACACATGACACAAATAAACCTAAACGAGCTTACGCACCTACAAGCCATTAATAAAAAATTAGGTGCGGGTTATCATATTTGCGAACAAGACAACTTAATGTGGCAAGAGCTTGACCAACACATAGAATCTTATAGCGCCTTATTTAGCGCCCTTGGCCACGAGTTAAAACACGACAGCCGCGGCTTTTACTACTTTGCCAGCGACGAAAGCACGCCAAACATGGGGAAAATATCCCGTGCTATTGCACTGACTATTTACATTTTAATTGAGCACTTTGCCAATAAGGGTAAAGACCCAATGCGTGCCCTATTTGATGAAGTAAACGATTTAGAACTAATGCAAACCTTAGTGCAAATTAATAAGCACTTGTTTGATCAGCTTGAGATATTTTCGGGCTCAGATTTACGCAAAGACGTATACCTGCGCATGGTACGTTTAGGCCTTGCCCGCGAAGTAGAAGGCGGCTTTATGCTACAAGCGCCCATTCACCGCTACATAGATGCACTTATGGAAGTAAACGAAGAAACCTACATTACAGAGGACGAGCAATGAAAAACTTATACGGACTGAGTAAACTCGCCCTACTTAATACCGCAGGCTATGCAAAGTGTGTGATCCCACTGGATAAAAGCAGCTCTATTTGTGCGCCAAACAATACCGGTAAAAGCTCGGTTATTAACGCCTTGCAGTTTCCGCTAATAAACGATTTACGCCTAACCGAGTGGGACGGGCACGACTTAGATGAAACCCGTAAGTTTTATTTTTCATCGGATCAGTCGTACATTTTACTCGAAGCTAACCTCCCCCATGGCTCGGTCGTTATTGGTGTGGCCGGCCTTGGTAAAATAGCCGGTTACGCGCATCAGTACTTTTGTTATCAGGGCAAACTTGATTTAGCGCAGTACACGCAAGGTAATACCATAATTAAATTTACCAAGCTGTTTAATCATTTAAAAACGCAAGGTTACAACCCAATAGAGCTAAAAGCACAAGAGCTAAACGCCCTACTGACCGGCGGCGCTACCCCGTTTGACGGCGATATTAATTTAAAAATGATACCGCTTAATAATGTGCAAGACTCCGCCATTTATAAAGAAATATTTAGGCGTATTCTTAACTTACACAAATTGGGCGCAAGCGATGTTAAACGCTTTATGCTGCGTGTGTTTGAACGCCATATGTCAAACTCAAAGGTCGATTTTTACGAAGTCTGGCGTCGCTCGTTTGATAAAGTAAACCGCGCTAAACGCGAACTAAAAGCGCTTGAATCAATGCAAGAACCAATAACAGCGCTTGAATCAATGCTTGAAAACCAAACCGTGCTTAAAGGTAAGTTAGCAGCCTATGCGCCTAAAATTGATCAAGCTCTAATAGACTTTGACATCTACCAAGAAGAGCAACTAAGCGAACTCGCCATTGCCCTAGAGGACATAGAGCACGAAAAACACGAGTTTGAACAAAAGCAAAGCCTATACGTACAGCAATCGCGCGATATAGAGCGCAAACAAACGCAAATTGAGCAGTGGTTTTTAGATTACAGCGCGCTAAAAAGCGAGTTTGAACTGGTAAATAAAGCCACCCTTAAAGCAAACCTTGGCCAACTTAAACAAGACTACGAGTCGCTTTCGCACTCTATTACCAGCGCACAAGGGCAAAGCTTACACACCCTTGATTACCGCATTAACGAAACGCAAAAACAAATTAAAAGCTTAAAACTGCAGCTTAAAAACCTTGAGTTTAATTTGTTTACTCGAATGCGCGAAGACCTATCACTCAAAGAGGTAGAAGAAATATCGCGCATCTTAAATCCCGATATACTCTCGTTTGCCACTACCAGCAATGGCGATATCACCATTGATGATGAAGACGCCTTTGGAGAGTTTTTATCGCTATTAAGCGAAAAAGTTAAAGGCGGTGTACTAACCCTTCCAGGGGCAAGCATTAAGCTTAAAAAGCTCTCGCCTGTGCAAATGCAAAGCGGCGAAAACAAAGCCCAGCTTAGCGCTCAGCTAGACGCACTGGAACGCTCGTTAAAAGAGTTTAAACAACAGCGCGAAGTAGCCGCTAACGTGGCCGATAAACAAAAAGAAAAAGATGCACTTTACGATGAGCTAATGAGCGCAGAGAGTGCCTTAAAACGCTTAGAGCAATTTGAGGTAATGCAGCAGTCGGTAGAAGCGCAATCCATGCTAAAAGAGCAGTTATTAGCAGAGCGCGAACAAGTTGACGACTACCTGCAAGATATTCAAAAAAATAGTGGCTCAATTGCAGATAGACGCTCGTTAATTAAATCTAAACAAGAGCAAATTAATCGCCAAACCGAACGTCTACGCCAAGTTAAAAGTGAGCGAATTGACCACACCCTCGATTTATACAGCGGGAAAGTAACCCCGTACATGATTGATATAACAGTCGATTTTGATAACTTAAGCGACTTAGTACATCACTTTAATAAAGACTGCCAAGAGCTGCGCAATTTTGACATAAACGTGCGTAATACCTATTTGCATGTATATAATGCGGGCATTACTAAGTTCGATAACGAAAACGACGAATTTACTAAATACCAAAAGTTGATTAGCGCGTTTCATAACCTTGATAACGAACGCGATGCGGTTGAGCGCCAAGGCCGCGTAGCCCTAACCGAAGTAGCCGCCACCATTAAAGGCTTACGCGAAGACTTAGACCGCCTTCGCCGCGAAATGAACAGCTTTAATAAAGGGATAAGTCAGCACCGTATTTCTAACTTGCAAGCGTTTAAAATTAACGTAATACCGCGCAAAATGCTGGTTGACAGTATTGATACTATTATCAGCACGTCGCATCAGTTTGAACAAGGCGACACCCTTGATTTATTAAGCCAAGAACCTTACAGCGAAAGCGCGGTAAACGAAGCAAAAGATCATTTAATAAAACTTGCCTCAGACAAAGCTGGTCTCACCTTAACTGATTTATTTGATATTCGTTTTGAAGTGGTAAACCGCGCTGGCGAAACAGAACACTTTGAAAAAATCGATTCAGCCGGTTCAAACGGCACTCGTATTACTATTAAGTTATTATGTGGCATGTTGTTTATTCGTTACTTATTAAGCGATCAAGAACAAAACCTTTACCGTATACCTATTTATATAGATGAAGCGGCCGACATTGATCCGCAAAACCAAAAAGCAATCATAGAAACGGCACTGAGCTTTGGCTTTGTGCCAATTTTTGCCTCGGTTAAGCCGCAAGTAAGCTGTGATTACATTGTACCTATTCGTTCAGTAAAGGATGGCGCCCAAAACTGGGTAGACGAAAAAGACTGGATCGAAGTTGAACACAGTTAATTGGCCGTTAAGGCAAACTAACTAAACTAAAATATAGGACGTTAAACTAATACACATTTAAACCATGTGTGTTATTTTAAATTAACGCATTTTATTGGAGCAAAGGTAATGAAAAATATACTTATTGTTGCAGCGCTAGCACTACTTACAGCCTGTACGCAAACCCCAGACTGGGATTACGACAAATCAGCCAACTTTAGTAATTTTAAAACATTTGCTTGGGTAGAAAACGCGAGCCTAACTAAAGACACCACAAACTACCAAATTAACGGCTTAATGGAAAAACGTGTACGTACTGCCGTTAATAAAGAGCTTAGCCAAACATTAGGTATGAGCTTAGTAGACCCAGCCCAAGCTGACGTACTCGTTAACTACCATGCATCGGTAGATAAAGAGCTAGAAGTAGACAGCTTTAACGTAGGCTACGGCGCACGTTGGGGATACTGGGGTACGGGCTTTCAACGCGATATTAGCGCCCGTGAATACGAAGTGGGTACTTTGGTGATTGATATTATTGACCGCGAATCAAACCAACTTGTATGGCGCGGCGCAAAAGAAGGCCGTTTAAAGAAAAAACAATCGCCTGAGCAACGCGAAGCATCAATTAAAGAAACAGTCGCTAATATTTTAAGCAACTTCCCGCCGCAAAAGCAGCAGTAAGTTAAAATTACCACTATGTAAGTTTTAAAAAGCTCACATTATGTGAGCTTTTTTGTGGGTAAAAATAATACCCAGTCTTAATTAGCGCACCGTCGTTAATTTGGCAAAATATTCAAAGGAAGAAATTTAAATCTGATAAGTATTATGATAAATTAGGAACAAATATTTAAAGGAATAAATAGTATGTCATTAGATCCAACCTTCGAACTTAAAATTAAAAATCTATTCCCTAAGGAAGTTTTACGTGAAATGTTTGCTTCATTAGACTCTGATCCAGAATTTAGACACGCTGGCGTTATCTTCGAGGCCGAGAAAGATAGTATTGCAAAACTCTCTGTAAATCCTGGTAGTTTACTTTTAAATCCAAGTAGCCATTATAACAGTAAAATATTAAGAGTAAGTTGCAGAGCAGATAGGAAAAATATTTATATTCGCGAATATATATTCCCTAAGCAAATGAAGGCGGATACAAGAATAGATAAAATCAATTCTTCACTATATGATGAATCTATGAGTACTGGCATCTCATGTGTTGGGGCTGTCTCTGGTTGGGTATTAGTGTTCGCCGAAATGGGAGGCGGAGCTGCGAGCTTTGGAGCTACATGGGCTGCAATTCCATTAACATTGACATCTACTACAGCTGCTACTTTTCAGTGTGGTGTTGGAATTGGCCGTGTATTTAATCATTTAAGTGGTAATGCAGAATATAACCAATGGCTTGATACATCTCCTACTTTTTCAACTTTGATGGTTACATTAGATGTTATTCAAGTTGCCGACTTAACTAAAGCTGGCTTAGAAGCTGGTTCATTACTCGTTAAATTTAGTCAAAATAAAGCATTAGGGCAGAATAAACTATTAAAAATGTATAAAGGAATGACTCGGGAAAATCGTAAAAAGCTTGCAGTAGAACTTTTGAAACTTAAAAAACCTGAGTTAATTAAAAACCAGAAATTACTTAAGCAAGTTTTGAGAGGACAAACTCTTCTAGATGATGGCACTAAAGCAACAAAGGTATACACTCAGGCACAAGTACAGAGATTAATCAGAAGCTCTTTTTACAAGGCATTTCTAACAAAAGCATCATTAGCTACTGGAGCAGGAGCTGCAGCCACGATGTATGGAAGCGTAAATGGCTTACATAATAAAATAAGAAATTCAGCGAGCTATATTATTGGCATAACTACAGAGTGATATATGTTAAATAAATTTAAAATAAAATATCTAATTATTATTATAATTTTGATTGGATTCTGTATTGGCTTTTTTAATATTAGCTGGCCTAGTTTTAAACTCTCTAACCATAAAATCACTTATATACAAGATAAGCTTAAAAACGGTGAATTATCACCTAAAATGGTAATAATACCGCCAGGGACAGGTACCATCGGCGGTGAAAATTTTCGCTCTTTTCAAGATGAAGCACCTATTTTTAAAGCGAAAATAAAAGAAAGCTATGCACTGAGTGAAACCGAGATTACTTTTGCGCAATATGATCAGTTTTGTAAAACCGGGATTAGGTCGTGTCCTGACGATGAAGGCTGGGGCCGGGGTAAGCAACCTGTTGTAAATATATCTTGGTTTGATGCTGTTGCTTACACAAAGTGGCTAAGCAAAGAAACTGGCAATATTTATCGCCTGCCTAGCGAAGTTGAGTGGGAATACGCAGCTCGCGCTGGAACAACGAGTAAGTTTTGGTGGGGTAATGATTATGAACAAGGCATTGATCACTGCGATAGAGATTTAGGGGGTTGCCCAAAGGGGGCTGATTTAGGGCACCCTTGGCATGTAGGTACGTTAAAGCCAAACCCTTTTGGCTTATATGACGTCACTTCTAATGTGTATGAGTGGGTAGAGGACTGTTATGTAGATAATCATAACAATGCAACAAAGACTATTGCTCCTATTAAAATAGTTAACTGTAAGAATAAAACGGTTAAAGGGGCTAGTTGGACCATGCCACAACCACACGTACACCACTCACTCAGGTTTGGGTTTACTATAAATGCACGAGCTAATTCTATTGGTTTTAGGGTATTAAGAGAAATTAAAAAGGTTAAATAAAGGATTAAAATGAAACCTACATGCCTTAGTTGCCATAATAAGATCAAAAGTACGGAAATAAAAAACACTAATAAAAAAGGGATACTTTTTGAAGTAGAGTGCCCATATTGTCAAACATGGATACGTTTGAATAAAACACTAGAAGTGTTAAAAACACTTGGAGTATCACTTTTATTAATAACTAGCTTGCTAAATATTTTCAACATTCAAAGTGAATATAGTTTAGTTTTCTCAACCGTTGGTTTTGTCGGAATATTTATAGCTATGATTATTACTTTTTTTGGTAAGCATGAAGCAATCAAATAATAAAAAAACAAAAAAGAAGCCAAAAATAAAACATGCTAATATTAGTAATACTAGAATGCTGTTGAACCAAGTAGCATTCTCTTTGTTTTCTTTTGCTGTAGGGTTATTACTTATAATAATCGCCGTAAAATCTATATACGACGGTTATGTTCATACACCAACAGATTATCGAGTTGAATCTGAGGTTTATTTTTTCTCTACCTCTCCATTTGCTTATCTTTTTAACCTTTTTTTTTACTTAGGGTGTGGGATCTTTTTTTTGGCTATACCGTACCTAAGTAGAGACATGTTTCCGCGTAAAAAAGAGAAAAAACTAAGCAAAAAAGCTCAAAGAAAAAATAAACAATAGTTTTTATTAACTCGTTCTGTATTTATGCAATAACTCAAAAGGTATATGGCAATAGTCATCAGGGTGGTTGGTTAAACGGTCTTGGTGCTCAGGATCGCTTGGTACGTAACTAGTTAACGGCTCTACCTGTACTACAATTTTATCGGCATCGCTGCGCTTTTTGATATAGTTGTTTGCTGCCTCTAAATGGTTTTGGTGTTTACTGTAAATGGCAGTGCGGTATTTAGGGCCTACGTCATCCCCTTGTTTATTAATGCTGTATGGGTCAATAATTTCAAAAAAGTAGTCAAACAGCTTATTTAGGGTAACGGCGTTTGGGTCATAAATTACCTTTACGCATTCTGCATAACCATCGTATTCGCCACCTGTCGTTTTGCTTGTTCCATTAGCGCGCCCTGCCTGTGTGATAACAACACCTGGTAAGTGTTTCATAAACTCTTGTACACCCCACAGGCAGCCACCAGCAAAATAAATAGTATTGTGTTCTTTAGTATCCATTATAAATGTTACCTAATGAGAAAAGTGTGAATGGTTATCAAATGCAGTTATTAACAAATTAATGTACAATCGCGCACAAAATGTCTGCTGTTACATTTAGTTATTTTATCATGCTCAAATATAAGCTTTGAAATTAATTGTAACCGCCGCTACAAATAAAAAACGACGAGAAACACATGAGCCGCACACCACACGTTATATTACCTGCACTGTTATGCAGCGTTACCCCATTTGTTGATGCCAATACGCTACCTAATGGGTCATCAATCGAGCAAATAACGGTTGAAGCTTCGCCTACTGCGAATAAACTGCCTGTCGGTACATTTGACTCGCCTATTTCTAATTTAGAATACGATCCGCGTGTAGATCTTCAATCACGAAATATGGCTGAGGCACAAGCTGATGTAACTATTCGTGGCGGTATTTTTGAAAACACCGGCTTTAAAGTAGGCAGTGCTACCCTGCTTGACCCGCAATCTGGTCATTATTTTGCTGAAATTCCCATTGCACCGCAAATGCTAAGCGGCCCCGCAGTTTTAACCGGTGCTGATAATGCACTGTACGGTATGAACAGCTCTGTAGGTACGGTTTCGTTTGGTTGGAAACCGATTATTACTGGCGGTAGTGTATCACTTGGTACTGGTACGAATGACTTTAATCTTCAAAGTATTCACGCAGCTAAAAACACACAACTTGATAGCTTAGTTAACTATACCCTTGGTTTTGAAGGTGAATATTCTCACTCGCAAAGTGATGGCACTATTGATAATGGTGACCATCACTTTTCACGCGCCTCAGCTCGCGTGCAATTAGCAAGCGAGGATAGCCAAACCGATTTATTTTATGGCTCGCAAGATAAGTTTTTTGGTTGGCCTAACTTGTATACCCCTTTTGGCGTTAACGAAACTGAAGATCTAGAAACCCGCCTTTGGATGCTTAATCACAAACAAAATTACGCTGAAAACAGCAATTTTGAAGTATCGGCATATTACCGTACCCATGATGATCACTATATTTATTCGCGCGAAAACCCAAGTGCATTTGAAGCGTTTCATAAAAGCGAAGTTAAATCGCTGGCTCTTTCGGGCCGCCATGCACAAAGCAATGCACTGGCAATCAATTACTCTGCACAGTTTATTGATGACTCGATTGAATCAACCACACTTGAAAACAACTTTACCTCACGAAAATATTATAAGCTGAGCATATTGCCCCAATACACTATGGCTTTAAAAGCGAATCAGCAGCTTACTTTTCGCTTAGGGGCTGCGTATGATGATACTAATCGTGATGATGCTGAAATATCAGCTATTGGTGATATAACCTTAAATACCCAAAACAGTGACGGCACAGCGCACAGTCTTTATTTATCATACGCGCAGGCAAGCCAAGTTGCAGGCTACACAGCTATTGGTGGCAGCGATTCTGGCGGGTTATTTAGAAGTAACTACAACCTTGAGCGCGAAACGACTTCAAACTTAGAACTAGGCTTACTACTTGAAGAGCAAAGCTGGCAGTTAAACTCAGCTATTTTTTATCGAAAAGATAATAACTTAACCGACTGGACCTTTAATTTTGACTCTACCTCTGCGCGCTTTGCAAACCCAGTTGATATTGATACTGCAGGGGTTGAATTTTTAGCGACTAAACACTTTGATACTGCAAAACTTATTGCTAGCTACACCTATTTGCATAAATCAGAAAACTATGGCGCTGCCGATATTGATGCTAGTTTTTACGCGTTAAACTTTCCTGATCACCGTATAACACTCGGCGCTGTGTACAACCCAACTGATATTTTAGAATTTAGAATAGACAACGAATGGCGTACACAACACAAAAACGCACTTAGAAACGGCCACGACAACGCGTTATTTACCCAGCTCACGCTTAAAATAACCCCGCCACAGTTAAGCAATTTATTTATTACTTTAGCGGCAGATAACTTATGGGATGAGTCGTTTGAAGAAATACCCGGTACACCAGGGCGCGGTGAACAATATACGTTAAGCGCAACGTATAGTTGGTAAGGTAATCTCCCCATTTTTAATGGAGGCTATCTGTAGAATTTTCGTTGTTTAACTTTTCCAGTTTTTGTATGGGTGTTATCCCACCTATGCCCATGTTAGGGCGTTCATTATTATAAGTCCATAACCA
>Ga0209452_1000161_pt1 | contig 20175 bp, 19 predicted proteins | sample WorMetimpBELIZE1_FD_187388 | JGI IMG/M metagenome (GOLD analysis project Ga0209452, IMG submission 187388) | Marine gutless worms symbiont microbial communities from Max Planck institute for Marine Microbiology, Germany - Olavius imperfectus... | ecosystem: Host-associated > Annelida > Digestive... | reverse complement strand
AAATTAGTAAGTGCATTACCCCATGCACATACCACTGCGGAGTGGTAGTTCAGTTGGTTAGAATACCGGCCTGTCACGCCGGGGGTCGCGGGTTCGAGTCCCGTCCACTCCGCCACTTGTTATTTCCTCAATAGCAAGTTTATAAATTCCTTGTTTAAACTTCTGAATAAAATAAATTTTAGCTATCAGCTATCAGCTAACAGTCATAATTTACACGTAAACCGTAGTAGATTTGAATTAAAAACACATAGCTTAATTTTTGGTTTTGTTCATAGCTTTACGTGTTATCAAAATTCAAGTTGTCCCTTGAGGTTGTTTATATGGCTTGAGGCTAAGTGATAGCGCCGCAGATGTAAAAAGCTTATCTATATAGTGAAGTGTTAGAGAAAAACGCTGTTGATGACACAAGCTTTTTCAGAGCTCCTGATACTGTTTCACTTTGCTAAAAGATTTATCGTTATTAGAAAGCGGCATTACTTTCCTGTTAATGTTGCTTTAGAGCTGTGGTGATGGGTTTTGTTTCTCATAAAAGTTTATTTATAATCTCACGCTTACTTATAGGGATATTTTATGATTGAAGTGATTGGATTACATAAACAGTTCGCTGAAAACATATTGTACAATGGTTATAACGTGCGATTCTGTGCACCGAAAATATGCATCGAAGCACCTAATGGCCATGGGAAAACAACGCTATTGATGATGTTAGCGGGGCTTGAAACTTACGAAAGTGGTGAGCTTTTGTTTTCTGGAAACACATTAACCGAACCACATAAGCAAGTTGCTATAGCCTCAGACTGTATTGCTTTACCCGACTTCTTAACAGCAAAGCAAATAATTAACTTATCCTCAAATACATTTGGCTGTCGTTGGCCAACAGCTATAGTTGATGGATTTCATTTTAATGAATTTCTAAATACGCGCTTAGACGCCCTCTCGTCAGGTAATCAAAAGAAATGTCAGTTAATTTTAGCGCTTATGCGCGATGCACCTTACTTACTGTTAGATGAACCCACTGCAGCGCTTGACCAAGCGAGTATTGCGTATTTATTAACTTTACTCGATAGGTACTTAATCGATAAGCCAAGCGGACAAATAATTATAACTTGTCACGAACCGGCACCATTTATTAAACATGGCTTTGAGTGTATGCCTTTATGATTGCAAATTTAAAACAGTCAATTGGCCAATACCGTTATTTTATGGATTATCGTTTTCAGGCATATAAAACGGAACTTATGCAACTGCTGTTGCAACTGAAAAGCTTTGGGTTGTTATTTTTAGTGGTATTAGGCTCGTCAATATTAGGTTTAATATTGCTACTATTTTTAGGGCTTGGAAAAATTATTGATAGTAGTGATGCTCCTCAATATGGTGCGCAAATGGCTTGGCTGTATTTGCTGCTACAAAGTGTCATGTTAAGCGCAATGAAGTCCGCAATAAAAAACTCCCGCCAACGATCGTTTCAACAAATATTGGTAAAGCGGTATTGGCTTGGTTTGATGGATATAAAGCTTTTGCTGTTAAGTAATGGTTGGTTGATTGCAAGCCTTGTTATCGCGATTGACCTGAGCATAAACCAGTGGCTTAGGGTGCCGCATTTTTTGGTGTTTATACTATTACAATTTACCCTCGGCATTTTGTGTTTATACAAACCATTAGCGCTTGTTTATCGGTTTTTGTTATCCGCAATATGGCTAATGGCACCGTCTGATGTAACTCCTCTAACTTATCAGTGTGGCTTTGTGCTGTTATTTGCCTTAAGCACCTTAGTGGTACCTTTTAATTTTACGGCTAAATTAGAGCTAAGCTCACTTACCGGCTTTTGGCTTATGTTTTTTATGCAAAATAGTTGGACTTTAGTTTGGCGAGGGGCTCTATTGCTGTGCGCCTTTGTTGTATCGCAGGTGTTGCTACAACAGCGAGCAGATTTAGTTATTATTTTCAGTATTGTTTCACTAGCCTATTTGGTGTTGTTTAGTAGCTCATTGCACTTTGATTGTAGTCATATACATCAACAATACAGTGTGTTTTTTAAAATGCAGAACAAGCAAACAGCCTTTTTTGCTAGCCAATTTATTCCAAGTTTAGTTATGTTATTGCCCGCACTTATTGGGTATATGATCTTATTCAATCTGACAAATAATGTATTGGTGTTAATAGGTATTATTTGGTGCTTATTGCAACAAGTTATCGCACAAAAAAAACCAGCGCATTATGCGCTGGTTTGGATGATGACAACAGGCGTGCTGTTGGCTGCGTTAACCTAACGGGTTATGCGGCATCAGCTTTGCTGTCTTCATTTTTACGTGCGGCTTTACCTGCTAATAAATCAGCGGGGTCAAAGTCATCTACGTTAATTACATCTAAACGGGCTTTTTCTACAGCGGCTAATTTATCAGCTTCTGCTTGGCTCAATATGCCAGCTTCAAGGCCCATTTGCGCTACTTTATCTAGTTGGAAGAATGGCAGTTTAACGCCTTTTTCTTTACATACTCGTTCAAATAACGGCTCTACAGCAAGTACATCTTTAAGTGTTTGCTCTTGACGGCCCACAAGATTTAGTGGCTCGTCTTTTAAGTAAACATAGCTTGCTAAACGGTTACGCGTTTCGCTTGGTACTTGTAGTATTTGTGCTAGTTTGTGTTCAAGTTTGTCGGTAGGTTTGCGAACCGGGCGACCAAACGGGAATAACAATACTTTTAATACACCACGTAATGGCGCAGACGGCATGTTATTAATTAAATCAGCTAGAGCACGTTGGCAGTGGTAAAGATGATCCTGACAACTCCATTTTACTAAAGCTAAATCTTCTTGTTTACGGCCTTCGTCGTTATAACGCTTAAGCGTTGCAGACACTAAGTATAAGTAGCTTAGTAAGTCACCTAAACGTGCCGAAATACGTTCTTTACGTTTAAGCGAGCCACCAAATACCGCCATGCTAATGTCAGACATTAGGGCAAGTGATGCACTAAAGCGTGATGCTATACGGTAAAACTCTGCAGTCTCGTCTTTGTAAGGTACGCTGGTAAAACGTGCACCGGTAAGGGCAAGCCACTTAGTACGTACAAGGTTAGACATAGTAAAGCCAATGTGACCCATTAGCGCTTTATCAAATACGTTAAGCGCTTCTTCGCGGTCTTCAATCTCACAGGCTCCAAGCTCTGTAAGTACAAATGGATGACAACGAATTGCACCTTGACCATAAATGATCATATTACGAGTCAAGATGTTGGCACCTTCTACTGTAATAGCAATAGGGGCACCTTGATAGCCACGACCTAAATAGTTATTTGGCCCAAGCATAATCCCTTTACCGCCAAGTACATCCATTGCATGAATGGTCGACTCGCGCATTTGCTCTGTAAGATGGTATTTAATAATAGCTGATACAACCGATGGCTTTTCACCTAAATCGACTGCACCTGTTGACATACTAACCGCTGCATCTGAGCTGTAAGCGTAACCAGCAAGTTTAGCCAGTGACTCTTCAACACCTTCCATTTTACCAATTGGTAAGCGGAACTGACGACGAATACGGCTGTATGCACCTGTTGCTGTTGCGATTGTTTTAATGCCACCGGCAGAGTTTGACGGTAACGTAATTGCACGGCCCACTGATAAACATTCAACCAGCATACGCCAGCCTTGGCCAGCCATTTCTGGGCCACCAATAATGTAATCAAGAGGAACAAATATGTCTTTACCGCGGGTTGGGCCATTTTGAAATGGTACGTTAAGCGGGAAGTGACGGCGACCAATCTCAACACCTGGTGTGTTAGTTGGAATAAGTGCACATGTAATGCCCGGCTCTTTGTTGTCGCTTAGTAAACCATCTGGATCTTGCAGTTTAAAGGCAAGACCAAGTACAGTGGCCACAGGGGCAAGGGTAATGTAACGCTTGTTCCAGGTAAGGCTAATACCGATCACTTCTTCACCGTTCCATTGCCCTTTACACACTACACCGTAGTCTGGAATTGAGCTTGCGTCAGAGCCTGCTTCTGGTGAGGTTAATGCAAAACATGGGATCTCTTGGCCTTGCGCTAAGCGTGGCAAATAATGATTTTTTTGATCTTCAGTACCGTAGTGCTGTAATAATTCACCTGGACCTAATGAGTTAGGTACACCTACAATTGAAGAAAGTAGCGTTGATTTACTGGTAAGCTTTTGTAGTACACATGATTGTGCAAATGCAGAAAACTCTAAACCGCCGTATTCTTTTTTGATGATCATGGCAAAGAATTTATTATCTTTTAGATATTGCCATACATCTTGCGGTAAATCGGTAAGCTCATGTGTAGCTTCCCAATCATCTAACATGCTACATACTACTTCTACAGGGCCATCAATAAAGGCTTGCTCTTCAATAGTTAGTTTTGGTACTGGGTATTGGTGTAGTTTTTTCCAATCTGGGTTACCACAAAATAAATCAGCTTCCCACCACGTAGTACCAGCATCGATTGCTGACTTTTCAGTGTCAGACATGCTTGGCGTTACTTTTTTAAAGGTAGTGAAAATCGGCTTGATTATATATTGCTGACGAATGCCAGTAACAGAGAGAGGAACTGCGATGATCAAAAAGATCAACCAGCTAATTAAACCAAAAGCACCTGCAAAGGTACCAATTAATAAAGTTGCGGCAGAAACACCAAGTGCTGTGTTCCAACTCGCTCTGTGGTAAATCGCGATGCTGAGCAGTGCGATTAAACCGAGTGTAAATATGAGTGTCATTGCTTATTCCTTAATAGAGGTCAGACCACCTCAGTTAGAGTAGCGCTAGTGAGCGTAAGTTTCAAGTACATTACAGCGTTAAATTAACGACAAACTTGCTATTTTGCATGTCATTATTCCCTTTATAAGGAACAAGCATGCGCTGCTGCTGTGTTTAATTCAATCACAGCGATTATTTAAGCGCTAAAAATCAGTAAATCAGCTAGCCAAAAAAGTTTTTTTAAGTAAGTATGTCTTTATTAGCGCACAGCAAAGTACAGCGCTATTTATACGTATTTTTTAAGGGTTAGTTTATTAATGTGTGAATTACTTGGCATGTCGGCCAACGTACCAACGGATATTTGTTTTAGTTTTTCAGGACTTTTAGAGCGCGGTGGCAATACCGGCCCGCATAAAGATGGTTGGGGTATTACGTTTTACGAAGGAAAAGGCTGTAGAACCTTTAAAGATCCTGAACCGAGCTACCAGTCAGAAATTGCAAAATTGGTAAAAGCTTACCCCATTAAAAGTGTGTCGGTGATAAGTCATATCCGCCAAGGAAACCGTGGTCGAGTATGCCTTGAAAATACCCACCCGTTTACCCGCGAGCTTTGGGGAAGGGAGATCACCTATGCACATAATGGCCAGTTATCTAACTATCACGATTTAAAACCACAATATTATCGCCCAGTGGGCAACACCGACAGTGAACTGGCGTTTTGTTGGCTACTAGATAAAATCCGTGAAAAATACCCAAAGCGTCCCTCAAATATGGCTGCTGTTTTTAGATACGCTGCAAAGCTTTCGCATACGTTGCGTGAAAAAGGCGTATTTAATATGTTATTGACCGACGGCGTATTTGTATTAGCGTACTGCACTAATAACTTACATTACATAACGCGCCGTGCGCCATTTGGTAAAGCTACATTAATTGATGCTGACATGGTGGTTGATTTTAACGAAGAAACCACACCAAATGATATAGTCACAGTAATAGCCACGCGGCCATTAACCAACGATGAGCGGTGGCAAAAAATGCAGCCAGGGGAGTTTGCGTTATTTAAAATGGGCGAGCTAATTTAACTAGTTCAAAAGCAGATACAAAAAACGCGATTTAAAATCGCGTTTTTTGTGATTGCTATCACCGTGTTTACGGTGCTTCTGATCTTACTTCGCTGGTCTCGCTTACTGGAGTAGCAACAGGTTGGGTAACAGTAAATGAATTCATTTGAACTTCAAATTGCTCCATGCCTTTTTCGCCTTTCCACATACGTACTAGCATGTAATCCATTTCTGGCGCAAACCAGGCCAGCGCTTGTCGTTTATCATTATCGTATAAACGTTTTACTTTTATCGCTTCTACGTTACCAATTGGCAACGAAATCATTTCCTTGCCAACCACTTCAAAATTGTAGTCGCGGCGATTGCCTTTTTTATCAATAAGCGGAAACGAAAAATAAGTTTCGCCTTTTTTTAAGCCTTCGCGTACTTGCACTTGATACGAAATAGCATCTTGAAATTCGTCAGTCCATTCGCATTTTAGCGGGTACTTGCTAGTGCTGCTGGTTACCACTTTGTTTTGTGTATCAAAGTCTATTTTATAATCTTTATCTGGGCCGGTGCCGGTGCGCACCATATTGTAATGATGTGGCGTGACTTTGTTATTTAAAAAAGTAAATACAGAGGTTTCTTCTCGCTCATCGGAGAAAATCATCCACTCAATGTTGCTGTGATAAGTAAGTTGATACGTTTGCTCGCCAACTTTTTTAAGTTCACGTACTGCCTCGCCATGATTTTTACCTTTGCGTAAAATATCATAGCTTGCTTGATACTCTGTTAATTCGCCTGCAATAAGGCTAGTAGGAAGTAAAGCGCCCACACATAACAGCAGGGCACTTATTTTTTTATTGTGGGTAGTGCGCGCCGTGTGCAGGAAGTTGTTTTTCGTCAAGAACTGCATAATCTGCTTCCATAGTAAGTCGTTGTTCACTGAACCATTTGACCACCAAAGGATAAATTATATGCTCTTGTTCGTGCACGCGTTTAGCTAATGTCTCTGCTGTATCATCCTTGAGTACAGGTATTTGCGCCTGAAGAATAACCGGACCGCCGTCTAACTCTTCAGTTACAAAGTGAACACTTACGCCATGAACATCGTCTTTTGCATCAATTGCTCTTTGGTGGGTATTCAGCCCCTGATACTTAGGCAACAAAGATGGATGAATGTTCAACATTTTTCCAACATATTTTTGCACTAAGCTAGGAGTAAGAATACGCATAAACCCAGCTAATACAACTAGATTTGGCATAAAAGAGTCAATAACGTTCATTAATTGCGCATCATAGGCCTCGCGCGAGTCAAAATCTTTGTGACTGAGCACTTTAGTAGCAATACCTGCTTGTTTTGCACGCTCAAGGCCGTAAGCGTCTGCTTTGTTACTTATAACAGCCGCTATGTGTCCGTTTATTTCGCCGCGCTCACAGGCATCAATAATGGCTTGTAAATTAGAACCACTACCCGAAATTAATACCACTAAGCGAATGGGTGCCATTACTTAGCACCACCTACAATTTCTACTTGCTCTTCGCCGGCAACGGCATCTTGAATTTCACCAAGGTGCCAAGCGTTTTCGCCAAGCTCTTTTAAAATACTTAAGCTTTGCTCAAGCGCATCGCCAGGTACGACTAATACCATGCCTACACCACAGTTAAATGTGCGGTACATTTCGTGGGTAGTAATGTTGCCGTTTTCTTGTAACCAGTTAAAAACGGTTGGCCACTGCCAGCTATCACCTTTAACCACAGCTTTTGCAGACTCTGGCAATACGCGCGGAATGTTTTCCCAAAAGCCGCCGCCAGTAATATGCGAAAGGGCATGCACGTCAACTTGTTTAAATAACTCAAGTAACGGTTTAACGTAAATACGTGTAGGCTCTAATAAGTGCTCGCCTAATGTTTTACCTTCAATAACTTGATTCGTATCGGCGTTTGATACTTCAAGCACTTTACGAATTAAAGAAAAGCCATTTGAGTGAGGTCCGCTAGAGGCAAGGGCAATAAGTTGATCGCCGGCTGCTACTTTTGTGCCATCAATAATTTTAGATTTTTCTACTACACCGGTACAAAAACCGGCCATGTCGTAGTCTTCACCATCGTACATACCTGGCATCTCTGCTGTTTCGCCACCAATTAGGGCACAACCCGAAATCTCACAACCTTTACCAATACCGGTTACTACATCGGCCGCTGTGTCTACATCTAGTTTACCAGTTGCATAGTAATCTAGAAAAAACAGGGGTTCAGCGCCTTGTACTATTAAATCGTTTACACACATTGCAACTAAATCAATACCCACAGTGTCGTGTTTTTTTAAGTCGATAGCTAAACGTAGTTTAGTACCTACACCATCAGTACCTGCCACTAGTACTGGCTGTTTGTAACCTTCTGGAATTTCGCAAAGAGCGCCAAAACCACCAATTCCGCCCATTACTTCTGGACGACGCGTTTTTTTAACTACGCCTTTAATACGCTCAACAAGTGCATTACCAGCGTCGATATCTACGCCCGCATCTTTATAGCTTAATGACTGTTTTTGTTCGCTCACAGGTTTTCCTCAAATAATTGCTTGGGGTTGCTTTTCGATAGCTTAGAAACGCGCGTATTTTACAACAATTGCAACTGCGCGGCTAGCTCAAATATAGCTTTGAAATAATTAACAAGGACACTTGTCCGCTGTTTGTTGTTTAAATAAACAAAAAAACGCCCGCAGGCGTTTTTTTAGTAATTAAAGGCGTTAAATTAACAGCTATGCTTTTGCAGTTAAAATAGCTCTAAGTGGTGCTGGGTAACCTTCAATGGTTTTACTGGTGTCGTTTGGATCTAAAAAATCAACTAACGATTCGTTTTCCATCCAGTCAGTTTTACGTTGTTCATCAAGCGTAGTAATTGCGCAATCTTTTATTTGTACATCTTTAAAACCAACGCGCTCCATCCACAGTTTGAGTGCAGCTGTACTTGGAATAAACCACACATTACGCATTTTTGCGTAGCGGTCGGTCGGTACAAGTACGGTGTTTTCATCGCCTTCAATCACTAACGTTTCAAGCACTAACTCGCCACCTGGGCGAAGCTGCGCTTTTAACTGCGCTAAAAAATCAATTGGAGAGCGGCGGTGATACAGTACCCCCATTGAAAAAACCGTATCAAACGCTTTAAGCTCGGGTAGGGCCTCTACACCAAGCGGTAATAAGTGTACGTTTTCGTCTGGGTTGTAGTGTTTTATAGCCTGAAACTGACATAAAAATAAATCAGACGGGTCAATACCCACCACAAATTCAGCGCCTTCACCGCGCATTCGCCATAAGTGATAGCCAGAGCCACAACCTATATCTAATACTGTACGGCCTTTTAGTGGCTCAATATGAGGAAGCAGACGGTCCCATTTCCAATCGCTGCGCCACTCTGTGTTTATTTCAATACCGTGTACAGTAAAGGGGCCTTTGCGCCAAGGCATCATGCGCTTTAATAAATGTGTGGCTTGTTTTTGCTCGCCTTCACTCATCTCCCCCGGTGCGCCAATTTCTACTTTAGTGGCAATATCAACGTGGGTTGTTTTTACTTCTGGCAAGTTTTTAAGCACTTTTTGCCATTTTGGTAAATCGCCATGGCTTGCCTCGTTTTGCCAATGCTTTAATTGAGCGGGCAGGGTTTCTAGCCAGTGGCTAAGCGGGCTTTGTGCAATTGCTGCGTAAAATTGGTTAAACCATTGAGACATAAGTCACTCTCTTTATTTAATTGCAATCATTGAGCAAAAATTAAAACATTGATACCACACCTGCGTTTGGCTAAAACCAATGTCGCTTAAACGATTAAAGTGAGTGCTTAGCGTATCGGGACGCATCACGTTTTCAATGGCTGTACGTTTTTGGCTTATTTCAAGCTCTGAGTAGCCATTGTGGCGTTTAAAGTCGTGGTGCAAATCAATTAATAGGTTATCGCATTGCTCGTTTTCGGCTTTAATTTTTTCACTAAGGAGCAGTACGCCACCGGGTTTTAAGTTTGCGTAAATTTTTTCAAGCACGGCTTGGCGCTGCGAAGGCGGTATAAACTGCAAAGTAAAGTTCATAGCTACAACCGACGCATTTTGAATTTCAAGCTCGTTAATATCGCCTAAAGTTACGCTAACAGGCACGTCAGACTTAAAGCCTTGTAAATGCACTTTACAACGCTCAACCATAGCTTGTGAGTTATCTACAGCAATAATATGGCAGTTGTCGGTACGAATATTACGGCGCATGCTTAGGGTAACCGCACCAAGCGAGCAACCTAAATCGTAAAGGTTTGAATTACTTTGCGCGTATTCTCCGGCCAATTTACCCATAGTGCTGACTATGGTTGCATAGCCTGGCACCGAGCGCTGGATCATATCTGGGAAAACCTCAACCACATTTTGGTCAAAGCTAAAATCTTTTACTTGTTGCTCAGAGGCGTAAATACTGTCTTTTATAGTCACTAAGGCAGTCTCTTTAAAAATAATGGCACTATTTTAACATTTTATACTGGATAGTCAGTGATAAATTCAGTAGCTTGGCTAGAATTATGAATAATAAGTACAAAAGAGAAGATTAAATGAGCAAAAGTAAGGTAATTAGCACAGATGATATACTCGCAACGCTGTGTCATTCAGTAACAGGGGTACTATCATCAGCCAGCAATAATGAAATTAGCTACTCGGCTATGGTGCAAAAAATAACGCGCACTTGTATGCGCCCAGATATTGGCTGTTTTGTATTATTTGATGGTGGCTTTACAGGGCTGGTAGTCACTAATTTTACAGCGCAAGCGGCAATGGAAATTTACGGCGATTACATGCGTAACATGGGCATGCCAGAAGAAGAAATTGCTCACAGCCATTTATCAGACGATGTTTCAAATGTAATGGGCGAGCTGATGAACCAAATAGTCGGTGACTTTACCTCTAAAGTGCGCGAGCAATTGCATACCTCTATTACGCAAAATCAGCCAAAAATGATGGCGATTAATAAACAAGTACAAATTTCTGTAGATACCACGATGGACCGCCCACAAGCACGCCGCGTAACCTTTACTACGCGCAACCAAAATATCTTTTACCTAGAGCTGGCAATGGATAAAACAGAGTTTATTAAACTACACGACTTCGACATTGTAGAGGCCATAGACCCAGATGATATTATTGAAAACGAAGCCAAGCAAAAGGCACAAAAAGCAAAGACTAAGTCAAAAGAAGCAGAACAAGATGATGCCGATGATGACTTTATGGCTGAGCTAGGGCTTTAGCACCCAAAGTTGTCAGTTTAAAGCTGTCAGAGTTGAAAAAGTATTAACAATAAAAGCGCGACTTCGTTCGCGTTTTTTATAGTATTAAGCTTAGTCTTGAAGGTTTCTAAATTGCTAGTTAAATATTTTGGATTAGTTCCTAATGAAAATGATGTATTTTCACCTCGAAGCAGTTTTTTGTCGGATGGTTTATTTCGCTTCACCCAACCTATATACCTCAATGATCAAGGTAGCGAGTCTAAACTCTATCCTTACTATAATGAATACTCACCTGCGGATTTAGAGTGGGCTAAACAGCAGTTTATTAAAGATGGTGGAAGTATTAAAAGCGAGAAAGATGAAAAGTTTATAAAGGACCTTTACCTGAGTAGGGCTCCTTATGATAGGTACGGGGATATTTTTCCTCACTTAGTTCAGAGCCAGCTTGGTTTTACTACTTTAGATGATTTTGATAAAGAACAACTTCAAATAAAAGTCAATAGATTAAATAAAGCTATAATTGAAAGTATAAGCGCTAAGTTGGGCGTATTTTCATTCTGTAAAAGTGTGGTCAATGAATTAATGTGGACCCACTATGCATCAGAGGGACGAGGGGTTGCTATAGCCTTTAATCAGAATCATGAGTTTTTTAATAAGGCTTTAATATCAGATATAAGCTATAAAGAATTTGATAGAGCATCAATAACTTACTACAAGGGGACTTGGCGCTTGAATGGTTTACCTATTAAAGATTGGCAATCAATAGATAAAAGAAGTAATTGTGAAGAAATAATTCAGAAACTACTATTTTCTAAACATTCAAAGTGGGGTTATGAGAATGAGACTAGGATTGTAAGCTTACTAGAAGATTGTGATAAAAAGCTAGGAAATACTATCGAGTATTTAGATAATTTGTCAGGTAAAAAAATTTCATATCATGAAATAAATTTGAAGAAAATTCCTTTTGATGCATTTGATTCTTTAGTGTTTGGTAAAAATATTAACCCCGTGCATAAGTCTGCTATCACTAATCAAGTTGTTAGTAACCCGTTGCTCTCTCATTTAAAACTCAAGACTGTAGAGTATGATGTATTTGGAGATTTAAAAGTCATAGATATTTAAAATATTTTAAAGAAGCCCTTAGTCTGTATAAGACTAATTTAAACATAAGGATTCTCTCCCATCGCTACCACCACACAAAAAATTCGTAAATCTAACTCTAACTGATGATACTGCGGCTCCATGTGGCAGCACAGTTTATAAAAGCTTTTGTTGTGATCTTTTTCTTTAAAATGGGCGAGCTCGTGCACCACTAATGCTTTTAATAAAGGCTCGGGCGCACGCAGTAAATCGCTGTTTATGGCTAAATCGTGTTTACGGGTTTTACCTTGCATGCGGTAAGTATGGGTACCGAGTGCATTAGTGACCATATCACCTTGTTTTTTAAATGCAGCGCGGCCAAACGGTGGGGCATTTTTTAAATACTGTTTTTTTAAATCAGTGGCGTAGCTGTAAAGCAGTTTATCGGTGGTGATGGTGTGCGCGTGTGGGTATTTTTTAAGTAAGTAGTCACATACCTTGTTGTTATTTATAAGGCTTAATACTTGCTCAACAATGTTAGCTGGGTAGCCGGTAAAGTAACGTGCGTATTCACTCATTTTCATTCTCTATTTAAAAAAGCGTTGGCTGGTGGGCTTCTTTTTCGCCACTGAATGGCTTTAATACCGGGTGATTATACCCTAGGTCTTCACAAAACTGCCTAGCAAGTAACGGAGACTCTTGGTTATCGGCAGTATGAAAAAACACGTACGGGGTTTTCCCCTCATCAAGCCATTGTTTTACTTTATTGAGCCAGGGTTTATAAAAGGGTTTATAGTCGTTTTGTAAATCGGCTATTACAAAGCGGGCCATCGGCTGCGAGCCAGTAGCTATTGCATGTACCGGTAAGTGGGGCTTTTTTTGTTGTGCATCTATTAAAGCCTCGGTGGTGGGTTTTACTGCAAAAAGCGCACGGGTATCCATAGCAATACGGTTTATATTATTTGCCATTAATAGCTGATTAAGGGCAATTTCGGCCTCACCTTTTTTAAAAAAATCGCTGTGGCGTACTTCTACGCCGTAATTTAGCTCTTCAGGTAATAAATCAATAAATTGTGTAAGTTTAGGCAAGTCGTTTGGGCCAAATGCTTTGGGTAATTGCAGCATTATTTGCCCTGTTTTTTCAAGTAAGGGGGCAAATAACGTTAACCAATCGGTAAGCTCTGTTTGCACATTAGTAAGCGCCAGCTCGTGGCTGAAACGCCGATGAAACTTAAACGTAAATTTAAAGTCATCGGGTACGCTCTGTGCCCAGCGTAAAACTGTACTTGGTGCTGGATCTGCATAAAAGCTGGTGTTGCCCTCTACTGAATTAAAATGCTGGGCGTATTGGCTGAGCATATCGGCGTTTTTACATTGGCGGGTAAATAAGTTGCCTTTCCAGGCATTGCTCGACCACTGAGGGCATCCAATATATAACATAAAAAGCGTGGTTTAATGACTGGGTGGCGCTAGTGTAACAAATACATGTGGTGCTTGCTGTAAATTCAATCACCGAAGATCAACACGCCCTAGCATCTTGATACTACTTGGGTATAATGCAGGGCTTAATTTGATTATTTTTAGATTGCTAGCGGCTTTATTTGTATTGTGGTGACCAGTTTTTTAAATCACACGCCTTAAAACAAATAAATATAACCGTTTAAGCCTTTTATCTGACAGGAAAACTATGCGCTCTATATATTGCGGACAGCTAAATAAAACTCACGTAGATCAAGAAGTTGAACTATGTGGCTGGATCAACAAACGACGTGACCTTGGTGGACTTATCTTTGTCGATTTACGCGATAGAGAAGGTTTAGTACAAGTGGTATTCGATCCAGAAGTTGAAGGACTAATGGATACTGCTAATAAACTTCGTCAAGAATTTTGTGTGCAGTTAAAAGGGGTTGTTCGTGCACGCCCAGACAGCCAAGTAAATAAAGACATGGCAACAGGCGAAGTAGAAATTTTAGGTACTGAGCTTACTATTATCAACCGCTCTGAGCCGCTTCCGCTTGATTTTAATCAAACAAACTCTGAAGAGCGCCGATTAAAATACCGCTACTTAGATTTACGTCGCCTTGAAATGAGCGACCGTATTAAACTGCGTGCTAGAGCAAGTAGCTTTGTTCGTCGCTTTTTAGATGACAATGGCTTTTTAGACATTGAAACACCGGTACTTACTAAAGCAACACCAGAAGGTGCACGCGATTACTTAGTACCTAGCCGTGTTCATAAAGGTAGCTTTTACGCATTACCACAGTCGCCACAGTTGTTTAAGCAATTGTTGATGATGTCGGGTTTTGACCGTTACTACCAAATTGTTAAATGTTTCCGTGATGAAGATTTACGTGCCGATCGTCAACCTGAATTTACCCAAATAGATTTAGAAACCTCGTTCATGAGCTCTGATCAAGTTCGTGGAATGACTGAAAAAATGATCCGTGAAATGTGGCAATCATTATTAAACGTTGATTTAGGCGATTTCCCAATCATGCCTTACAGCGAGGCAATGAGCCTTTACGGTTCTGATAAACCAGACTTACGTAACCCAATGAAGCTTGTTGATGTAGCTGATTTAGTAAAAGACGTAGAGTTTAACGTATTTTCAGGCCCAGCTAATGATGAAAAAGGCCGTGTTGCGGTATTAACTGTGCCAGGTGGCGCTAAGCTTTCACGCAAGCAACTTGACGATTACACTAAGTTTATTAGCATTTACGGCGCTAAAGGTATGGCGTGGATGAAAGTAAACGACCGTGATGCAGGCGCTGAAGGTGTTCAATCTCCAGTGGCTAAGTTTTTAAACGAAGAGGTAATTACCCAGTTACTTGAGCGTACTAACGCACAAACGGGCGATATTATTTTATTCGGTGCCGATAAACGCAACGTTGTAAACGAAGCAATGGGCGCGCTTCGCTTGAAGATTGGTGTTGATTTAGAAATAACTAACCTTGATAGCTGGGCACCACTTTGGGTTGTTGATTTCCCAATGTTTGAAGAAGATGACGAAGGCACGCTACATGCAGTGCATCATCCATTTACAGCACCAAAAGGTATTAGCGCAGCAGAGCTTGAAGCAAATCCAGCAGCGGCTATTTCAGATGCCTACGATATGGTATTAAACGGCTATGAAGTAGGTGGTGGTTCGGTACGTATTCATAATGCTGATATGCAAGAAGCCGCATTTAGAATTTTAGGTATTGAAGCGCAAGAGCAACAAGACAAATTTGGTTTCTTACTTGATGCTCTTAAATACGGCACACCACCACATGCAGGTCTTGCGTTTGGTCTTGACCGTTTAGTTATGCTTTTATGTGGTACCGATAACATTCGTGACGTTATTGCGTTCCCTAAAACTACCCAAGCATCGTGTTTATTAACCGATGCGCCTAGCAAAGCGAATAGTGACTCGTTAACTGAGCTTGCAATCAGTGTGGTAGAAAAAGCAATTCCTAGCGAAGAGTAACACCGCGCGTAACAAATGCGCTTGGCTAGATTTACAAACCCTTAGGAGTATACCTAGGGGTTTTTTTATGGTTAAATTTAAAGCAATTCATACCACTCATGTTAAGTTACTAGTTTATTAACACGCTAAAATCGTTAAATATTTAAGTTGATTGGTATCACATATTATTCAAAAGAGAGGGAGTTCTTATGTCGTTTAATCTCACATTATTTGGTGAATTTTTAGCTTTTTTTATTTTGTTTTGCATTCCAATTTTTGCGCTGATTAGCTATAAAATAGGTAAACACAAAAGCACCATGCCGGGCGTTTTAGCTTTTGTGGGCGGATGCTTAGCGATATTTCCGCTCTTTGACTTAATTTTTATCGCCTTACTAGCGCTTAAACAAGATTTGCCAAAAAACAGCCCTTATGCCCATTAAACAACCCTAAATACGGACACGTAGTTACAGTGCCAATTTCTAATAATAGCTATTATTGCGATCAGCAATTTAGTGCCTTACAGCTAGCAAAACACACACTCGAAAACACAGAGTTTGAAGCATGTACGTTTATAAATTGCGACTTATCTCAGGGGCAATTTAAAACGTGTCGATTTATAGAGTGCAGCTTTGAGCATTGCAATTTATCGAGCATTGATTGGGGATACAGCTCGCTTGAAAATGTAAGCTTTAGCCATTGTAAGTTAAACAGCGTGCAATGGAGCAATGCTGATTGGGGAGCGCTAAGTATAAATGCGCCGGTGAGCTTTAATAGCTGTGAGCTTAGTAACTGCTCTTTTTTTGAATTAACTTTAAAATCACTAAAATTAATTCACTGTTTTGCAAAGAATGTTGATTTTAGACACGCTAACCTAGCGAAAAGTAAATTTACGGGGAGTAATTTTCGCGATAGTGAGTTTTTTCAAACTACGTTAACTGACTGTGATTTTGTAGGGGCTACAGAATTTAATATAGATTTAAACAGTAATGCGTTAGCGGGAGCTAAGTTTGAGCGTTTTGAAGCCCTTAATTTACTTACAAGCCTTAATATTGAGCTTTGCGATTAATATGTGAGGAGCGTTTAGAAGCTGCATATTGCAAGCCTCTAAACAATGAATAACCTTCAATAAGATTAAACAGTGGCCTGTAGCTTGGTATTAACAGCTAGGGCCATTTTTGTTACGTGCGCTTGCTAATGTGCGAGCAATTTTAAGCAGGGCAGGGGTAATGTCATCAGCGCCGTCTTTGATCAATTTGGTTACATCACCCGATGAATATAAGCTATCGCGCGGCGACTTAATACCAAGCTCGCGAACAAAGTCTTTTGTTTTACCTGTGCTGCCCGTTTCAATGAATTTAAAAATAATACGCTCGTTGTTACTTTTTGGCTCGGCCTGTAACACGGCAATTTCTTCTTTATAGGCCTCTATTCGACTTTGCAAAATGTCGATACGTTGTTCAATAGTGCTGTATGATTTCATGGGGTACTTTTCTAAATTAACTAAAAATAATACCTGTATTATCGCATACATTAGCAATGGCGCGCGCTAACCTTTATAGTAAAAGTTATTTTTATTTAAAAACAATAATTTATACGATTTAAAACATGCATAAAATAATAAAAAAGTTACTAACATTAAGCGCATTTAGCCTAAGTGCGAGTTTAATGTCACCATTAAGCGTTGCTGATGACGATGTAATAGTGGATCAAAGCCGCAATCGCACCATACCTATAAATATCACATACCCGAGTGAGAGTGATAACTGCAGTGTAAACACGAAGTGCCCTGTAGCGCTTATAAGTGCGGGTTACGGTATTAACCACACTAACTACTCATTTGCCAGTAAGCTATTTAATGCACAGGGTTATTTAAGCATTGCAGTTGCACATGAGCTAAAAACCGACCCTGCGCTTAATCGCATACAGCCTTACTTAACTACTCGCATGGAAAACTGGCACCGCGGTGTGGTTACCCTTAAATTTTTAGTTAATCAACTCAGTGCGCAATTCCCTGAGTATGACTTTTCCCAACTCACGCTATTTGGGCACTCAAACGGCGGCGATATATCCGCTTTATACGCTGCAATCTACCCAAATGAAGTAAGCCAAATGATTACCCTCGACCACCGCCGCATGTTGATCCCACGTAATAAAAACATACGCGTGCTTACACTGCGCGGTAGTGATTACCCAGCTGATGCTAACGTGCTATTAAACGATAAAGAGCTTAAAGCGTTTCCGGTTAGCCAAGTAACGATAGAAAAATCGCGCCATAACGATATGTATGACGGCGGGCCCAAATGGCTGGTGGAGAGAATAAGTAACGAGATGAAGGCTTTTATAAACTAATAAACCTGTAGATTTTTGCTTTATTGAATAGCGCAGCCATGGCTGCGCTATCTAATTTTAGTTACTCAACTAATTCACTGACTACAATTGGGCTGTTATGCAGGGTTTTATGCACGGGGCATTTGTCGGCTATTTCTAGCAGACGCTGGCGCTGTGCTTCGGTTAAATCGCCGCGTAGGGTTATTTTACGTGTAATGGCTTCAAGGTTTTGCGTGCATTCGCCGTTGTCGCAATCTTGGTAGTAGTCGCGGGTGTGTTCAAGCTCTACTTTTACATGATCAAGCGGCAGCTTTTTTAAGGTTGCATACATACGCAGTGTCATTGAGGTACACGCGCCAAGGCCTGCGAGTATATGGTCGTACGGATCGGGGCCTAAATTACTGCCACCTACCTTTAAGGGCTCATCTGCAAGCCATGTATGATCTTTAGTGCTTACGTGCTGAGTAAATATATGGTCTTTTTCTTCAACCAGCACTTTGCCGTTTTCTAATTTTGCGCTGTAGTTATTTTGCTCATATTTAACGTAGCGGTTTGCCCAATTAGCAATGAGCGTAGCAGCGTACTCGGCATCGTCTTTATTGCTTAACAGGTGGTCGGCGTTATCGAGGCTGATAAAGCTTTTAGGGTGCTTGGCTGATGCGTAAATTTTCTCGGCTTCTGAAATATTAACCGTGGTATCAACAGGGGAGTGCATAACTAAAAGCGCGCGTTTTAATTTTCCTATGTGGCTACGGTCGTACTTTGCTATATCCTCTACAAACTGTTTTTTTATGGTAAATTCGCGCCCAGCTAAGCTCACTTTTGCCTCGCCTGCAGCGTTAATTTCATCTAAGTGGGCTGCAAAGTTATGGGCAACATGTTTTGCATCTGAAGGGGCGCCAATGGTTGTAATAGCCGATACTTCAGGAATATGCTCTGCAGCTGCCAGTACGGCAGCGCCGCCTAAGCTGTGGCCAATTAACAGTTGTGGTGCGTCAAAGTGTGTGCGCAAGTGATCGGCTGCGGCCACTAAATCTTGAATATTGGATGAAAAGTTACTATTGGCAAAGTCACCGTCGCTATTACCAAGACCGGTAAAATCAAAGCGCAGTACGGCTATACCTTGTTGGGTAAGGGCGCGGCTTATCCGTGTGGCGGCAGCAATATCTTTACCACAGGTAAAGCAGTGTGCAAATAAAGCATAAAACTTTACATCACCTGCTGGGCGCTCAAGCTGGCCTGCCAGTTCTAAATCGCCGCTTTTAAAAGATACTTTTTGTCGCATAGAAGAGCCTTAGTTTTTCATGAAAATACATTACAATAATAGATATGATATAAGCACTAATGAGTGCAATTTCAATGTTTTTTATACTTTGATCTCGATCAAGTAAGCTGTTCACTAATTCACCTTGCGGACATTTGTCCTTATGTTTTTAGGGTGGTTTGTCTATCCTCGCACAGCGCTATAATTAAGGCTTTGCTACTTTATTTTGGCATATTAGCTATATTTAAAGCGGCACTGTTCTTACAACCTATTCACTGGAACGTACAATGCAATTACCTACTGTTGATTATAAAGCTCCCGATGCGGCTGCTCAATTTGTTGAATCGTTAAGAAACACCGGTTTTGGTGTATTAAAAAACCACCCAATCCCGCAATCTTTAGTTGAGTCTATTTATGAAAAATGGCAAGACTTTTTTAATTCAGAGCAAAAGCACGACTTTTTATTCTCTAAAGAAACACAAGACGGTTATTTCCCGCCTTCTGTCTCTGAGGTAGCTAAAGGCTTTACAGTTAAAGACATTAAAGAATACTTTCATGTTTACCCTAAAGGTCGCGTGCCTGCAGAGCTTGAAGCTGACGTACGTGAGTACTACCGCTTAGCTAACGAATTTGCAGCAACGCTTTTAAGCTGGGTTCAAGCAGAGGCGCCAGCCGATGTACGTGCCAAGTTTTCTATTGATTTAAAAGACATGATTGCTGATTCTGAGCAAACATTGCTACGTATTTTGCATTACCCACCAATGACGGGTGACGAAGAGCCAGGTGCAATTCGCGCTGCAGCACATGGTGACATTAACTTATTAACTGTATTACCGGCATCGAACGAGCCTGGTTTACAAGTTCAAAAAAACGATGGTGGCTGGTTAGACGTACCGTGTGACTTTGGTAGCTTAATTATTAATATTGGTGACATGTTACAAGAAGCGTCGGGCGGTTACTTCCCATCGACTATTCACCGTGTAATTAACCCAACGGGTAAAGCGTCGACTAAGTCGCGTATTTCTTTACCGCTATTTTTACACCCACTTCC
>Ga0209452_1000160_pt1 | contig 20416 bp, 22 predicted proteins | sample WorMetimpBELIZE1_FD_187388 | JGI IMG/M metagenome (GOLD analysis project Ga0209452, IMG submission 187388) | Marine gutless worms symbiont microbial communities from Max Planck institute for Marine Microbiology, Germany - Olavius imperfectus... | ecosystem: Host-associated > Annelida > Digestive... | reverse complement strand
GTATCTACCGGACAGCGGGTTCAGAAGTTCGTTCTGACAGGGCTCAGTAAGCCGGATGCGTAAATAATGGTAACGGACAAAGCGTGTTGCCGGCTTTGTCCGTTATAAATGGCAAAAAGAGAATGTTACTCTTCAAACGTGACCGAGAATGTCACCGGGACAGCCAGTGTGATGCTGCTTAACTTGGCGACATCCTGAAGTGCCTGAATGCCGCCTTCCAGTTTAAAAGAAGAAGCGTTAATCACAGTCGGGGCTGTTGTGGATACCGTTAACTTGTCATTCGCCAGCTTGCTGACAATCACCTGAAAGGTAGCGGGCGCTTTTACGCCGTGTAAATCCAGTTCACCGGTTACAGAGCCAGTCTTGCTGCTACCTTTTTTCAGCTTCATCAGTTCAGCAGGAACATCTGCAGTGAAGGTGGCATTAGCAAAGTTCGGGGTATCAAACAGCATTTCCTGCATGCGGGTATCACGCAATTCAATGCTGGTGTTCACACTGGTTAGCGGAACGGTAACAGATAACTTACCACCATCGCTGAGCGTGCCGGATAATTCATCGAAGCTGTGAACTTCCGTTATCTGGGCATTCTTGGTAGACAAAAAATGCAGGCTGGACGTATCGCTGTCTAAAGTCCATGCCGCTGAGGCCGGTAAAGCAATACACGCCGATAATGCCAGTAACGTTCGTTTCATCATTCCTTCGCTCCTTTTTCATATTGGACAATGTCCTGCCAGGGGACCCGTTGATCACCAAGCACCACAAAGTCCGGGTTTTCCAGCGTATGACGCTGGTTATAAGTCAGTGGCTCAAAATTCGCTGCCAGGATGCTACCACCGGCTTCCGACACGATGCATTGCGATGCACCTGTATCCCATTCGCCGGTAATGCCTATACGCATGAATACATCAGCTTTACCTTCGGCAATAAAGCATGATTTCAACGAGCAGCTACCCAGAGGTAACGTTTGATAAACCCGTTTTGCACACATGCGGGAAAACACTTTGTCCCGTGACTGACGGCGGCTGATGGCAATCATCACCACACTCTCATGGGGATCATCCAGCTTCCTGACGTGGATCTGTTTGTGCTCATCCGGACTTTCCTTGAATGCGCCGGCATCTTTACTGGCGTAATAAAGCGACTGTCCGGGAGGCCAGAATATGACACCTATAGTAGGTTCATTGTTCTCGATAAGGGCAATATTCACGGCGAAGTCACCGCTTCGGGCGATAAACTCCTGCGTGCCGTCAATGGGATCGATAAGCCAGTAACGCTCCCATGTTTCGCGCTCAGCGAGGCTGGCGTGTTTGTTTTCTTCAGACAGGATCGGAATGTCAGGGGTAGCTTCAATCAGGCGCTTGTTGATGATGTCGTTGGCGAGGTAGTCGGCACTGGTTACCGGTGACTCATCATCTTTGGTGTAGGCGTCGAAATCGCCTTTGTCGTAAACTTTAAGTACCGCTTCGCCGGCTTCAACAGCAATACGTTTGGCTATCTCCAGTAAGGAGGCGCGGGTGTCGTCTGGCATAATGTTATTGCTCCTTTAACCACTTCTGAGCTAAGAACAAGGCGGCGACGCAGCGGGCTTCTTTGAAATCTTCCCGGCCGAGAAGTTCATCTGCCTGGCTGAGAGGCCAGTTGACCACCTCCAGCGGCTCCGGTTCATCACCTTCAAGTGTTTGCGGATATAAATCCCTGGCGAGAACAATGGTCATTTCTGCATTGAAAAATGTGGGGGCCATGCTGACGGTATGAATTACGTTCAGGTCGCGGGCGGCGTAACCTGCTTCTTCCTGGAGCTCACGGTTTGCTGCCTCAACGGGCGTTTCACCCGGATCAATCAAACCCTTCGGAAAACCAAGCTCGTAGGTATGCGTGCCCGCCGCATATTCGCGGATAAGCACCATAGTATTGTCATCTAACATCGGCACAATCATTACAGCGCCACGGCCGCTACCAGCCATGCGCTCGAACTGACGTTCGGCACCGTTTGAGAAAGTAAGATCCAGCCTTTCGACTTTAAATAAACGACTGCGGGCAACAATTTCCCGGTGTTTGATTTGCGGCAATGTTTTGGCGGGATCGATTTTACTCATGTTTATCCGTTACAACTTTCGTTATGATGACAACCAATGCTTAAGCTTAATGTATTTGAAGGAAAATCGCTTGCCATTTCTACCCTGGAGTGAAATCGACACAGTTCTGCTCGACATGGACGGAACCTTACTGGATTTACACTTCGATAATCACTTTTGGATCGAACATTTACCAAAGAAAATCGCTGAACGGAGCGGAAAGCCCGTTGAAGAGTGCAAAGCCACAATGATGGCGCATTACCAGCGGGTGATGGGGCAGATCCAATGGTATTGTCTGGATTACTGGGCTGAGCAGTTAAATATGGACATTATGGCGGCTAAGCGGGAAGTTGAGCACTTAATTTCCATGCGCGATGATACGCTGCCTTTCCTTGATGCTCTTCATGAAACCGGCCGGAATGTGGTGCTGGTAACCAATGCTCATCCGGACAGCCTTTCACTAAAGGTGGAACATACGCGGCTGGATGCTCACATTGATACGTTGATCAGTACCCATGAGTTTGGTGTGACGAAAGAGTCTCAGAACTTATGGAAGCAGCTTCAGGCGAAACTGCAATTTGATCCCGCCCGCACATTATTTGTCGATGACAGCATCACTATTTTACAGGCGGCGAAAAAGTTCGGGATCGGCCACCTTCTGGCCGTAAGTAACCCGGACAGTCAGCAACCAGTCCGGGACATTGATGCATTCCCTTCCGTAACCGATTACCGCACCTTGCTGGACGAAATTCGCCAGTTTCCGGTGGAGAAATAACATGACGGTTTGCATTGTGGGTTCGAAAAATCCGGTAAAGCTGAATGCAGCCCGTAATGCGTTAAGTTTATCCCTGCAATTGCCTGCCCTTGAAGCCATTGGCGTGAATGTGCCAAGTGGTGTGCCGGACCAGCCCATGAATACCGCGCAAACCCGCGACGGAGCTGTAAACAGGGTCAAAGCCTGTCTTGCTGAAGCGGACGAGCGCTCTAAATCACAGGACTGGTTCATCGCCATTGAAGGCGGTGTCGATATGTTTGATGACGGTCCGGCCACGTTTGCGTTTGTTGCCATTTATCATCAGGGCATCTGGTCTGTGGGACGCAGTGCAAACCTGCCTTTGCCTCCATCAGTCTTCACCGCACTAGAGGCCGGTGAAGAATTGGGCCCGTTGATGGATAAGCTGTTCGATACGGACAACATTAAACAGAAAGGCGGGGCAATCGGCCTGCTGACCAACCACCTCGCCACCCGCCAGAGTGTTTACGAACTTGCCATCACACTGGCCATGGCGAAATTTAATTATCCGGATTTGTTCATAAAATAAATACAAGACAAGCGCGGACTGTACACAACTCCCGATACTGGACGAATATATATTACTAAGTTATGATCTGGTCATAACTTGGGCGGTGAGAACTGATTTGGATAATGGATTAGCTAATCTTCTTGCATTACACAATACCGAAGCTCACAGAGATGATGGCTACTGGTGGAAAATCGAGGCGTGGGAAGTACAGCATAGTAAGGAAAGACCCCATGGTATTCGTTATAACCTGACCTTGCACAATAAATATAATAAACGTGTGTTTGGTATGGACAATGCTCATGCAGTAAAGCCTGTCAAAAAGAGAGGATTTACTGGGAAACGCTACGATTATGATCATGTGCATAAGTCGGCCATTGACAAGGGGACACCCTATGTTTTCAAAGACGCAGCTACACTGCTCAATGATTTTTTCACTGGTGTTGATCAAACCATTGAAGCAATAGAAGGTAAAAGGTGATGAAGGCTAGAATCGGTATCATGTCAGAACAGCTCATTCGGGTAAGAGCAATAGCTATTGCTCAGGGAAAATATAAACCTGCTAAGGATGAGCCAAAAATTTGGTACACTTCCCTTAACGGAATATCTCAGATTCTGAATCCGGACAATGTTGCATTGTTGAGGCTCATTGAACGCGAACGTCCTGATAGTGTGTCTGCACTCGCTGAGTTGTCCGGACGTAATAAGTCTAATCTTTCAAATACTTTAAAAGGTCTGAGTGACAAGGGGTTTGTGCGCCTTGAAAAAGGACCGGGACGTAGTCTTAAGCCTGTGGCACTCTTCACAGATTTTGAAATCGTCATTACGCAGGAAATTGAAGATTTACTCGCAGAGTTACAACTGCATGCTGCATAGCTTGTTGTGCTGACTAATTTCCATAAATCTTCTAAGCGCACTTTTGGTTTTTTCATCTGAATAATTCATAAACATGGTGTGAAAAAAATTCCTTATCTGTTAATTGGTTATCACTTGCCTTTGATGATGATTGCCTCTCCCTAAGCGCTAACTGGCTGAAAATAAATCAATTTAATAATTTAATCTTACCCTGGCCTCACCTTTGCACCGCCTTCTGTCCATGTTGAAAACAGGAGACAGAGCATGTCTGATAAAGTACAAACGATTAATCCTGCAACAGAAGAAACCGTTGCCGAATATACGCTGATGTCCGAAGCGGACGCGAATCAAGCCGTTGATAATGCCCATGAAGCCTTTCTGTCATGGAAGAAGACCAGTTTCGACGAGCGGGCTAAATTGATGAATAACCTCGCTGATCAGATTGAGAACAACGCGGACACCATTCTTGATTTGATGACCAAAGAAATGGGTAAGGTGACTGAACACGGTAAGCAGGAAATTGCGCTCTGTGCTTCTATTTGTCGCTACACCGCTGAAAACGGCGAAAAAGTGCTGGAAGATGAAAACCGGGTATATGACGGTGGCAGCGCCATTATTACTTTCCAGCCGATTGGCGTTATTCTGGGTATCCAGCCCTGGAACTTCCCGCTTTATCAGGTCATCCGTTACAGCGCAGCCAATGTCATGGCGGGTAATACAACGGTGATGAAGCATGCCGCCAATGTGTTTGGTATGGCAGAGTTTATTGAAAAACTGTATCTGGACGCCGGTTTCCCGAAAAACGTGTATCAGTCGTTACTGATTGACGGCAAAACTGCCAGCAAGCTCATTGAGCACGATAAGGTGCGCGGCGTGACTTTCACAGGCAGTGATAACGTTGGTAAAACGGTGGCCGAAACCGCAGCCGGTCTGTCTAAGAAAACCGTGCTGGAACTGGGTAGTAACGATGCCTTTGTGGTGTTATCTGATGCTGATATCGATACCGCGGTGGAAGCCTGTGTTCAGGGGCGAATCGTCAATAACGGCGAGACGTGTGTAGCGGCTAAGCGTTTTATCATTGTTGACAGTGTTTATGATGCCTTCCGTGAGAAATTCGTCGCTGCATTTAAAGCGTTGAAAGTGGGTGACCCCACCGATCCTGAAACCGATCTTGGCCCAATGGCCCGTGAAGATTTGCGTGACAAGTTGCATGAGCAGGTTGAGGAGTCAGTGAAAAACGGTGCCACAGTCACATTAGGCGGCGAGATCCCTGATACCACAGGTTGGTTCTATCCGGTCACGATCCTGGAAAACATTAAACCGGGCATGCCAGCGTATGATGATGAACTGTTTGGCCCTGTGGCATCATTTATCCGTGCAAAAAACGATGCGGATGCCATGCGCATTGCCAATGACTCCCGTTACGGTCTGGGCGGCGGTATCTTCACCACGGATAAAGAGAAAGCTATCCGTTTGGCCCGTGAAGAGTTCGATACCGGTATGGTGAATATTAATGGTTATTCACTTGCACAGCCTAACCTGCCATTTGGCGGTGTGAAAGACAGCGGTTATGGCCGTGAACACGGCGGTTTCGGTATGCGTGAATTCGTGAATGAGAAAACGATTTTCATCGCTGAGTAGGCCAGTCTGACGGCCAAAAATAAGGCCTGAATAAGAATTAGCCCCGGAGTCAGGTGACGTCCGGGGCTTTGCTCTTTAAACAGCCTAAAGCTGAATTTCAGTATACCCGTCTGGACCGGGAGCGCCGAAAATGGCAGCGGCCTGATGCACTTCTTCAGGTAATGACGGGTCGGGCTTAAATTTGCCTTCAATTGAGAAGTTTGAGAAACCCTGTTCCAGGATCGCATCCAGTGAGAGACCCAGCATGTTGGGCTCTTTAACGGTAATACCGATACCTTTCCCTTCGCAGCGTAGCTGTGCTGAATAGTTACCAAAGTCGATGGGGCCACGGGTGCCGGCTACGGTGGCATTCAGCCAGTCGCCGAAGCCTGTGAGTTCGTTACAGTCGGGACCGAAAGATAAGGCTTCGACTCTGGCTCTGAACCGGCCGCCGGCGTTAACCGGCAGTGGCAGTTGCACTTCCGCTAACACACGGTCTACCGGCAGAAACAGTAAAAAGTCGTCCGACTCCACGGTTTCAGGATTCAGCAGACTGGTGCGCAGTTCGCCTTTAAACGACACTTCGTCGGAATCACGTAAATTGCCGCCTTTAATGTCGGCGTGCACGCTGCCAATCAGCATGGGTAAGCCCGCAATATCCCATTCCACGTTGGTTACCGGAATGCCTTCTACAACTACCGCCTGCGCTTTACCGTGCCAGACAGTACCGCTGACACCATAAATTTTTACGCCTTTCGGGAGTGTCTGACTCTGTATAAGGTGAACGGCGGGCATGTAAGCCACCACAAAGAAAAGAAACACAAAAACAGCAGCGAGGGTCCAGAGTATTTTCGATTTCATTATTTACCCAATTGCAGTCGACGGATGCGGATCATGCCGGGGGCGTTCCCTTCGGTAAGGTCGGCCTGAAGAATGAGGATCCCCATTTCTTCCATGGTTTGCAGCCATGCCAGCACATCATTGAACGGCGCTTCATCCACCGTCACCTGAATCTGTTCGTCCTGGGGCTGCATACGGGCTATGGCGATTTTAAAACGGGCCGAGGTAGTATTGACCGCCTGTGGCAGTGAGCCATTAAAGGTTTTAATCCCGCCGCTGCGACGAAGTTGTTGTGCGCGGTTTGCATTTTCCTGCACCCACAGCAGCAACTCCTGCTGGTTATCAAGACGGGCTTTCTCCTGCGCTAATCCGTCAGATAAGGGGTGCCAGATCAGCCAGTAGAACATTGCGATAATCATGACTACACCGGTAATGATCACCAGGCGCTGCTCACGCTCACTCAATGCACGGTATTTATCCATTAACTTCATGATTAACCCCGTATCGCGACTGTGCCGATGACCATGTCATCGCGGTTATTAATTGCACCCTGCTCTATTTCGAATCCGGCGGTCTCAGCCTGCCTGCGGAACTGCTCCAGCGACTCAAAATTTCTGCCCTGTGCCTGCATACGGATTTCCGTTCTTGAGGCATCGAAACGCAACGTTTGCGGTTTGATTTGTGATGAGGAGAACGCATTAGTGAGCTGATCCATCATCACCAGCATGGAAGCGCCACCGCCTCCCTGTTCCATTGATGCCATCTCACTGCGGATCTTCAGCCTGAGATCCCGGTAAGGACCCAGCCCGGGAAATCCGGCCTTAACAACCTGATCGATTTGTGCACTCAGGCGGGCATTTTCCTGCTTAAGCTGATAAATACTCACGCCTTTGTCAATGAGGCTGGTGGTCAGAGCGACAACCGCCAGTACTGCGGCGACCCGCCACTGATGCCACTGACCAGCCTTTTTACGTTTAATGCGGTAATCGCCCTGAAACAGATTAAAGTCTGTCTTAACGGCTTCCGTTGCCAGTATGTGCATGGGCAATTCCAGCTCTGTTTGCTGGATATCTGCATTTGGTACTGAGACTAAATCGATGTCGGAATAGTTTTTCACCGGCACCAGGGTATCAGCACGACGTAACTGGCTTGCGAACGCCGGAAGCAACCAGCTCAGTTCCCCCTGCATCCCCTGCCATTCGTCTTCACGGACCAGCAATGCATCACCGATAGTCAGTACGCTCCAGGCACCCGGCGTATGGGGGACAGCCAGAACATCAGGAATGAGTTTGTCGCAAAATAACCCTGCGTCACTCAGCCATTGTTGCCATTCATCCATTTTCTCACGGCTGACAACAGCAACTGCCTGCTGGTCACCTTTTTTCGGACCCATGGCAAAAAACTGTTTGTGGATATCCTGTGCCAGCTCATCTTCCAGCATGAAAGGGATTGCAGTGAGTACTTTACGGCTGGCGCGGGGAGGAAGTGTCACCCAACGCAATAACACGTCACTGGCAGGTGCCAGAGCAATAACGGCACGTTGGCCTGCGCGTTCCTTCAGGGTGGTAAGTTGCGAGGCATCAGGTAATTCGCCGGACGCAATGATCTCCTGTTCACCGCCCGACCATACCAGCCACTGCACCGGATCTTCATGCCGGGAGCCCAGCCTGACCAGTAATTGTTCCATTACTTTACTCCTCCAAATTCACGTCGGATAACGCTTACGTTCTCTCCACCCTGAGCTTTAAACAGCGTACTGAGCGAAAAAGTGGCTTTATTGTAGCTGGTCTTCGTATGCAAAATAAAATATCCGGTGGTCACGGTGAACCAGCTTCGCTGTTCATCACTTAAATCCAGTGCCGCCAGCACGGGCTCACCCAGAAAACTGTCAACGTCTGCCCAGCCATCCTGTGGCCGGCTGCTGATAAGGCTGGTGGCCTGAGACATATCCAGTCCGGTTAGTCCCGCCAGAATGGCCGCCCGCTCTTCTGTGAGCGTATTCACATTGATAGCCAGAGCGGTATCTTCCGGCAGCACGCACACAAGAGGCAGAATAGCATTTAACCACACAGGGCTGACACCGTTTATAAGCCTCAGCTCCGATTGATTGGTCATTAAGCTGTTGGCAGCCAGATAAGGATGCTCACGACTTTCATATTCACTGTCTTCAGCACCGTAGGTACGCATGCGCGTATCGCTGTCGAGCCAGTCAGCCAGACTGTCGCGGACAGTTTCTGCGGTGTAATTGTCGATGTTATCGCCGGTGGCCTCGAGCATACGGCCGAAAGCTTCCATGGCTTCAGTTGTTTGTGTCGCACTGCTCTGATTGTTGTTATCGTCACTTTCACCCAGCGCATTCAGGTTGAAGCAGCTTTGGGCGTCTTCCAGCTGCGCCTCAATACCGCCGTTATCCAGCGGATAAGCAAATTTTTGCGACCAGGGCTGGGTAATTACAATTTTATCGCCGGTTTCATCAAAAATGGTTTTAATCGACTTGCGGGCGAAGGCTTCTGCTCCCATGGCATACCAGTAAGCCTGATTATTATCTTTTAAGTTAGCAGCCCGCTGAATTTGTATTTGCAGGCGGGAGCCCATGTCTGTAGCTATAACCACGACAATAGCCACAATCATAAATACGATGATAAGTGCTACGCCACGCTGCTTTTGAAGCCCCTTCATAAGCTGGCTCCGCTGAGGGTAAATTCACGGCGGATGCGGCCAAAATCATCGCTGACAAATTCAAACGCGATGGCTTTGGGCAGGGTGGCTCCGACAAAACTCTCACGCCAGTTCAGTTCGTCGTTGTCTGACAGGGAGTTTTCTTCTTCATCAATATCGGCAATAAATTCAATTTTAAAATCGCTGATATCTTCCAGCAGCACGCGCACTTTCGGCTCTGTGCCCACTACATTGTCCACGTAATTGGTGTACAGCCGTTCCAGTTTGCCGTCTCTTACACGGTAGGCCACGGCCTGCAGAGTACTTCGCGGCAACATCATTTGCGGGTTTTGCCAGCCGCTGCGCACAAAAGCGAGGCCGTCATTATCGCTTTCATCTGACTCACCGCCACGCATAACAATGGTGTTTGTCTGACCGTCGGTGCGAACTGCCCGTGGCACAGCCTGCTGCATATCCCGCTCGATGGTGGTGACAGCCCGTTGCAGGCGCTGAAACTTTTCGAACCGGGCAGAAGACAGTTCATCGCTGTCGATAACCGTGGTCAGCACTGCCGTAGACGCCACGCCGATAAAGGCAAAAATAGCGATGGCAATGAGTATTTCAACCAGCGTGAATCCCCGTTGCATCATGGTGTCCCGTCATCATCGTCTGAGGTACTATTGGTTCCGCTGGTTCCGTTGGCGCGGGAGTTTGATGATCCGGCTGTTGCTGCAATTTCAGCAGGTTTTGCCACAAAGGTGGTCACCGAGGTTTCAAAAAATTCGTATTGATCGTCCAGCCCGACGCTGACTTCAACGGCACGTAAATCGTTGTCGGTAGTTTTGGTGACCTTCTGTTGCCAGTACCAGGTACGATCTGCCATATCCATGGTGCCTTTAGCGTTATTCGCAGGGGGCCATTTGCCGGTGAGTTTTATCTCATTTAAGCGGTTATTGGCCACCCAGGTAGCAAAGGTGGTTTCTTCCACTCTGCTCACGCTGCTCAGATGTTCCGCTGCAGATTTCATTACCGCAGTACCGGCCAGTGCAAAAATCACCAGCGCCGCCATAACTTCCAGCAGGGTCATACCCCGTTGTTTTACCGGTGTGATCATTCTGGTGGCTGCTCCAGTGGACCATTAAGCGTAAGCGGCGGTACATCCTGATTTAATAACTGAAAATACGCCGGTGCGTCGGTGCTGAATGAGGGTTCATAGCTGAACACCAGGGTAAACGGGGTGATTTCACCACTGGACATAATGAGAACCTGCGGAGGCGGCAACTTTCTATCTTCCTCATTTCCGATTTCCACACCGGCGTCATCCAGCGAGAAATTTTCATCGAATACTTCACGGTCGAATAACTGATCTTCTGTATCCCAGGGAAGATCGTCCAGGTTCAGTGCAAAGGTGAAAGGTTCCGCGAGGGTATGAGGCGCATACAGCTTCTCATCATCGATTTTTTGCCATTCGTCTTCGTCGTTCAGAAACACAAAATAGTATTCATGATCAGCCTGCTCGATGCGTAATCCCAACTGGCGCTGGTTCAGTACGGCATAGTCGCTGGCCATATCAACCAGCACTTGCAGGCGCTGAGCTTCTTTTTTTAATTGATCAGACTGACTGACAGTAAAAACATTGAATACCACATAAGTGGCAGCGAGCCCCATTAATGCCATTACCAGCATCAGTTCGAGTAACGTAAACCCGCACTGCAAATGCCGCTGTAATGTATGCCGGGGCTGTTTCATGCACGTAGTCGTTACAGGTATTCGTTTACGTTCCATGTACCGATGTCATCATCTGTACCCGGTTCGCCGTCAGGACCGTTAGAGTAAATGTCGTAGTCGCCCATTTCGCCCGGGCTCATGAACTGGTAAGGATTGCCCCACGGATCTTCCGGCAGGCGCTGAATGATGCCGCCTTTGGGATAGTTTTTCGGAATGGGTTCGATAGTCGGAGCCTGAACCAGTGCTTCAAGGCCCTGTTCCGTGGTCGGGAACCGGTTTGCCTGCATTTTATACATGGCAATAGCACCTTCAAGCTGCTGAATGTCTACCGCTGCTTTTTTCTTCTGAGCGATTTCCTGGTTGCCGATAACGTTGGGTAATACCATTGAAGCGATGATGCCGATGATCACCAGTACGATCATGACTTCAATCAGGGTAAAACCGGCATGTCTTCTCATTTTTCTCATTAGATATTCACCATTTTGTTCATAGCTAAAATCGGTTGCAGGATGGCCATTACAATGAACAGCACCACAAGGGCCATCACTACAATCAACATAGGTTCAAAAATTTTCAGGGAAATACTGACTTGTGTCTCGAATTCCCGTTCCTGGTTATCCGCAGCGCGGCCCAGCATTTGTTGTAATTCACCGGATTTCTCGCCGGATGCAATCATGTGCATCATCATCGGAGGAAACATCCGGGTGTTATCCAGCGCTGCCCGTAAACTGCTGCCTTCTTTTACATTGACCGCCGCTTCGTTAATTTGATTCTTGATATGCTGATTTTGCAGCACATCCGCTGAAATGCGCATGGCTTCAAGCAGCGGAACCGCACTGGATGTCAAAATACTCAATGTGCGGGCAAACCTCGCGGTGTTCAGGCTTTTACTGACTTTTCCGACCACGGGTAAGCGTAATATTAACTGATGATATTTCAACTTCATGGCAGGCTGTTGCACAAGCCGGTTACCCACGGCAACCAGAATGAAAATCAGCAGTAAAACAACCAGACCGTAACTCTGCATCCATTCACTCAAATCGATAAGAAACTGAGTGATGGCCGGCAGCTCCTGCCCCATGTTGGTAAAATTACCCACGATTTTAGGCACGACTATGGTCAGCAGCAGTGAAATAACACCAATGGCAAACACCAGCATAATGGACGGGTACACCAGCGCCTGAGTTATCTGACTGCGGGTTTGCTGTCTTCGTTCCGTGTAATCGGCAAGACGGTTTAATACTACGTCAAGGTGACCGGATTTTTCACCGGCTGCCACCATAGCGCGGTAGAGTTCGTCGAATACCCCGGGGAACTGGTTCATGGCATCCGCAAGGCCGTGACCTTCCACAACTTTACTGCGAACTGCCATCATCATATTTTTATGACGGGGTTTTTCACTTTGTTCCGCCACCGCCAGTAACGCCTCTTCGATAGGCAGTGCAGATTCAATGAGGGTAGAGAGCTGACGGGTGATCAGCGACAGATCCGCGGCCGAAATACGCGGGCGGAACAGAGAAAAGCCCTGTGATTTACCGCCGGATTTTTCCGCTACCAGTTCAACTTCTAAGGGGATAAGCCCTTTTTCACGCAATTGCTGACGTACCTGTCTGGCATTATCGCCCTCAAGTACGCCCTGTTTATTGCGACCACTGGCGTTTACCGCTTTGTATGAAAACGCTGCCATGGATTAATCCTCGCGGGTCACGCGCAACACTTCTTCCAGCGACGTTTTACCGGCCAGCACTTTATGGCAGCCGTCTTCGCGAATACTGGGGGTGGTCTGGCGAATGTATTTTTCGATAGCCTGCTCACCTTTACCATCGTGCATCATGCCGCGGATAGGTTCATCAACCAGCAGCAGTTCGTGAATACCTGTCCGGCCGCGATAACCAGTTTGATTACAGGCGGCACAGCCTTTGGGCTGATAAATGGTCGGCAGTGGCTCACCGGCGGGCAGATTCAGTAATTCCGCCTGCTGTTCGTTTGGTTTCACCGGAATACGGCATTCAGGACACAATGTTCTGACCAGGCGCTGGGAAAGCACGGCAAGCAAACTGGAAGACATCAGAAATGGTTCGATGCCCATGTCTTCAAGACGGGTAATGGCACCGGCAGCGGTATTGGTGTGCAGTGTTGAAAGCACTAAGTGACCGGTTAAACTGGCCTGAACCGCAATTTGCGCGGTTTCGATATCACGGATTTCACCAACCATTACCACATCCGGATCCTGACGCAGGATCGCACGCAGGCCGCGGGCGAAAGTCATATCTACACGGGGATTTACCTGGGTCTGGCCGATGCCGGGTAAATCAAATTCGATAGGATCTTCAACGGTGAGGATGTTGCGGTCTTTCGAGTTAATTTCCGTTAAGCCCGCATACAAGGTGGTACTTTTACCGGAACCGGTAGGACCGGTAACCAGGATAATGCCGTGAGGCTTGCGGATTAACGATGAAAAGATATCGCGGTTGCGTTTGGTCATGCCCAAATCTTCAAGATTCAGACGGGCATTGTTCTTATCTAATAAACGCAGTACGACCCGTTCACCGTGATTGGACGGCATGGTCGATACACGCACGTCAACAGCACGGCCGGCTATACGCAGGGTTATACGGCCATCCTGAGGGACGCGCTTTTCGGCGATATCCAGTTTGGCCATAACTTTAATACGGGAAACCAGCATGGAAGACAGCTTGCGGTTAGGGCGTAAAATTTCCCGCAATACCCCGTCAACGCGAAAACGCACTATTAGCTGGTTCTCGAAGGTTTCGATGTGAATATCCGAGGCACCTTCTTTAATGGCTTCACCGAGCATAGCGTTGATCAGCTTAATGATTGGCGCGTCATCTTCACTGTCGAGAAGATCTTCGGTATCCGGTAATTCTTCGGCTAATGAGAACAAGTCGCTCTCATTACCCAAATCTTCCATCAATTGTTTGGCGGCCGAAGAGTCACGCTGGAATGCCTGTGTCAGCAAGCCTTCGAATTTATCCTGCTGAATTTCCGTTAAGGTAAACGGCTCACCGTAAAACCGGCGCACTTCAGCAAATACCGCAAATGGCGTGGCTTCGGTGTAATACAGGGTGGCCGGATCCGTATTCGTTTCCAGCAACACATGATGCCTCTTGGCAAAGCTGAAACTCAGCTGGCGGGGGCCTGCTGCTTCTGCCAGTTCATCATCCGGCAGGCTATCCATAGCTTCTTCCTGTGCTGCGATAGCCTGCTCTAGCGGGTCTTCATTCGCAGCCATGATCAATCGTTATCCTTGTTCTTCTCTTTTTCCAGAATGTAATCTTCAAAAGAGGGAGGCAGCGCCAGCGCATCATCCCATTCCGGCATGGAAGGCTGTTCCTGTGATGGCATCAGCGACACACCTTCAGAGTGGCGCTTAAGTTGCTGGGCACGGATATAGTTGTACTTACGGTGACTGATTTCATTCATACGGACACCGTCGCGCACGATGGTAGGCTTTAAGAACACCATCAGATTACGTTTACGCTTGCTGGTAGAGGTAGACTTAAACAGGTGACCTAAAATAGGGATATCACCCAGCAGCGGTACTTTAGACACACTTTCCTGAACATCTTCATCAATCAGGCCGCCCAGTACAATGGTGCCGCCGTCATCAACAATAACCGTGGTTTTGATTTGGCGTTTGTTGATAGAAATGTCTACAGATGTTGCGCCACTGACGCTGGATACTTCCTGCTCGATGGTCAGCTGAACGGCATCACCTTCGTTAATTTGCGGGGTGACTTTCAGCTTGATACCCACTTCCTGACGATCAACGGTCTGGAAAGGGTTTGAATTATTATCGCCGGTGGTCGTGCCGGTAATGATAGGCACTTCCTGGCCCACGATAAAGAAGGCTTCTTCGTTATCCATGGTAGTCAGGTGAGGCGTTGCCAGTACGTTTGAGTTGGTATCGTTACTGACTGCCTGAACGACGGCTCCCCAGCCATCTTTAATGATACCGGCAAGCAGGCCATTGGCGCCGCTCAGCAGGCTTGCAAGGGCGGTGTAATCACCCTCTTCGGTGGAATCGATTTGTACCACGTTGCCTTCATCGGTGATGTAGGCTTCTGTGGTGGTGGTGTCTTCTGCCTGTTTCAGCGCCACAGCCAGTGAACCAACCGGTACAACACCATTGTTAAACTGGGTGCCACCACCTTCTTCAGTGACCCATTGCACACCCAGGGTTGCGCCGTCGCCTTCAAATACTTCAACAATGATGGCTTCAACCTGTACCTGCGCACGGCGAACATCTAACTGGCGGATAACTTCTTCTAAAGAACGCATCATGTCCGGCTCAGCTGTGATAACCACTGCATTGGAGTCTTCATGGGCATCAATGCTGATATCGCGTTTGGCACTGCCACGGCTTTGTGTGTTGCCGCCCTGTGCTTCAGCCTGAATGCTGGCAGATACACCCTGCAGTACTTTTACCAGATCTTCTGCTTTGGCATAGTTCAGGAAGACAACGCGGGTATTGCCGCTAGATTCCAGCTCCTGGTCCATACGCTGGATCAGGTTAACAATGCGGGCACGGGCTTTAGCATCACCGCTGACAATCACTGAGTTTGTACGGTCATCTGCCACAGCGCGGGGCTCTGACTTGCCGGTGTTAGCGGCTTTGCCCTGAGACTTATTGATGCTGTCGACAATACGCACCATTTCTGATGCCGATGCGTAACGCAGCTTAACAATTTCCACTTCTTCATCACCGGCGCGGTCAACGCGTTCGATAATTTCCACCAGGCGGTTTACCACAGCCGCACGGCCTGTGAGCATCATTACGTTGGACGGATCGTGAGCAACCACGTTGCCGCCACCGGCCTGATCATTAAGTTGGCGAAGGATTGGGGCTAATTCACGCACAGGGACGTTGTAAACGGGTACAACGCGGGTGATCATTTCGTCACCGTCCACTGCCGAACCTTCAACAACCGGAATATTGGAGGTCTTCGCCTCCTTTGAGCGCACGACTTTCAGCACACCGCTGGGCATTTCTACCACAGCGAAATCGTAGACTTGCAGTACGTTTAAAAAGAACTGGTAGTATTGTTCTTCAGTGAGCATGTCGTATGAACGCACACTGATTTTGCCCCTGACATTGGGCTCGACAATAATGGTTTTCTTGAGGTTTTTACCAACAATGGAAATGAATTCATTGATGTCGGTATCTTTGAAATTCGGCATGTACTCTGCGGCTGTGGCAGAGACGCACAGCGCGGCAGCACAGATAGCTGCAGTAATCCGGGAGAATAAAGTCCGGCTCTCTTGCCTCATGAGTCTGTCTTCCTGTTTTTATTAGTCATTACCCGCCTCCGGGATTTCCAGGTACAAGGTAATGTACTCACCATCACGTGTCAGCGTCAGCTCTATGGTATCGGCCTGACGAAGTTCACTCATGGCTTCCTTTGATTGCTGGGTATCGGTCAAATCCAATCCGTTGATTTGGATGACAACATCGCCCGCCTGCAGGCCGGCTGATTGAAACAGATCTGGTTTTTTCCCCGGTTTAATTTCGTAACCGACCAGCTGGCCATCACCGATTTTGGGCGTAATAGCGATGAAATCCATGAAATCTGCCGGGCTTTCCCGTAATGATGAGGCGACGTCTTCATCCAGCTCCACCTGATTTTGCGGAGGAGGCGGAATGCGGCGTTTAGGCGCGGGGGCTGCGGCACGGGGGTTGTCATCAGCGCGCGCTGTGCGCTGGCGGTTTGCTTCGTCGTAATCCACACCGTCAAGCATCAGGGTTTCACGGCGAATACCGTTTTTAATAATAACGCGGTCGTTCATGACCTGATCGAGTGTCGCGTTAGTTCCTTCTATTTTTTCGCCCAGACCGTATACGTTTTGGGTACCCCGGTTTTCAATGATCGCCGTGGCTTCTTCTTTAAGCGAACTGACTACCACGCCTGTCAGCGTTAAATTTAGTTTTGTTTCCGGCGCGTCTGTTACCGGCTGTTCGTCTGCGGCCTGTTCTGTCCGGTTGACGGTTCCGAACAGGTTCAACTGTTGTAATCCGGCAACATCGACCCCACCTTGCGCAGATGTAATGCGTTCAGGCTGTGAAGTGAGTCCGGCTGGTGTGGCAGGCCCGGCTGGTTCGGGTATAATTCGCCAGATGAGTTTTGCAGCAAACGCTAACAGGTACAGGCTCAGCAAAACAACAATTGCGAGATGCACTTGTTTCTGATGCCGGCTGAAGAAAAGTGCCAGTGACTGAGAATTCAATTTGTCGAGTGTCATGCGTTGTCGAAGGTACTGCTTTTTTAATAATAGATTTAGAGCTAGCCGACCCATCATAGCCCGGTCGAGGCGGGGGTCACAACAGTAAAACGAAAGAGTGACAAAAATATTACATGAGCAATCGTAATCAAAGCGATACTGACGTAAATGTCCGCCTGGACAAGTGGCTCTGGGCTGTTCGTCTGTTCAAAACCCGCGGTCTGGCGCGGGAGATGGTGCAGGCCGGTAAAGTGCATTACAACGGCCAGCGTGCGAAGCCGGGCAGAAACGTAGAGCCCGGTGCCATGATAAAAGTTCCGGCCGGATGGGACATTAAAGAAATAAAAGTGCTGGGACTGAGTGATAAACGCCTGAGCGCACCGCTCGCTGAAGCGCTTTATGAGGAAACACCGGAAAGTATTGCCCAGCGGGAATCCAATCAGCAGGCCCGTAAATTAAGTGCGTTTCACAGTCCGCGTCCTGACAACAGACCGGACAAAAAACAACGCAGACAGATTATTAAATTTAAGCAGCAGTAAGCTGCTAAGACAGGATAAATTTCATGAGCAACTATGATGAATTACATCGCTATTTGTTGAATGCAGCAAACGTACGCGGCGAGCTGGTCAGGCTGGAAGAAAGTCTGCAATCCATTGTGCACAGCACGGAATACCCGGTGCAAATCCAGCACCTGTTGAGTGAAATGGCAGCGGCAACCTGTTTGCTGACGGCAATTTTAAAATTCAAAGGCGAAATCGGTTTGCAAATTCAGAGTAAAGGGCCGGTGAGCTACGCGGTAATCAACGCCACCCACGAATACAAACTTCGTGGCGTAGCCCGCTGGGATGAAACGCTGACGGTTTTGCCTGAGAGCTTTGGTGAACTGGTAAAAGATGCTGTACTGGTGATTACCATCACGCCGGAAGAAGGTGAACGGTATCAGGGAGTTGTAGGGCTGGACAAGCCTACACTTGCTGAATGTCTGGAAGCCTATTTCACGCAGTCTGAACAACTGGCGACGAAAATCATTCTGATGACTGATTTGCAGGAACCTACCCGCGCCCGTGCTGCGGGTATGCTATTGCAGGTTCTGCCCAGTCAGGCTGCCGCAACAAATGTGGCGCAGGATACTGACTTTGAGCATGTTTGCAAGCTGACAGAAACCCTGAAAGAAGATGAAATGTTTGGTCTGCCGGTGAATGATATTCTGTATCGTCTTTACCACCAGGAAGAAGTTGAAGTGTATCCGGCTCACCCGGTTTCATTCTCCTGTTCCTGCTCCAAACAGCGCAGTGCTGACGCACTGAGAAACGTGGACAAACAAGAATTGCTGCAGATCATTGAAGAGGATGGTGCCATTAAAATGCACTGCCAGTATTGTCATTCTGAATATCTGTTCGACAGCGTCGATGTGGAAGCCATTCACAATGGCCAGTTTGTGGAAACCCGTAAAGATCAGTAAAAGCCCTGCGAAGTGCCTCCGTAAGCGCTTCGCAAAAAGCGGAAATACAACAGCGCCTGCCGGTTAAGCCCCGGCAGGTCCTGCTTTCATGCTGCAGCTGCAAAGCCCTGCTTCCGGAAAGGGCGACCAACGTTTAATTGTGTGTAAACCAAATTCTGTTCCCTGTATTTTAATTTTACAATCAAGTTACAACCCTCTCGTTTATTCATAATTTATTGAAAATTAATTATTATTTTTTCATTCCAACTTTCCATGATTTACTCATTCTGAAAGTTTATTTCTTTAAATAGTCATTCAGATCAAAAAATAATCGCTATTTGTATTTATGATGTTGTCTCTGCCCTTGTTTTATATACAATCGAATTGAAAAGGATTTTTGAAAGTTAAAATGTAAACTTACCAAAGGGCTTACCAAAATGACCGCGGCACCACTTTTAAATTCAGATACAGCAGTAAACGTGCTCACTGATCTCACGTCAGCTGAGTTAATAGAAATTGCACTTAAACGTGGCGAAGGCTGCCTTGCAGACAATGGTGCGCTGGTAGTAGAAACCGGACACCGGACAGGTCGTTCTCCTGCGGATCGCTTTATTGTCAAAGAGCCCTCTACGGAATCAGACATTGATTGGGGTAAGGTGAACAAGCCCTTTGATGCAGATAAATTTGATGCATTGTGGGACCGCGTAGACGCTTTTTTAAATACACAGGAACATTTCCTTTCTCATTTACAGGTTGGCTCTGACCCTACACATGCTTTGCCAATAAAAGTACGAACACAAACGGCATGGCAGCATATCTTTGCCCGCAACCTGTTTATTCAGCCCGCAACGTGGAATCCGGATAACAAAGAGGCATGGCAGATCCTCAATGTGCCCGGTTTTACCTGTGATCCTGAGCGTGACGGCACCAACAGTGACGGTGTGGTTATTCTGAATTTTGCTGAGAAAAAGGTGCTTATCGCCGGTATGCGTTATGCCGGTGAAATGAAAAAAGCCATGTTCAGCGTACAGAATTTCCTGTTACCGGCAGAAGAAGTGTTACCTATGCACTGCTCAGCCAACGTGGGAGAGCAAGGTGATGTCACCTTATTCTTCGGATTGTCCGGCACCGGCAAAACCACGCTGTCTGCCGATCCCAAGCGCTTTCTGATTGGTGATGATGAGCATGGCTGGGCGCCCGGAAGCGTGTTCAACCTGGAAGGTGGTTGTTATGCAAAGTGCATCGATTTATCGCAGAAAAATGAACCTGTCATCTGGGATGCCATCCGTTTCGGTACGATTTTGGAAAATGTGGTACTGGATGAAAAACGCACCCCGGATTATGCCGACGTCAGCCTGACACAGAACTCCCGTGCCGCCTATCCGCTGGATCATATTGAAAAGCGTGTGGCTGAGAATAAGGGCGGTGAGCCCCGCTCCGTTGTGTTCCTCACCTGTGATGTGAGTGGCGTATTGCCGCCGGTTTCTGTGCTCAGTGAAGAAGCAGCGGCCTATCACTTCTTAAGTGGTTACACAGCAAAAGTCGGCTCTACAGAAATAGGGTCCACAGCTGATATTGAATCGACTTTTTCAACCTGCTTTGGCGCACCGTTTTTCCCACGTCCTGCCGGCGTGTATGCGGAACTACTGATTAAGCGG
>Ga0209452_1000158_pt1 | contig 20772 bp, 17 predicted proteins | sample WorMetimpBELIZE1_FD_187388 | JGI IMG/M metagenome (GOLD analysis project Ga0209452, IMG submission 187388) | Marine gutless worms symbiont microbial communities from Max Planck institute for Marine Microbiology, Germany - Olavius imperfectus... | ecosystem: Host-associated > Annelida > Digestive... | reverse complement strand
CTTAGCGGCTCAAGCGGGTGTTCGTTACTCAATCGATAACCCTATGGCTTACGCTGACAGTAACTTAGTTGGTCATCTGACTATCCTTGAAGGTTGTCGTCATCATAAAATCGAGCACTTAGTGTACGCATCTTCAAGTTCGGTTTATGGACTTAACCAGAAGATGCCATTTGATACTGCTGACTCTGTCGATCATCCAATTTCTCTTTACGCAGCCACTAAGAAATCGAATGAATTGATGGCTCATACCTACTCGCATTTGTATGGTGTACCTACGACCGGTCTACGCTTCTTTACGGTTTATGGCCCATGGGGCCGCCCCGATATGGCACTGTTTAAATTTACCAATGCCATTGTCAAAGGTGAGACGATTGACGTGTATAACAACGGTGATATGCGCCGTGACTTTACTTATATCGATGATATTGTGGAAGGTATTATCCGCATTCAGGATGTGATTCCTGCTAAAAACAATGACTGGACAGTTGAGTCTGGCTCGCCTGCTACTAGTTCTGCACCTTACAAGGTGTACAACATTGGTCACGGAAGCCCAGTGAAACTGATGGAATTTATCGAATCACTCGAAGAAGCATTAGGTATTGAAGCGAAGAAAAACTTTATGCCAATGCAGCCGGGTGATGTGTACGCTACTTATGCGGATACGGAAGATTTGTTCAAAGCTACCGGTTACAAACCAGAAGTAAAAGTACGCGAAGGCGTAAAAGCATTTGTTGATTGGTATAAGAGCTACTACAACATTTAGCGCTATATAAATAGCTGATTAACAATGATAAAGGCGAGCTCGATAGCTCGCCTTTTTAGTATTGGCTGGAGTGGTTGAGTTACTGAGCAAGCTTGTGGTGAATGCGCTCAGCGACCGCTTGAGGGACAAACTGAGAGATGTCGCCACCGTGTATCGCGACTTCACGCACTATGGTCGAGGACAGAAAAGCGAACTCCTCGCCAGGTGTCAGGAATACACTTTCTAGATCGGGCAAAAGTTTGCGATACATACTGGTTAAACCAAACTCGTACTCAAAGTCCATGGTGGTGCGTAGCCCTCGAACCAGCAAGTTTGCTTGTTGTTGCTTAGCAAAATCGACCAACAATCCAGAGAAGCCTTCTACTTTTACGTTGGGTAAATCCGTTAATGTGTCTCGGAGGATCTCTACTCGCTCATCAAGGCTAAACATGGTGTTTTTGCTTGGGCTTGCCGCCACAGCAATCGTCAAGTTATCGAACATTTTTGCTGCGCGATGAATAATATCGAGATGACCATTGGTCACTGGGTCAAAAGTCCCTGGGTATAGAACGTGCTGCATGTGTTAACTCTTTTCTGATTGTCCAAGCGCCCAAAGAGCCGCGTATTTATTAAAAGTATATTGCGTAATTACTCGTGATAGAAGCAAGCCATGGCTGCCATCTAAAAAGCCTTTTCTCAGTATATAACTCTTCAAAAAAGCAGCGGTGGCATGACTGAATGCGCTAAATAGAGAGCATCTTTTCCCGCTTTCAAAACGTTGCTTCGCCCAACTGTCTGCATATTTGAGCTGTTTGTACTGAAAATCGATATAATCAGGTGCAGTTTGGTGTAATAGGTCACCGTGAAGATCTTCAATGGCTGCGCCTGTGGTATCGAGCGCTTCATGAACTAAATTGTCATTGTACTGACGCTCTTCGCGTAAGTAGAGGCGGATAACTTTATCTGGATACCAGCCACAGTTCATCATATAACGGCCAATAAACCAGTTACGACGAGGGCATTGATAAGCAATGTTTTCTTGAGTCGGTTGCTGTAATACTTGCTGAATGCTCTGCTTGAGCTCTGGGGTTATTTGCTCGTCGGTATCAAGCATGAAAACATAATCACAGTTGGCGTAAGATTGCGCGATCTGTCTTTGTTTGCCATAACCTTGCCAATCGGTATGGGTAAAACATTTTGCTCCTAAGCTTTCTGCAATAGCTATGGTTTCATCGTCACTGCCGCTATCGAGAAGGATAACTTCATCTGCCCAAGCAGCAGATTCAATCGCCTGTGCAATGGTTTGCTGAGAGTTTTTGGCAATTAGAACAACGGATAGTGTTTTCATAATTTAGTTTAGTAACTCATCAATAATATCTAAGTGTCTTTTTAGTGCGCCTTGATTCAGTTTTAATACGCTCAGAGCTTTCTCACCATCTTCCTGAGCTAAGCTTGGACTATTGAACCAAGCTAGAATTTGCTCGGCAAGTTGCTGTGAGTTTTCTACCGTTGCTAGTGCTTGGTTATCACTTAGCATGTCGCACACCGAAGCGAAGTTGAACACATGAGGCCCCATAGTGAGAGGTAAGCCGAATGCTGCAGGCTCTAACGGGTTATGACCGCCACGTTTGACTAAACTTCCACCAATAAATGCAGCATTAGACACACCAAACATGCTCATCATTTCACCCATAGTATCGCCTAGTAGTACTTGAGTTTCTGTTGCAAGAGATTGTAGTTCACTCTTGTTTTGCGAAGTGAGCTTTTGGCTAGTAATTAGGCTCGATACTTTGCTGAATCGTTCAGGGTGACGAGGAACAAGAATCAATAAGGCATCGGGGTGTTGTTTTAGAACTTCTTTGTGCGCTTCAAGAATGATTTCATCTTCACCTTGGTGAGTGCTTGCTGCGATCCAAGTTGGGCGAGGCGAACCCAATTGGTTTTTGAGAGTAGTAACCTGTTTCGTTACCGCCTTTGTGATTTCAATATCGAATTTTACGCTACCAGTTACATGCAGTTTATCTGTCGGTAGGCCAAGTTCGATAAAGCGCTGGCCATCTGCTTGGTATTGGGCTGCAATGGCCGTCATTTCACCTAACATTGGAGCGACAAGCTTACTTACTTTGCCATAGCCTTTCGCTGAACGTGCAGATAAACGTGCGTTGGCGAGTAGTGTAGGAATTTGTTTCTTTTTTAATTGGTGAATCATATTGGGCCAGAGTTCGGTTTCCATTATAATCACCAGTTCAGGTTTTAATCGCTTAATTGTGCGTCTCATCGCGCAAGGTAAGTCGTAAGGTAGGTAGCAGTGCTGAACTGTGTCGCCAAAAATTTTGGTGACTTGGGCTGAGCCCGTTGGCGTCATTGTCGTTATGGTAATCGCTTTATGCGGATACTTGTTTTGTAGCTCTCGGATTAGAGGGACTGCAGCAATGGTTTCTCCGACCGATACTGAATGGAGCCAGATTCCACCTTGCTGATTAAAATCAAAGAATCCATAACGCTCTGCAATGCGGTTTTTGTATTGAGGAGAGCGCAGTGAGCGAACCATTAGTTTAATAAAGACTAATGGTTGAATGATGTACAACAGAAGTGTGTAAAAAAAGCGGTTCATATCGATACTAAGCGCCTATATAGAATAGGATGATCTTACACATTTTTAATAGGCAATGTTAGATGAACGTAAAAAATATCCTGGTCATCCGACGCGATAATATTGGTGATCTGGTTTGTACCACACCACTATTCGAGTCGATAAAAACACTTTACCCAGAAGCTAACGTTTACGCCTACGTAAATACGGTGAACGCGCCTGTCCTGAAAGGCAACCCTCATGTGGAAGAGCTTTTTATTTATAAAAAAGCTAAGCATCGTGATGAAGGTGAATCAGTGCTAAGTATTTATTGGCAGCGTTTTAAGACTATTCTGAAGCTTCGCTCACTCAATATTGATACGGTTATTTTAGCCAATCCCCTTCCTTGTAAGCACAGCCTTAAAATCGCTAAAAAACTGGGTGCTAAAAACATTATTGGAGCAGAAATTGAAGGCGATAAGGCAATTACTCACCCGTTTAAGCCTGAAGATATTGATGGAAACCATCATGTAGAGAATGTCTGCAGCTATCTCAAGGCGTTCAATAAGCCTATCCCAACTTTACCTGACATTCGTATTTATCCTGTTGATGATGAAGTTAAGGTGATGGCTAGTAAAGCTGGTGATTTAGCCGCAGAAGAAGTGGTGGGTATTCATATTAGTGTGCGCCGACCTAAAAATCGCTGGAGTGTCGAAAACTACTCTAAGTTGATGCACATGATTGCTGAGAACAAGCAGGCCAAATTTTTATTGTTTTGGGCGCCAGCTCGCGCTGAAGATATTAATGATAAAGGTGATGATGCTCGTGCAGAACAGTTGCTTGAGTTGACCAAAGATTTAGATGTGGTTGCCATGCCTACAGCAACGGTAGAAGAGCTTATTGCAGGCTTTTCACTGTGTGATTCAGTCGTTTGTGGTGAAGGCGGTCAGATGCACCTAGCGGCAGCTCTGAAGAAGAAAGTGCTCGTATTCTTTGGTGATACTATTGTTGAGCGCTGGCGCCCTTGGTGCCAAAACTATCAGTTAATTAAAGCTTCTGATGATAACTCAGACTCTATTTCTGCAGAAAAAGCCTACGAGCACTACCTAAAACTATGAAAGATGTAATAAAGCATAAGTTATTATTTTTATTGCCTCTATTTAGTGCAATTTTAACCTTGCCATACTCTGATATGAATGGTGTGGTGGTGGCTTGTTTAGCGTTAGGTTTGATATACGGTGGGTTCAATTGGCGGACTGCGATTGAAATCAAACCAGTTCTATTTGCTTGGTTAGGCTTTACTGTTTGGTATGCATGTTCTTTGCTTTGGACAGAGCACCCTGAGTTAGTATACAACGGGCTTCGAAAAGAAGTGCTTTATAGTTTTGCGGGTCTGATTTTAGGTTATGTCGTGATTGCCAAGCTTCAGGTTTGGCGAGCAGTATTTTCGATTATGCTACTATCAGGTGTTTTGTTTAGTTTGTTACTGGTTGCTGTAGAACACTCGAGTTTATTTGGTGAAGGCTTCCAACGCTTTATTGACAAGCAAGATCCCGGTGTTGGTGATAGCTCCACTTTGCTAGTGTTGTTTGCCTGCTTTGGTCTGTTTATTTTTAAATTGAAAGACCTATCTAAAACGTCATTCGCTCTATTTATTGCTTATGAGTTGATACTTTCATATTCAATGATTCTTACTAGAAACCGTATGGGTATTGTATGTATAGCGTTAATTGCAGTTTTATTGGCATTGTACTTAGCCAAATCATTACCGAGGTCTTGGAAAGTTTTACTGGTTCTTATGGTTGTGCCTTTAAGTCTTGGTGTGGTGTACAAGGGGTTTACGACTAAAAGTAACTACCAAGGTTCGGTTGTCGACACCGTAGTACATGTGAGTGAAAATGATCCTAGGGTTTGGATGTGGAAGTATTATAGTGCTAAAGCATTACAGAAGCCTTTAATAGGTTATGGCGCTGGTTATACTTCCCCTCAATTGCACTTTTCAGATGATTTTCCTCCAAGATTTAATATATTAAATAGAATGCATTCACACAATGTGCTAATGAATAAGGTCTTACAGCTTGGGCTTGTGGGTTTAGTTTTATTCCTTACTCTGTACTTCAGTCCTTTTTTGTTTAGGCAAGTTAAGAAGGATAAGAATGTTCAGTTTATTCTATTTACTTTTTTGTCTGTTTTTTTGTTCAAAAGTATGACAGACGATTTCTTTATTCGGAATAGTTTGATTCTGTACTGGCTTATTGTTGGTATGATTTTAGCGTTGAATAATATTGATAATAAAAAGGCCTCTTAGAGGCATTTTTATTATTTAAATGGGTTTTTATGTATCGCTAAATAGTCAATAGCGAGCCTTTTAGAAGCCCATTCATTGATATGGTGTGAGTCTGTATACATCGGAATACTATCTTTGGTTGTTGAGCATATGCCGCTAGAGCATTGAACTTCTTTTGGGTCGATGAACATGACGCCAGTCAATGCATTAAGCCGTTTACTAACTTGTCTTAGTCGTCTTGTAGACATTTTCTCTGATATATCACAAACAGATAGGTCATCTAGGTTTCGATAGAAGCATTCATACAAATTATCGCCATCGCCTTCAGCTATTGGCATGAAGATAACCACCTTTGCTCCAGTGCTTTTAATGGCAAATATAGAGTTGGAAAGAGCTTGATTGGTTAGCTGTTTTTCGTACTCTCTCCATTTGTGGCCAAGCACCACATAATCATAGTTACTATTTTTGATGAGCTCATATAATTCATCGGTTCTGCTTTTACATCTTGATGGGTTGTCACCTGAAATTGTTTCAAGGAGCATTAAACATCTTGGTTCGGTTTGGAGCGTCCCTTTGATGTTTGCATCTTTAAACATCACATCAAAAAACTCTAGTGCATGCAGAGCATGAGAATCCCCTATAATTAACGCTGCTTTTTGATAACTTTCTTTTTCTCCCAGAGTGCATTCTTCCAAAGTTTTACCGGCAAATGCATGACAATGAGCTCTTAAGGGGGTTTCGTTATCTTTAACAGTTTGATAGGCTCGTTCTGCTATAGGTCCGAGTCTTGAGGGTATGCCGTCATTTGCACGAATAATAGAAAAAACGCTAAGTGCAATCACATAAGGAGATAAAACGAGAAGCCCAAGGCTGCCTTTAAAGGTTTTAACTTTATGTCTAGCACAATTTTCAATGTACTTCTGAGTGAAATGACCAAGCAATAGCGACAAAATTAATGCTCCGCATGTTGCAAGGTAGCCTAGTGAGCCTAATTTTAGATTTAGAAACCCATAGATAGGCCAATGCCATAAGTAGGTAGAGTAAGATATCTTTCCGAGCCATCTTACAGTAGGCAGCTTGAGGAAAGAGTTCCTTTCTCCGGTATACAAGATTATAAGGGTTAATATTGATACGCTTATGGCATACCAGCCAGGGTATGGATGAGATTTGCTAAATAGAATGGCTAGCGTGAATAGCAACAGTAAGGCAGCTGAACTAATAATGTTGCTTTGCTTAAAAGCTTTTTCACGCGAATAAATCACACCTAGTGCGCCTATAATGAATTCAAAAGCGCGAGTATGGGGTAGGAAGTAGCTGCTAGGTTCTGATGATAGCACTACGGAGAACCCACTTAGCGTAAAAAGTAGAACTATTAGTACGCCTTTTGTAATTGCTAGGGAGTTTTTACAAGCAAAAAGAACTATTGGAAAGAAAAAGTAAAACTGCCATTCAACGGCGAGCGACCAAGTATGCAGTAAAGGTAGGCTTGTTGCTGACGTTGCAAAATAGTCATCAAGCTCATTGGCAAAGTAAAAGTTTGAACTAAAAGTAAAAAATTCACGGGTACTTCGGGCGAAGTCAACAAAAGCGATTGGCGCTAAAACAAAATAGAAAGCAATAAAAGTAATGATAACTACGAAGATTGCTGCTGGTGCTAGCCGAATAAATCTTCGATAGTAAAACTCACGAAATGAGAAAGTATTCGAATGTAAATCTTTGAGAATAATGCTAGTAATTAAGTATCCTGATAACACAAAGAATACATCCACACCAATATACCCCCCTGTAAAAGAGGGGACTTGGAAATGGAATAGAATGACCAAAAGAAGGGCAAAACCTCGTAATCCTTCTAAATCGGGTCTAAACGAGATCTTTTGCATATCCTCAGTTTGATAACCACTCTAGGGATTGTTCAACTCTTTTAGTAAAGCTATCTAATGAAAATCGTTGTAGATGTTCTGCATGCTCTAATGGTTCTGGAAGTTTACGTGTATCAGATTGAACATCAGTGAGTATTTTAGCTAAATGTTGTCCATTATCTTCTCGTGGATCGGTAAATAAGAAGCCTGATTTTTCATCTAATACCGTTTCAGTAAATGGCATTGCGTTTACTGCTAGCACAGGTAAGCCAAGAGCTTGTGCTTCAATGACATTAAGGCCTAATGCCTCTTTTTCAGGAAGTCCGGTAAGTAAGAAGTCAAGGTTGCCGTATACTTGGTTAATGTCGTTTTGGAATCCCCAAAATCTTGCTTTATCTTTAATCGGCTCAAGCGCTTTTTTAAGGTCGCGTACCGAAGCATAGCCGCCACTACCAATAATTTCGATATTCAGATTGGGTACATCCGCCAACGCTTGAGCAATATGTTCAAACATAAGTGGGAACTGTTTAATCGGGGTTATTCTAGAAACAATACCAACGGTTATGCCTTCTTTTTTATGCCACTCTTGCTGTTTTTTAAGAGGTAGGTAAAGAGGCTCTAGCCATGAAAACAAGCGGTCACGGCCTTTACGCAGATCCCAGTCATATTTTGAGTTGGCAACTAGTTGCTGATGAGGTTTCACATTTCGCTCTAGTGATGCAACGCCATACCATGGATTTTCGTATACGTTAGATGTATTGCTATCTTTAAGGCTGTTTACAACGTATTGAGATACACCAATAACGCCATCATAACCTAAATATGAGTCAGGATTACGGCCATAGAGTGGCATATGAGCAATGCCTATTAGTTTATGGCCTGCACTTTTTATGGCTTCTCGCCATTCTTGAGCAACATTACCATGGGTGATGAAAATACTAGGCTCTTTACCGACGATATTGAGGATACTACTTATGTTCGCGGGAGATTTCTCTAATTTGGTTTTGTTAAAACTTAGCGTGTCCCAGCAGTTGGTATCATCGCTAGTGATTAGCGTATGCGGTATGTCTAAGCGGTCTAGCGCTTGGCATAAAAAGTGAGTATATACTTCGCCGCCACCGAAGTGTTTTTGTAAGTTGAGTTGAAAAATGCGTTTTGTCATAGTGTTCACTCTCGATTGATGGCGGTGTTTGCAGACAAAATTTCTTGTACAGAGCTTAATACAGTTTCGAATTTAATGTCTTTTGTACACTTACCTTGATAAGGGCATTGCTTCACTGAACGTTTGCAGTGCTGTACCCAGTCAATTTGGCGTTTAAAAAAAGTATGTTGATTACGGCAGTCTGGTTCTGAGTCCAGCGCTAAAAATGGTGCTTTAGCAAAAAAATCACTATAACCAGCGAGTGCTTTGTTCCCCGGGCCAAAAAGACAAATTGTTGGTGTAAATGTGTGTTTCGCAATATGGCTTATGCCAGTATCGGGGCAGACCAATAGCGCTGCATTTTTTATTAGATGCCACATTTGCGCCAAGTTCAATTTTTCTGCATAAGAGGGGAACAGCCCTTTCGGGTCAATCGCCTCTATTTGTTTGCCTTCACCGGGGCCTGCACTCCAGACGGGCTGATAGCCGAGCGATTCGATATTTCGAGCAAGTTCAAGCCAAAGGCTATTGTGCCAGTGTTTTAATGGCGTACTGGCTCCAATATGCATCACCACATAAGGTTTGTTAGGCTGTTGATATGGTTTACTTTCAGGGCTTGGCCATTGATGTGGTTGAAACTCTAATGTGTCTTCTTGTCCATCGACTAAACCTGACATGATTTCTACTATCGATGTCTGTTGATTTGGGAACGGCAGCAAATGGCTGAAAGGGACATCCTTGTAGCTTTTCTTAGTGTTTTGATAGCCGATGATATTACGGCAGCCAATGGCAAAAGCTGTCCAAGAGAATCGGTTGTCTAAGACAACATAAGCATGTTCAAACGTTTTCTCTCGCCAAAGAGAAAAGAAAGTTCGCCAGTTTTTGGGGTTGAATGGAATAAATTTAACTTGATAAGGGTGGCTACTGTATACACTGTTGAGCAGTGGTGGACCTGCGACAACGATATCTGAGTTAGGAAACTGTTTTCTAAGTTGTGCGAGTAACCCCGTCGCCATTAAAGCATCTCCCAACAGCAGTTGGTGAATAACTAAAATACGTTTTGGGTCGGCAATGTATTTACGATTAAAAAGCAATCTAGGAGCTCTGATAAACAAAGCTCCTAGCTGTAAGAGGCGAAATTGCAGTCTTGAAGACATAAACTATCTGCGAACGCGTTGGAAAATGCTTTCCATTTCATCGACCATTTTTGTCATGGTGCAGTTTTCAGATGCGATGGCGTAGCTTTGCTCTGCAAATTGAGCGCGTAGTGAGTCATCATCAAGTAGGATGCCGATGGCTTTGGCTAAGTCTTGACTGTCTTTGGTATTTACACGTAAGCCATTTTTCTCATGATGCAGAACTTCGCTAATGCTGCCGACATCGGTTGAGATGATTGGTTGTTTACAAAGCATTGCTTGCATGATGCCTTGAGGTACCCCTTCGTTACCATAAGATGGCAAGCAGAATAGATCCATGCTTTGTAGGTAAGGCACAACATCGTCTTGGTTGCCGACTAGTGTTACTTTATCGCCCATATTTAGCGCTGCTATTTTGCTTTCAACATTTGCTCTGTTTGGGCCATCACCAACGATTAAAAGGTGGTAATCGTCACGTTGAAGTGAACTTAGAGCCTCGACCAAATACTCATGGCCCTTCCAAGTCCGAATTGTTGCGAGTATACCAACAATTTTCTTATCGGTTGGCAGATTAAGGTTTTGTTTGGCAGCTAATTTATCTTCAGTTGGAACGAAGCGCTGCTCATCAATACCGGTTGGGATAGATTGCATTTTATCTAATGAAATGCCGTTATCACGATGAAGGGTTTCACGCAGCTTTTCACCGGTAGTGACTAAAAAGTCATTGCCCTTATTGTACAGCCATAATGTTGCGGCTTTGTTGTGAACAGTTGTTGATAAATGTCGAGTTCGGACGATTCCTGAGCGCTTGCTCTTAAACGCTAAAGATAAGGAAACCAACCAGCTATCTGTTGAGCTATGCGTATTGACCACATCAAATTTGTTTTGCTTTAAGAACTTATTCATAGCCAATAGGCCAGTTAAGTTTTTACGATTGATAGGTAGAGCAACCGTTTCAATACCACGCAGCTTTGCTTCACGATAGATATTTGAATCGCTTGGGCAAGCAATAACCACAGAATGACCACGAGCCATCATTCCTTGGGATTCTGTAAGTGTTCGAATTTCTTGCCCCCCCCATCCACAGGAGGACTCTGTATGAAGAATTTTCAGCGATTTAGTCATAATTGTTTTAGTGTCTGCTGTTGCGGCATTTCTATCTGCTAGGAATGACCAAAAAGAATCAAGCTTTAAACCAAGCTGGTATAAAGCGCCTGCATGTCAGTTATCATGCTTGAAATAGTTTGTTGCTCTGCTTTTATTCTAGCGGCTTGGCCTAGTTTAAAAACGTCACTATCATTGTCAAATTTTAGGATGTTGTCCGCAATGGATTCTGCACTATAAGTTTCACAAATGTAACCATTCTCCCCAACGTCAACGAGATCTTTTGCCCCAGTTTGAGTTGAGGTAATGACACCAATGCCAGAAGCCATGGCTTCTAAAACAACGTTACCAAATGGTTCGTAGTGAGCTGCATGAACTAAAAGATCACTGGCTTGCATTAGTTTCGCCACATCATTGCGTCTGCCTAAAAAGGTGATTTTGGCCCCTGACTTAATTTGTGTTGCTTGTTGTTGGTAGTGTTTTAGCTTCTTATCGTGACCAACAATAACCACGTGATAATGTTTCGGCAGCAGTTTAGCTGCCATGATGAGATCACTAACACCTTTCCGTTCAAACCCTGAGCCTACATATAAAACGATGCGGTCGTTAGGGTAGAACCCTGCCTCTTGCTTGCTGATTTGTTTGTCGTCACTTGGTTGATAACGAGAGCAGTCAATTCCGTTGGTTATCGTAACGAGTTTTTGTTCTGCAATATCAAAGTGATTGGCAATGTTCTCTTTCACTAGGGTTGAAATACAAATGACTCTTTGTAGAGCTTGAGATTCAAACATTTCTTTTTCACAACCAAGGATAAACTGATGAAAGCCATCATACTTGGTCGCTAGGTTAGCGATCTTGTTGCTTGTTTTAGCTTTTATGTTTAACCATTCTCGATGCACACCGTCGCCAGCTCGATAGATATCACAGCCCACGATACGTTCATGCGATTGAACAATATCAAATGTGTTTTTCTTGAGAACGCTTTGGACATTGCGATAGAAACTTTTTGCTTTACCTTTACGAGTTATGCCTGATGTTTTAGCTTCAATATGGTTGTACTGTTTATTGCCTTCAGGCCAACTGCTGGATATCACAGATATATCTAGGTCTAAGTTTTCTAACCCTTTTAATGTGCGAGCAATGATTTTCTCCGCTCCGCCATCGGGGCGATACTTTTGACGGACGATAGCTAACTTAGTCATACTTTTTCCAATTGTTGCTGAATCGCTTTGTAAACGGTATCTACGTCAATCGTAGCTAGACACTCGCTAATTTTACCTGAGCCACACCCATCGTAACCGCAAGGTCTACACGTATGAGTTTGACTTGTAATGACAGTGGCATTGTCATTCCAAGGAGCCCATTCAATATTACCACTTGGGCCAAACAAGGAAACGCTAGGCGTGTTCATCGCAGCTGCAATGTGCATAGGCACGGAGTCGACACCAATCATTAGCTTTGCCTTGTCAACCAGTGCTGCGAGTGAGCGAAGTGATAGTTTCCCTTCCAGTCGAACTAGGTTAGGGTGCTCTAAGCCATCTAGAATATGGTTGACTAAGCTCATCTCAACTTCATCAGGAGCCGCAGAAATCACCACAGTTTCTCCTTGATCAAGTAGTCTCTCAATCAATTCTCGATACTTATCTAAACGCCAAGTCTTAAACAACCAGCGAGACGTTGGGTGCATAACAATGTATTTTTCATCAGCAGCTCTTGTGTGCTCGAGTAATTGATGGCATTTATCGTAGTCTTGCTGATCAAGTTTCAATACTAGCGGCTTGTCTTGTTGCTGAATTTGAACTCCTGCTTTACGCAATGCATCTAAATGTACTTCAACAGTATGGCGTGTATTACCAAAACGTGGCAGTGGGTAGCGAAGTGGAAACGCTTTTTTCCAAGATTTGTCTTGTCGATTTTTGTAGTTGCCAGCGATACCAAACTTAGCGCCAGTAAACATTTTAATCCATGCGCCACGTCTTGACTCAGTTAAGTTGATTACTACGTCATACTGTTGTTTTTTTAGTTGTTTCAGCAGCGAGTATTCTTTTACAACCGACTTAATAGGGCCTAGCTTTTTCCATTTCTTATCAATGCAAAATAGTTGATCTATTGCTGGGTGCTCTTTTAGCATCGGTGCAGTATCTTGGTAAACCAAGGCATCGATTTGTAAATGAGGATGGTGATTTTTAAGAGCCTGAAAAACAGGAGAGCTTAGAAGAACATCACCGTGATGGCGCAGTTTTACCACCAATACTCGGTCGATTTTTTTCCAGTCAATAGGGTTTGGCAGGTATTGCTCTAGCCATGGAGTAATCATCAAAATACCTTACGACTTGATCATTGCTTCTAATGTAGTCATCACTTTATCGGCAGTGATGACATTAATGTCATTGCTATTTAAATCTGATGCACAAAGATAGTGCTGCTGTTGCCCATACCCACCAATTAGGCCAGGGTCAGTTGGGCCGTATAGCGTAATGTTGGGTTTATCTAATGAGGCTGCAAGATGGCTTAGGCCAGTATCGACAGAGATAACCGCTTTTGCGTTCGCTAGTTCAATCGCTACTTGCTCTAAGGTTAGCTTAGGCAATACAGTAACGTGGTCAAATCCTTTGGCAAGCCTTTCAGCACGCTCTCTTTCATGAGGCGCTCCCCAAGGCAATCGAACCTCAACACCGAGTTCTTTAACCCTAGCAATCACTTCTCGCCAATGTGCTTCTGGCCAATGTTTGCTATCTCGGGTTGTCGCATGGAGGAACACCAAATAGCTCGCCTGCTTTTGGTCGGTCAAGAAGCGATTCGCAATAGCATAATCACCTTTATCATTTGGAATTGAGTAGCCGATAGCTAAACCAAATAACTGACGTATACGTTCCACAGCGTGCAACTGGGTCGAAACGCTGTGTTTATTTTGATAGAACAGGGTGGCTAATGGTTCTCGAACAGAGTCTTTGTCATAGCCATGTACTGGCGATTGACAGTAGCGAGTGAGAAAAGCACTTTTTACTAGTCCCTGGGCATCAATAACTAGGTCGTAATTATGTTGAGTTACTGCTTGCTTGAATGTCTGCCACTCTTTTCTGATTTGTCGACTAAAAGGCTGTTTTCGCCAGCGCCTAATCGCAACTGGAATCACTGTTCCAACGTTCGGGTGCCAACTAGGTATCTGGCTGAAACCTTCTTCAACCACCCAATCGAAGATGATGTTAGGGTTGTTTTTGGCCGCATCAGTCAGTGCAGGTAGTGTGTGAATAACATCTCCCATAGAGGAGGTTTTAACGATTAGAACTCTCACTCGTCATCCTCTTGGGCTAATAATTCATCCAATGCCTGAGTTACCATGTCTGGTTGAATATCAATCAAGCTTTGATGGTAACCTTGCTCACCATCTCCTTTACGGATTTTAAGATAGCCATCGATAAGTCGAATTACTTTCGCTTTGCTGGATAGTGGCGGCGTAAAGTCTGGCGATGAAGGCCCATAAACCGCCACCAAAGGAAGATCAACGGCAGCAGCAACATGCATCAGCCCAGAATCATTCGTCACAGCTGCGTGACACCCAGCCATTAAATCGACCGCTTGCTCCAATGAAGTTTTCCCCGCAAGGTTGAAGCATCGCTCACTATTTTGTTGATTTAGTTGTTGGCGAATCTCTTCACCAACAGCATGATCTTTGTCAGAACCAAAGATGATTACTTGCCAACCACGTGCGATGATCTGTTTACACAATTCAGCGTAATGATAATGTGGCCAACGTTTTGCCGGGCCAAACTCCGCTCCCGGACATATAGCTAGAGTCGGCTTAGAGGTATCAACCCTAAATCTATGCTGAGTTGTAGCGGTGTCTTCACGGTTTACTCTGAGTTTTGGGTAAAGTAGTGGCTTCGGCAACTCGTTGGCTGAGTTTGGTTTTTCATAAGCAAGTGCAACATATCGCTCTACCATGAGAGGAAAGGCTTGTTTGTCGAGTTTGCGATAGTCGTTCAGTAGCCCATAACGCATCTCACCTAGCCAGCCGGTGCGCTGCTTAATATTAGCAAACCAAGGAATTAAAGCGGATTTTAGCGAGCCTGGTAATACAATTGCTTGGTCGTATTGACCAGATAGCTGCTTACCCATTTGACGGCGTAAGCCTAACTGCAATGAGCCATGGCCGATAGGCATCGGAATCGTTTGATTTATCTCGGGCATTTTGGACAGGATAGCCCGACACCAATCTGGCGCCATAACATCAATTTGGCAGTTTGGGTGTAAGTGCTTAAGGGTGCGATACAAGCTCTGTGACATCACCATATCGCCAACCCAAGATGGCCCAATAATTAGAATGTTCATCAGTTACCCTTAAAACTTATATTGATCGGAAACGTAAGGCTCTTCTATGCCAGGTGGTTGAGTCTTGAGTAGCTTTAAGATCCACATGTATTGTTCTGGCTGGTTGCCGACGCAGTTCTCAATGTATGCATTGAGTGTGCGAGCATCTTTCGTTTCATCACCAGTCAGCGTTACTTCAGGTGCAATGTGAATCTCAAATTTTCCCGTTTCCATATTAATTACGGAAAATAATGGCACAATCCTAGCTTTGCCAAGGCGAACAAACTTGTCGAGCCCAGCCATTGTCGCTTTTTGTGTTCCGAAAAAGTCGACGAATACGCTGTTTTTTTCACCTAAATCTTCATCGGGTAGGTAATAGCCCAAGTAGCCATCACGAATGGCCTTAATGTATGGCTTAATGCCTTGGTTACGCTCGTATATCTTACCACCATACTGCACGCGTTGTTTATGCATTAACCAATCAGACAGTGCATTACTCTGAGTTTTCACAAAGCCCGTAACCGGTAGTCCTGTAGACGCGAGATAGATTGCTGGAATATCAATACACCAAGTGTGTGGAACTAACAGGATAGTGTTTTGCGAAGTGTCTTGCAGAAGATGCTTACCACCGATTAACTCTACGTTGCGAGCTAGCCAGTTTTTGCTGCGAAGTGTTACGGATGGGAAGTTAAGCAAGTAACAGATTGCGACTGTAAATTGCTTTTTTAGAATCTCTTCTCGTTCTGCTACTGACTTTTCAGGAAAACAGAGTTGTAGGTTAATGCGAGCACGCTTAACGCTGCCGCCTTTCACTTTGACTATGAAGTGTGCAAGAAAATTAGCGATCGCTTTGCGAACTGCATGTGGCAGCAAAGATATAACGACTCCAACCAGCAGTCCTAGCCAAGTACCCCAATATTTAGGTGATAAAAACACCCATTGGAACTGAGGATTGTAGATTTGCGGGTCAAAGTCGTTGCGTTTTGCCGTCATAAAGTTGTATTAATCTGAACCAAATAGGTCGCGAGTATAAACTTTCTCAGCTACATCTTCTAATACTTCTGCCATGCGATTAGATACGATAACGTCAGACATCGCTTTAAATTTCTTGAGATCTTTAATCACTTCAGAATGGAAAAAGTGTTCTTCTTCAAGCACTGGTTCGAAGACGACAACTTTGATGCCCTTCGCTTTCAGGCGCTTCATAATGCCTTGTATTGAAGAGGCGCGGAAATTGTCAGAGCCTGCTTTCATAATAAGACGGTAAATACCGACTATTTTCGGTGAGCGCTTAAGAATACTATCGGCAATGAAGTCTTTACGGGTGCGGTTTGCATCAACAATGGCACCAACAATGTTATTTGGTACGTCAGAGTAGTTAGCTAGAAGCTGCTTGGTATCTTTAGGTAAACAGTAACCGCCATAGCCAAACGATGGATTATTATAGTGGTTACCTATGCGAGGGTCCAAACCAACACCTTGAATGATTTGGCGGCTATCGAGGCCATGAGCTTCAGCGTATGAATCTAACTCATTGAAGTAAGCCACGCGCATTGCTAGGTAAGTGTTAGAAAACAGTTTTACTGCTTCCGCTTCCGTTGAATGGGTAAATAACACATCAATATCTTGTTTTTCTGCCCCTTCAACTAATAGGTTTGCAAATGTTTTTGCTCGTTCACTTTGCTCGCCGATGATGATGCGTGATGGGTGCAGGTTATCGTAAAGTGCTTTACCTTCACGTAAGAATTCAGGTGAGAAGATAATGTTCTCACAATTCAATTCTTGTTTTACTTTTTCAGTATATCCCACAGGAACAGTTGACTTAATGACCATTACAGCGGAAGGGTTAAGTTCAATCACATCACCAATAACGGCTTCAACAGAAGATGTGTTGAAGTAATTCGTTTGAGGATCGTAGTCCGTTGGGGTTGCAATCACAACGAAGTCCGCGCCTTTGTAGGCTTCGTTTTTATCAACCGTTGCTTTGAAGTTGAGTTCCTTATTAGACAGGAAGTGCTCAATTTCAGCATCAACAATTGGAGATTGTTTGCTGTTTAACATCTCAACTTTTCCAGCAATGATATCAAGTGCAATTACTTGATGATTTTGCGCCAACAACATGGCATTCGATAGGCCAACATAGCCTGTACCTGCGACTGCAATCTTCACAGTAAGATCCTCAAACGATAATTAATTATTAGTTATTTTAGTTACTACTTAGCACCGCGGTTTATCGGTTAATGATAGCCATGTACTCCGAAACGCCTTGTGCTACGGTTTTGAATTTATGGTCGCAGCCAGCAGCCCGAAGTTTAGTCAGGTCAGCTTGAGTAAACTCTTGGTATGCTCCTTTTAGATGTTCAGGGAATGGAATCGTCTCCACTTCGCCTTTACCATGACACTCAATCACCGCTTTAGCGACTTCTTCAAATGACTCTGCGTTACCTGTACCTAGATTGAAAATGCCAGAAACACCATTCTCCATAAACCAAAGGTTTACTGCTGCTACATCACCAACATAGACAAAATCGCGCTTGAATGTTTCGCTACCCGCGAAAAGTTTAAGGTTTTCGCCCGCATTCATTTGATTGTTTAGGTGGAAAGCAACAGATGCCATTGAGCCTTTATGTTGTTCACGAGGGCCGTATACGTTGAAGTAACGGAAACCTGTTACTTGAGACACTTTCTCGCCATGCTGTTCGGCATCTTGCCATACGCGACGCACATAGTTGTCAAACTGCTGCTTTGAGTAACCGTAAACGTTTAGTGCACCTTCATACTGTTTCTCTTCGATGAACGTGTCAGTTTCGCCATAGGTAGCCGCAGAAGATGCATATAGAAATGGAACTTCACGGTCTAAGCAGTAGTGAAGTAGCTCTTTTGAATACTCATAATTGTTGAGCATTATGTACTTGCCATCCCATTCTGTTGTCGCAGAGCATGCGCCTTCATGGAATACTGCATCGATTGGGCCGAAGTCATCGCCAGCCATAATTTGTGTTAGGAAGTCATCTCTGTCCATGTAGTCAGCGATGTCTAGATCTACAAGGTTTTGAAACTTCTTTCCATTTTTAAGGTTATCTACGACTAAGATGTCGTTAATGCCTTTCTCATTTAGCGCTTTGACAATGTTGCTGCCAATCATGCCAGCGCCGCCAGTTACGATGATCATACCTACACCTCAGTTTTTCAATATAACTGAGTAGACTATAACATGTTACTTCTGTGTCTATGTACTATTGATTGAAGTTAGCGGTTAAACTAACAGGCAGGAAATCTCGATTACCAATATGTTTTGATGTATCCTTTGCCTAGATATCACTAATCTATTTTTAGCTAATTAAAAACTAGTTTACGCAAATTATATTCTAAAGATCTGACCCTGATTCACTGTATAAATGACTCCGGAAAGTTGATTCTATTTAAGCTACGTTTGCGTACAATTAATTACGGAAAGAATATGTTAAACAATAAAACAGTCCTTATCACTGGTGGAACAGGTTCGTTTGGTAAGCAATTTATCAAGACCATTTTGAGTGAGTACCCTAATGTAAAAAAAATTATAATCTTTTCAAGGGATGAACTAAAACAGTTTGAATTAAAACAGCAATATCCTTCAAAAGATTACCCACAGCTTCGCTTCTTTATCGGTGATGTTCGTGATCGCAACCGCATGGTTCAAGCTTGTGAAGGTGTAGACGTTATAATTCATGCTGCCGCAATTAAGCAAGTCGATACTGCAGAATACAACCCTACAGAATGTATCCGAACGAATATTGATGGCGCTGAAAATGTAATCAACGCAGCGTTAGCTTGCGGAGTGAAGGATGTTGTAGCCTTATCGACTGATAAGGCTTGTGCCCCCATTAATCTATATGGTGCAACAAAGTTAGCTTCAGATAAACTGTTTGCTGCAGCCAATAACATCAAAGGCTCTAGAGAAATTCGTTTCAGTGTTGTTCGTTACGGTAACGTTATGGGCTCTCGTGGTTCAGTCATTCCATTCTTTTTGATCAAACGTGCTGAAGGTGTACTACCGGTAACTCATGCAGAGATGACTCGCTTTAACATCTCATTACAAGATGGCGTGAATATGGTGATGTACGCTCTAGAAAACCATCTTGGTGGTGAGATATTCGTACCAAAAATTCCATCATACAAGATTTTAGATATCGCCGAAGCGATTGCTCCTGGATGTGAAACCAAAGTGGTTGGTATTCGTCCAGGAGAGAAACTGCATGAAGAAATGATCACAGATACAGACTCTCTAAATACGATCGATCTTGGCAAATATTACGCAATTCTGCCTTCGGTTTCGTTCACCTATACAGAACAAGAATATCTTGAGCACCACAAAGCAGAAAAAGTACCATTTGGCTTTAAATACAACTCAGGCACGAACACAGAGTGGGAAAGTATTGAAAGCCTACGCGAGCTAATTAAAGAGCACGTTGATCCAAACTTTACAGTGTGAGAACAGTTGTGATTCCTTACGGTAAGCAAGATATTAATCAACAAGACATTGATAGTGTAGTTGATGTTTTGAAGTCGGATTTTCTGACTCAGGGTCCTCAAGTGCCAGCGTTTGAGCAAGCGCTCATTGATCATACTGGGGCGAGTTATGCACTGGCGGTGAATAGTGCGACGTCAGCATTACACATCGCTTGTCTTGCTTTAGGTTTAGGGGAAGGAGATTGGCTTTGGACTTCTCCTATCACCTTTGTAGCGTCAGCAAACTGTGGTTTATATTGTGGTGCAAAGATCGATTTCGTTGATATTGATCCGAGCACTTACAATATGTGTCCAAAGCGCCTTGAGGAAAAGCTAATAAAAGCGAAAGCTGAAGGTAAGCTTCCAAAAGTTGTTGTCCCCGTTCATTTGTGTGGCCAATCATGTGATATGGAAACGATTGCTAAGTTGGCAAAAGAGTATAACTTCAAGGTAATTGAAGATGCTTCCCATGCTATCGGCGGCAAATATCAAGGCTTGCCGATAGGGAATTGCGAATACTCGGATATCACGGTCTTTAGTTTCCATCCTGTTAAAATTGTAACGACAGCTGAAGGTGGCGCAGCAATGACCAACCAGAAAGCTTTATCTGACAAGATGACTTTGCTTCGCAGCCATGGCATTACGCGTGACCTTGAGAAAATGGAGGGTGAAAGCCATGGTGGTTGGTACTACCAACAGGTCGATTTAGGCTTTAACTACCGCATGACAGAGCTTCAAGCGGCATTGGGTGTGTCTCAGATGCATCGTTTAGATGCTTTTATTACCGCTCGTCATCACCTTGCAGACCGTTACAATCAGCTCTTGAAGTCTTTACCAGTGGTATTGCCATATCAATTGGAGAATACTTACTCGGGCCTTCACCTTTATGTAATACGTTTGCAGTTGGACAAAATCTCTTTAACACATAAAGAGGTGTTTGACGCGCTGAGAGACAAAGGTATTGGAGTTAACCTGCATTACATCCCTGTCCATACACAACCTTACTATGAAAAAATGGGTTTCAGTGAAGGTGATTTTCCGGAATCTGAGCGTTATTATCGTGAAGCTATTTCTCTTCCTATGTTCCATTTTATGACGGAAGAGCAGCAAGATACGGTTGTTCAGGTAC
>Ga0209452_1000157_pt1 | contig 20778 bp, 21 predicted proteins | sample WorMetimpBELIZE1_FD_187388 | JGI IMG/M metagenome (GOLD analysis project Ga0209452, IMG submission 187388) | Marine gutless worms symbiont microbial communities from Max Planck institute for Marine Microbiology, Germany - Olavius imperfectus... | ecosystem: Host-associated > Annelida > Digestive... | reverse complement strand
GTCTTGACCATGTGTGGTGAGGATCAAGCGCGACATCGGTAATCACACCGATCTCTGGCACATGCTCTTTCAATGCACGAACAGTTCGCTGAACCAAGCCTTCAGGGTTATAGGATTCCGCTGCGCATAAACTTTTCACATCTTGGTTTACCACTGGGAATAGAGCGATTGCAGGAACACCCAACTGCGCTAGGTATTGTGCCTCTTCCAATAGCAAATCAATCGATAGTCGCTCAATGCCCGGCATTGATTCTACTTGTTCACGACGATCCTTACCCATCAATACAAACATTGGGTAGATAAGATCGCTCACTGACAATTGATTTTCAGCCATTAAACGACGGCTGAAGTCATGTTTGCGCAAACGGCGCATGCGACGACCAGGGAACTGGCCTTGAATGGAAACGGACACTCTATTCTCCTTTATCTGGTGAAAGTGCTTAAAGGCATCATATCACTCTGACCTATTCACGCTAGTTTCTCACGGCAAATATCGCAAGAAATGACCTAAGCTTCACACTGCCGTATACTGGCGAGATTGAAAGAAAGAGAGACTTACCATGATCGACACCCATGCTCATATCTATGCTAGCGAATTTGATAATGACCGTGACCAAGTGGTTAAACGCGCCCTTGAACAAGGTGTTGAGCAAATACTGCTACCCAATATCGACTTAGAATCGATTCAACCTATGTTGGATACTGAGCGCGCTTACCCTAACGTGTGTCGTTCAATGATGGGCCTTCACCCTTGTTACGTCGATGGCAATGTCGAGGACACACTTAAACAAGTTCACCAATGGTTTGATAAACACAACTTCATTGCCGTGGGTGAAATCGGTATCGATTTGTATTGGGATAAAAACTACAAAGCCGAGCAAGAGAAGGCGTTTGTTACCCAGTTAAACTGGGCAAAAGAGATGAATTTGCCGGTCGTGATTCACACCCGCGATTCTATCGATGAAACCTTAGCACTACTTGGCCAAGAGCAAGACGGCTCGCTTAGTGGTGTTTTCCACTGCTTTGGCGGCACTGTTGAGCAAGCGCAAGCGATCAATGGCTTAGGTTTCCACTTAGGCTTAGGCGGCGTTTCGACCTTTAAAAATGGCGGGATGGATAAAGTGATTCCACATTTAAATTTGGATTACGTCATCTTAGAGACAGATTGCCCATACCTTGCGCCAGTGCCTCACCGTGGTAAGCGTAATGAACCGGCCTACACTCAGTTAGTCGCGCAGCGTGTGGCTGATTTACGCGAGTTATCTCTACAGCAGGTGGATGAGCTCACCACTCGTAACGCAAAAGCACTATTCAAACTGTAAACCGATTAAATGGCAGAATTTAGATATAAAAAAGGTTGGCACTCGCCAACCTTTTTCAATTCTAACCATCAGAGTATCTACTCTTCGTCTTGCACTTCTGCTGCATCGCCTCTGCGCGTATAGAAACGAGCAAAGAACAAACCAACTTCAAATAGTAAGCACATCGGCACCGCAAGCAGCGTCTGTGAAATCATGTCTGGTGGCGTTAACAGCATACCGACAATAAACGCAATCACGATGATGTAAGGGCGCTTCTCACGTAGTGTCTCTGGCGTTGTTGCCCCAGTCCAGCATAGCAAAATGATGGCAACAGGTACTTCGAACGCAATACCAAACGCTAAGAACAGCGCTAACACGAAATCCAAATAACTGGAGATATCGGTAGCAAACTCTACCCCACCTAACGAGATGGCAGTAAAGAAGCCAAACACCAGTGGGAACACCACAAAATACGCAAAAGCGACACCACAGTAGAATAGCAGTGAGCTCGAGAACATTAGCGGCATGATCAGCTTGCGTTCATGCTTATATAGCCCTGGCGCTACGAATGCCCACACTTGGTAGAGAATAAACGGCACGGCTAAGAACACCGCGGCAATTAAGGTCAACTTAAGCGGTGTAAAGAAGGGAGACGCAACATCTGTTGCAATCATAGTTGCCCCTTCCGGCAATTTATCTACTAGCGGCTTAGAAACAAACTCGTAAATATCATTAGAGAAGTAGAGCAACCCAACAAACACCACAAGAACCGCACCAATCGCACGCAGTAGGCGATCGCGAAGTTCAAGCAAGTGACTGATTAAAGGTTGTGTCTGCTCAACTGAAGACATATCAAACCCCGTTATGAATACCAATCAACATAAGTAACTCGCTCTGCTTAAAAGAGAACTATGACTCACTTATTTTGATTGGTATGAGATCAAAAAGGAGCTACATCGTAATGCAGCTCCTCCCTAAGAGACTATTCGGCTTTCTTATCTGCCGGTGCTGGCACAGGTTCAGATGGCTCTGATGTTTCAGAAGCAACTGACTCTTGCCCTGCCTTTTCAGTCTGGTTAGCGTATGGTCGTTGCACTTCTTGCGCAGCTTGCTTCAACTCTTCTACAGAAGATTTCAGCTCTGGAGATAGGTCTTCCATCCCCATTTTTTCCGCTTTGCGCAGATTCTCTTGCAACTCTTGCACCTTTAGCTCATGTGAAATTTCATCTTTCACATTATTTGCCATGCTCTTAGCGGACGCGATAAAACGAGATACGCTGCGAATAGCATGAGGCAAACGCTCTGGCCCAAGAACCACCAGCCCGACGACAGATATTAATACCAGTTCCCAAAAACCGATATCAAACACGGGTTATGCCTGCTCTTTGTCTTTCTTAGTTTCAGCAGATGCGTCCGTCTTCTGCTGCTCTAGATTTTTCGGTTCGAAATCAGCATCTGCTTCTTTCTTCTCTTGCTGTGCTTCATCGTCGTTCATTGCTTTCTTGAAGCCTTTTACTGCACTGCCTAAATCCCCGCCAATGTTACGCAGTTTCTTTGTTCCGAATAACAGGAGTACGATGACAGCAATAATCAGTAGTTGTGGCCAGCTAATACCCATAATTTTTACCTCGGGTTTTATTTAAAAATAATTTTATAAGAGCTTACCCTTTATTGACGATAAGCTCGCCAACTGAGCAACCAAAATGTGATACCCGCTACTGCGCTTATCGGTGATAGTTGCTCATAAGTGCTGTTGACCAGTATTGCCGAGCATACGACTAATGTGGCACCAACACCAAATAAAAATTTACCTGTCGCCTGCTGACGTTTGCTAGCACGGTAACCTTGATACAACTGATCCATGCGTTGGTTAAGCGCTTTTCCTTGACGCAAGCTGTCGTACAACAGCTCCGGTAGTTCTGGTAATTTTTCTGCCCAAAATGGCGCACGGTCTTTCACCGCGTTGATCACCGCTTGCGGGCCAACCTGATTCATCATCCATTCTTCTAAGAATGGCTTCGCCGTTGCCCACAAATCTAATTGCGGATAAAGCTGACGGCCTAAGCCTTCAACATACAGCAGCGTTTTTTGCAGCAGAACCAGTTGCGGTTGCACTTCCATCTCAAAACGACGCGCGGTATTGAATAGGTTAAGTAACACATGGCCGAACGAAATTTCGCACAGTGGCTTAGCAAAAATTGGCTCACACACAATGCGAATCGCGAATTCAAATTCGTCGATATTGGTTTCACGTGGAACCCACCCCGATTCCACATGCAATTCAGCCACTCGGCGATAATCTCGATTAAAGAACGCCAAGAAGTTTTCCGCTAAGTAACGTTTATCTTCGCTATTTAGTGTTCCGACGATGCCGCAATCTAAACCAATCCAACGAGGGTTTTCTGGATGCTCAGGCTCAACAAATACGTTGCCCGGGTGCATATCCGCATGGAAGAAGCTATCGCGGAACACCTGCGTGAAGAACACGCTTACGCCACGTTCAGCCAACAGCTTCATGTTAGTGCCGTTGGCTTTTAGCCCTTCGATATCAGACACCTGAATGCCATAAATGCGTTCAGAGACCATCAAGCTTTCGCTGCTAAAATCAGGCAAAACTTCCGGTACGTATAACTCTTCACTGCCTTCAAAGTTGCGACGCAGCTGAATAGCGTTTGCAGCTTCTCTTCTTAAGTCTAGTTCATCCAGTAAGGTTTTTTCGTATTCACGAACGACCTCTACAGGTTTCAAACGACGTGCTTCAGGCAAGGTTTTCGCGACTATACGCGCCATGCGGTACATCAGTTTTAGATCTGCATCAATCACCGGACGAATATCTGGTCGAATGACCTTTAATACCACTTCTTGGTTAGTCTCTTTCACCCGAGCAGTATGCACCTGCGCAATGGATGCAGAGGCCAATGGTTCAATCTCAAAATCATCAAACCATTGTTCAATTGGCCCACCTAACGCTTGCTCCATCTGTTGCTTAGCCAGCTCACCATCAAAGGGAGCCACTTTGTCTTGCAGTAGAGCTAAAGGGTCAGCTATTTGCGGAGGAAACAGGTCACGACGTGTCGACATCATTTGGCCGAACTTAATCCACACCGGGCCAAGCTCTTGCAATGCTAAACGCAAGCGATCACCAAGCTCTTTATCTTGGTGCTGATTCTTAATCCAAAACAGGGCTTTTCGCGCCAGTAGTGGCGCTTTGGTCAATTGATGAGTCGGCAACAACTCATCAAGACCGTATTCAAGCTGAACTTTGATGATGCGATAAAGGCGTCGTAGTTCCAAAGGCGTCATGCACGCTCCAATAATTGGTTGAGTTTGGCTTCAATACGAGCCGCATGGCTTTTGACATCATCAACTTGATCACAAAAATGTGCGATTTCTAAAGGGGCTGGAGTGAGTTGCCACTCCTCTGTGATCACTTGACCCAGATGATTTTGCTTCTTCAACGCCTGAGCTTTAATAAACTCACCGATGTTATTCACACCTTGCACTACATTGTGAGCGACTACATCGCCCGTGACGCGCGATAGCCACTCTTCAATATCAGGCTTACAGTCTGTCATTAACTGCGAGAATTTTTGCGCTAACTGAATATCACCTTCCAATACCAACTTATCTTGCTTAATCAGCTTGGTAATATTGGCTTGGTCGCGCAGTTCAGGCAGAACAGAGAGATTCAAAGAGAGGTAACAATCTGGTTCACCTTCGTAGTTCGCCAAAACATCAATTTGTTGGCTAAACACAAAGGTCAGTGTTTTGTTGATTTCTTTTAGATTAACTTGAATGACTTGCCCTTTTAGACGAGCAAGACGACGACCCAATTCCGGATCGTCTTTAATCAGGGTGTTTAAGCCGGTTTCAATAACCGCTGTTACTAATGGCTCAAATGGCATAATGACCCTTTAGAATTTATAACCGCGGTGCAGCGCGACAATACCACCGGTTAGGTTGTAGTAGTTGGTTTTCTCGAAACCAGCCTCTTCCATCATGCCTTTCAGCGTATCTTGATCTGGGTGCATGCGGATTGATTCAGCTAAATAACGGTAGCTGTCTGCGTCGTTCGCCACTAGCTCACCCATTTTTGGCAATAGGTGGAAAGAGTAAGCGTCGTACACTTTCGATAGTGGCTCAAATACTGGCTTAGAAAACTCAAGCACTAATAGACGGCCGCCCGGTTTTAGCACACGAAACATTGAACGCAGCGCTTTGTCTTTGTCTGTTACGTTACGCAGGCAGAAACTGATAGTGATGACATCAAAATAGTCATCTGGGAAAGGCAGTTCTTCGGCGTTGGCTTGCACGTAGTTTACGTTACCAACAATACCAATATCACGTAGCTTATCACGGCCAACGTTCAACATTGAGTTGTTGATATCCGCCAGAATAACATGGCCTTTCTCACCGACAATACGTGAGAACTTAGCCGTAAGATCACCGGTACCACCACCTAGATCTAACACTCGATGACCCGGACGCGCACCACTGCAATCAATAGTGAAGCGTTTCCACAAACGGTGTACGCCACCTGACATTAGGTCATTCATAATGTCGTATTTCGCGGCTACCGAATGGAAAACTTGAGCAACCTTAGCCACTTTCTCTTCTTTGGCTACGGTTGTGAAACCAAAGTGTGTGGTTTCATCTGATTGTATAGCTGTATTTGACTGTACGCTTGTATCCGTCATGGTGATTCCTCTTCAAGCAGCACAGTATTTCTCTCAACTTTGATGGGCTCAGTGCTGCGGAGGATTAGTTTACTTTATCCTCCGCCGGATGTCTTTCTAGCAGAGGTGCATTTTCCGCCAAATTTTCATTTTCTGACATATCTGTATGCAGTGCCATCTCTCTAATGTCGTTTGAGATAGGCCTTTTGACCTCTACACCAAGCTGTTTAAAGCTCTCCGCTTGACGAATCACGTTGCCACGGCCGGTGGCAAGTTTATTCATTGCGCCTTGGTAGTTCTGGTTGGCTTTATCCAGCGCACCGCCAAGGCTTTCCATATCATCCACAAACAGACGCAGCTTGTCGTAAAGCTTGCTGGCGCGCTCTGCGATGATTTGTGCATTCTGATTTTGCCTATCGTTTCGCCACAAGTTATCGATAGTACGTAAGGCCACTAGCAACGTAGTCGGACTAACTAAGATGATGTTTTGCTCCATCGCCTCTTTAACCAAGCTTGGGTCAGCTTGAATCGCAACTTGAAAAGCAGGCTCTACCGGAATAAACATCAACACGTAATCTAGGCTTTGAATACCTTTAAGCTGATGATAATCCTTGTTACTTAGCCCTTTAATATGGGTGCGTAGTGCAAGTAAGTGATCACTTAGTGCTTGCGTTCTCTCGCTATCAGTTTCCGCATTGAAGTAACGCTCGTAGGCTACTAAAGCCATTTTTGAATCCACCACCACTTGTTTATCTTGCGGTAGATGGACAATCACATCCGGCTGGTAACGCTTACCTGCCTCGTTTTGCAAGCTCACTTGCGTTTGGTACTCATGGCCTTCACGCAGACCAGATTCAGCCAATACGCGCGCCAGTACAACTTCACCCCAGTTGCCTTGCTGCTTGTTATCCCCTTTTAGTGCGTGAGTCAGGTTCACCGCTTCTCGAGTCATCTGCTCATTCAAACGTTGTAGGTTCTTTAGCTCATAAACTAGGGTGTGACGCTCTTTGGCTTCCACTGTAAAGCTATCATTCACTTGCCTCTTAAAGCCTTCCAGCTGCTCTTTTAATGGGCTTAATAACCCTTCCAAGCTCTGCTTGTTTTGCTGATCCACTTTAGCTGTTTTCGCTTCAAACAGTTGATTGGCTAGCTGCTCAAACTGCTGCTTTAAACGCTCTTCGGCTTGTTCAAGGATTTGCAGCTTTTCTTGGCTGGAGATCTGCGCTTGCTCATGTCGCGCTTCTTGCTCGCGCAACTGAGCTTCGAGCTGAGATTTTTGCTCACGAATTAGATTAAGGTCATCGGCGTATTGCTGACGCTCTTGTTTAACTGCATCGAAGTAACGCAACTTCTCCATCACGGCCATTAACTTACCGTGTGACTGCTTTAGCTCATAGGCTGCTTTGTCACGCTCTTGGTCTAACTCATCTAATTCTTGCTGTGATTGCTGCAGAGATTGGCGTAATTGGTCAATTTGGTTTTGAGCAAGCTGTTGATTCGACTCTAGCTGCTGCTCTAACAATTGGTTGTCGAGACGCATTTTCTGTTTAACCCACCAGCCAACCGCTAGGCCGCTGACAGTTGCGCTGCCGATAGCGCTAAACAATAAGGTTTGGTTCTCGATAATCCATTGCATAGTAAGGGGTTAACTCGTTTTCAAAGCGTAAATTTAATGGTATTTCACCACTGGATAAATGTCCAGTTTGTAGAGCAGATAATCAACAGATAGACTTAGCGTCCGTACAATGTTCGAACGGTTCGACGGTACGTACTGTGCCAGCAATAAGATTGCGGGCATTTACTGATATTGCAATGGCTGCCTCGCCATTGTTTAGGTTGCTTAGAAGGATAACTATGAACGAGCGCCGCGCTATAGGATTCGGATTGTCTGCCGTGTTACTTTGGTCGACTGTTGCTACCGCATTCAAACTGACTCTTGCTGAATTTACTCCCATTCAAATGCTGACCATCGCCAGCATTGTCTCTGCCATCGCGTTAGCCATTATTTGTGGCGTGCAGGGCAAACTCTCCTCACTCTCTAGTGTGTTTACTGCTAACCCTTGGTATTACTTACTGCTTGGCTTAATTAATCCGCTGGCCTACTACATCATCTTGTTTAAAGCCTACGATTTACTGCCTGCTTCACAAGCTCAAGCGATCAACTATAGCTGGGCAATCACTTTAACCTTAATGGCTGCGGTGTTTCTCGGACAAAAGATTCGCAAGCAAGATTGGCTAGCTTGTGGCTTAAGCTATTTTGGTGTGGTGGTCATCGCCACCAAAGGTGATTTGCTCGGCCTTAACTTTGAGAGCCCTACAGGTGTTGGCCTAGCACTGCTTTCTACCCTGCTTTGGGCAGGTTATTGGATTCTAAATACGAAGAACAAAGCCGATCCTGTTATTGGCGTTTTACTGGGCTTTCTTGTCGCCATTCCGTTTGCGATTGGGTTAAGTATTTGGGAAGGCGCACCATGGCAACAAATCAGCGTTAAAGGCTGGCTAGCGGTGAGTTACGTTGGCTTATTTGAAATGGGTGTGACGTTTGTGTTGTGGCTAAGCGCGCTGAAACTCACTGAGAATACCGCACGCATCAGTAACCTCATTTTCGCTTCACCGTTTATTTCACTGATCTTGCTCGCGACCATTATTGGCGAGGAGATTCATCCCACAACTTTAGTTGGCTTAGTTTTGATCATTACTGGTTTGGTGATTCAGCAACTGAAATTCAAATCCGCGAAGTAGCTTGGCCTTAATTAGGTAGCACTAAAGACCAATAATAAGGGCGCTTTGTAAGCGCCCTTAACTCAATCTCAATTTTCAAACGCGATTACGCGTATTGACCCGCCACGTAACCTGAGCTCCAGCACCATTGGAAGTTATAACCGCCAAGCCAACCCGTCACGTCCATCACCTCACCGATGAAGTACAAGCCTTTAACCTTTTTACACTCCATGGTTTTCGACGATAACTGATCAGTATCCACACCACCTAACGTCACCTCAGCTGTTCGATAGCCTTCCGTGCCATTGGGTGCAATTTGCCAGTTCTCAAGATATTGCGTGATCGCTTTTAATTGGTTGTCATTAAACTGTTTCAGTGGCTTATCTTGTAGCTCTTTACGTTCAATCAGCACTTCCACCAAACGCTTTGGCAATACACGCGCTAAGGTATTCTTTAAGCTTTGATTCGGGTGTTTTTCTCGTGATGTCGTTAATAGCTGATCTACATCCGCTTCTGGTACTAGGTTAATCGTAACCTTTTGCCCTGCCTTCCAGAATGACGAAATCTGCAACACCGATGGGCCAGATAAGCCACGGTGCGTAAACAGCAACGCTTCTTTAAATAGCGTACCGTCTTCTGCGGTAATCTCCGCAGGAATCGCAATACCAGACAGCTCAGAAAAATCTTCTTTATCTTGTTTGTGCAAAGTAAAAGGTACTAAACCTGCTGTAGTTGGGATCACCGGCAGTTCAAACTGCTCGGCAATCTTATAGCCAAACGGAGTTGCACCCAGTTTTGGCATTGATAAACCACCGGTCGCTACCACTAAAGACTCACACTCAATCACATCGGTATTTGAATGCAGCACAAAGCCAGCCTCAGTTTGCTCGATTTGATGTACATCTTGCTGATAACGCAGCTTCACAGTCGGTAAATCGCATTCCGCTAGCAACATCTTCACGATGTCTTTTGAGTCGTAATCCCCCACACAGAATAACTGGCCATGATCGCGCTCTTCAAACTCGATGCCATGTTTGCTCACCATAGAGATGAAATCCCAATTGGTGTATTGCGATAGCGCTGACTTAACAAAGTGCGGATTACGACAAAGGTAATTACTCGCGGTGACATCATAGTTAGTGAAATTACAGCGGCCGCCACCAGCAATCAGGATTTTTCGCCCAGGCTTTTTAGCATGATCAAGCACCAGCACTTTACGGCCACGCTTACCCGCTTCTGCTGCACACATTAATCCGGCTGCACCAGCACCGATAATGACGACATCAAACTTCTCACTCATGCTTACTCACTCAAACTACTTTGCTTTTAAGGTGGCAATAAAAAAGGATGTGCGAAATGCACATCCTTGCTATTTAGTGGTTATTTTAACTTTAATTGCTCTGCTTGCCAATTCACCAATTTATAGCATGAAGGCAGCCAACAAGGTGACACCAAGCAATGCGGTAGACAGAATAAACAACTGCCTCACTCGGTCACATTTTCCGGTAAATACTTCATCATGGTGATGGTGATACTCTTTACTCCTCAGATATGAGAACAGTTTGACCTGTTTAGTCATATTGCCATGAGTGGTAAAAAATCCCCGACCATCGACCTGCTGATAGAGCAAGGGGTGAGCCTCCCGCATGATAAAGATTAACGAACGTAGCGCAGTTAAGTATCTTGCCATATTAACCAAAGTGACAAGCATTAGCGCAAATAGAATGGTGTCTCCACTGATCATCTTTTCCTCCCTACATCTTCCCAGATGCCCAAGAGAAAAAGACGAACTTAAAAGTGTGTCTCTCGCTGAAAACTATTCAGCTGGGGCATCCATAATAGAAGATGAACCTTCTTTTGCTAAAGCCGCCAGATCTTTGTCGATGAAGAACAACGCTTTACCATCTTCGCCAACAAGGTCTAACTTATCTAATATCCCTTTAAATAACTTCTCTTCCTCGTGCTGTTCCGCTACGTACCACTGTAAGAAGTTGAATGTAGAGTAATCTTGAGAAGTAAACGCTAGATGCGCGAGCTTGTTGATTTTCTGAGTAATCATCTGCTCGTGCTCGTAGGTTTCCCGAAATACTTCACCAAGGCTCTCAAACTCGTGTTTTGGTGCTTCAATCGCGCCTAAAATTGGCATTGCACCGGTTTCACTCACATAAGTGAACAAACGCTGCATATGTTCCATTTCTTCTACGGCGTGAGCGCGTAAAAATTCAGCCGCGCCATCAAATCCTTTGTCTTCACACCAGGCACTCATTTGTAAGTATAGATTGGATGAGAAAAATTCTAGGTTAATTTGCTCATTGAGTTGATCGATCATTGCTTGAGACAGCATTTTGCGGCTCCTAATTTTAGACTGACTATTATTTATACCTCACCTTAACACTTTGTATGCTGAATGTGGATATGAGATCACTTCGGCATAATTATCAATAATCTAGTGCTAATCTAAATTTAGGGATATCACAGGAGATAGCATCATGAGTTATCAACATATCTTAGTCGCCATAGACCTTTCTGAAGACAGTAAATATTTAGTAGAAAAAGCCGTCGCTCTGGCTAAACCACTGGAAGCTGACGTTTCTTTTATTCATATTGATGTGAATTATGCCGAGCTGTATACCGGCTTAATTGATATAAACCTCGCGGAAACGCAGCATCAAGCCTTAGTTGCCTCTCAGGAGCAATTACAGCAGTTGGCTGACCATGCGAATTACCCAATTAAGCACACCTTGATTGGCAGTGGGGATTTAAGCAATGAGCTTTGCGAAAACATCGCAGAGTATCAAGTTGACCTTGTGGTATGCGGTCACCATCAAGACTTTTGGAGCAAGCTGCTCTCCTCTACTCGCCAGCTTATCAATTGCTCGCCAGTGGATATGTTGGTGGTTCCGATTAAGGATTAGCGATTGCAGCGAATGATTAATTAGTCACTGACTAATTAATGCAGCAGAAATTAAAAAGCCCGCTATCAACAGCGGGCTTTTTGTATTCAACATATTTAAGGACGAGACAAGACTAGAAACTCAACATTAGTGAACTGCGTCAGCGCCTTGATTTGCCGGGCGCTCAAACGGTTCTAACCTTTGATTGATTGCAGCGAACTTACTTTCTAGCTTGCGGTGTTTCTTAAGCAGCTTTTGTTGTTTCTTCAGTACTTTCTTCAATTTCTTATACTGTTTCTTCTGCTGCTTAGCTTGCTTCTTAACACGCTTAACTTCGGCTTTTGAAACACTCTCTATCTCTGTCACGGGTTCAGTTAAGGTACTTAATGAGGCCTTATCTGGTAAGGCTTCAGCCAGTAACCCACACTGCGCTTGTTCCGCGATAGGTTTACTTTGACAACTCTGAGGTGGAATCGCGGCAGGCTTACACAACGCGTCTTTGTCAGCAGAAGATCGCGCACACGAACGGCACAAGAATTTTGGCGCACTCACCAAGCGATGAATGTCACCTAGCTGATCAGCAATGTCACGACGATTTAATTTACACAGACGTTTAGCCACAACACACCTCAGCTAAGAATACGAATAATTCTTAGTAATACCGTTAGAAGTATCAATTGGCAAGCAGTAAATGAGGGTAACTCGCCATCAGAATGGCTAAGTCATTGATGCCTTTACATACACATCGAAACGATTTTTTTTGGTTTCAATCGCCATGGCTGGTTTTTGTTGATTCAACCATTCTGCGTAGTCTGGCCTTTTAACAACCACACGTTTAGTAGCAAGGGCTAAAGCGGGTTCTAATAACCCATCAGCATCAAGATCGGCACCCACTAATGATTGGAAAACGCGCATCTCTTTTTTTACCAATGCGGATTTCTTTTTGTTTTCTGGATGCGGGTACATAGGGTCGAGATAGACCACATCAGGAGCGACAAAGCCAGGGTCTTGCGCGAGTTGTTGGAGCGCATTATGGCTAGAGGCATGAATTAACGACATACGCTCTCCTACCCATGTTCCAATATCTGGGTCTTGTTTAGCACGAGCTAAGCCATCATCAAGCAATGCAGCAACCACAGGGTTACGCTCTACCATTTGCACTTTGCAGCCAAGAGATGCCAATACAAACGCATCACGCCCTAATCCAGCAGTGCCATCTAACACAGTTGGTGTTGCGCCTTTGTTTAAGCCCGCCGCTTTGGCGATTGCTTGGCCTTTTCCACCACCGAATTTACGACGATGGCCAACAGCACCACCTACGAGATCGACATAGATAGCACCCAGTTTAGGTTCATCAAGCTTGCGTAACTCTAAACGTTGCTCTGTAAGAACCAAGGCAAACTCGCTGTTTGCATCATGATTCAACCCCCAGCGCTGTGAAAGCATGGCTAGGTGATCTGATTGCGTTTGGTCTTCACAAATCAATTGTAACTGCACGGAGGGCTCCAGAAAGGTGCAAAAAAGTCGCAGAAGTGTAGCGAAATTTAGTTCACGGTACTATGGCTAGATTGCTCTTCGAGTAACTCTTCGACCAATTCAGGTAACGGCTTAGGCTTACCAATCACATAGCCTTGGGCGTAGTCAACGCCCAGCTCAAATAGCAAATCAATAATTTGGGTATTTTCAACAAACTCTGCCACAGTTTTCTTACCCATCTGACGGGCTAAATCATTGATTGAGCGAACCATCAGATGGTCCATTTCATTCACGTCCATATCCCGCACAAACAGGCCATCAATCTTAACAATATCGACTGGTAGCTTTTTCAGGTAACCGAATGATGATAGCCCTGAACCAAAGTCATCCAGCGCAATCAAACAACCAAGCTGTTTCAGTTGAGTAAACAGCTCAATGGCTTGATTCATATTACTCATTGCTGCGGTTTCAGTGATTTCCAAGCAAATCTTGTTGCAAGGTACGCTACTGGTTTGCAATTCATGAATTAAGAAATCAACAAACTCTTTGTTACCCATCGAGTGACCGGACAGGTTGATTGAACACATCGATAGGTTTTCAATCACATCAGGCTGCGAAGCTAACCACTGCAAGGTTTGAGACACAACCTGCTTATCCAACAAGTGAGCAATATTGTAGCGCTCGGAAGCTGGCATAAAGATACCCGGTGAAATGTACTCACCCTCTCGATTGCGAATGCGGATAAGTATCTCAAAGTGCATCCGATCGTCCTCTTGGCTTAAGCCAAGAATACGCTGAGCAAATAACTCGATACGATCATGAGCCAGTGCATTGTGTACTAAGTTCACGCACTCCATCTCTAGCTCACGGCGCTGCAAGTCTTTGTCATCAATCGCATATAGGTTAAAACGATTACGGCCTTCTTCTTTGGCTGCGTGACAAGCGGTGTCTGCTTGAGCATGAACCATTTGCGGGGATGTCGCAGTATGGTCAATCAAGCGAATGCCGATAGAGCAAGTGAGGTTTAGCTTGATGTCATACCAAACAAACGGCTGCTCGCTTAAGGTAGAGATAATCGCGTTAGCGACGTTTTTCGCATCTCGCTCGGTGCAGTCTTTCAACAACACCGCAAATTCATCACCGCCCATACGCGCCAAGATGGCGTTATACGGTAAAACCTCTTCCAGCATACTGGCGCAGAATTGAATCGCGGCATCGCCTGCTTCATGGCCTGCTGTATCGTTAAGCACTTTGAGCTGGTCCATATCGAGATACAACATCGCATGAGTTCGGGTGTAACTCTCAACTTCGCGTAGCGCCTTTTCCAATTCCAATTCAAAATGGTTGCGGTTAAAGGTATCGGTCAATAAATCATGCTGCGCTTGATACGCTAACTGATTGGCTAAGTGACGCATTTCGGTCACATCTTCACCAACAATAAGTAAGTGCCCACTTTCTACTAATGGCCTGATATTTTCTCGGATACTGAGCGTTTTTCCATCAGCATGGCGGTAGTCGATTTCTCGACGCCAAACGCCTTTCATTGCTTGTTTTGGTTGCAACAGAACTTGACGCGGAATCACCGCATCTCTATCACAATAGAACTCTCTTAATCGATGACCCAAGATCTGCTCGGCTTTATAGCCCAACAACTGCTCAGCAAATTGGTTTACCTGTTGAATACGGTTCTGCTCATCCAACGTTATCATCATCACCGGCTGCTGATCATAGTAATGGCTTAAGTTGGCTTCACGCTGGAACAGTCGCTCTTCGGTCAATTTACGCGAAGTGATGTCGCGCGCTTCAAGCAATATCTGTAGTTCTTTGTTCTCGTGCTCTGGGAGATGTTTTAGCGATAACTCAAGCACCTTCGCGCCTTGGTCTGGATCCCAGATCTCTGCTTCAAACTGGCAAGCACCATCACAACTGCCGTTAGCAAAGTAACTCTTAAATCTTTCTGCTGCGCTCGATTCCCAGTGACGATGTTGCCAAATCGGTTTTTCCATCATCATTTCTTTGTGGTACATCAGCGCTTGCAGCTTACTGTTACTCGACACCAAACGGCCATGCAAATCCAAAATACCGATGTAGTGATAGCTTTGGTCAAACACCATTTCAATCAGTGTCTGATTATCTCGAGCAAGCTGTTCACTCTTTTTCAAACGGCTGAGGTAGTAAACCAAAAACATGATAATGATTGAGAGTAACGCGATGACACTAACAACGATGCGCAGCTCTTTACTGTAACGCTCGGTGAAACTTTGCGGCTTATTAAAAAATACCGATGGTGACTCTGCATCAGCACCCAACCCCCAGCGAGTGACGGCTTGGTAATCGAGCTTAATTTCAGGAGAGCCAATTTGTATTTGAGGCAGGCGGCCATTGGGCTGATTAAGTACCTTAAGTAAATGACCCGCCGTTTGTTGCCCTTGAATTCGACCACTTTGAATCACACCACCTACGGCGCCATAACCCATGCCTAAATCGTGCACCATGAAGATAGGAGCACCTGACGTTTCGTTTAGTGCTTTCCAATCTTCTAAGCCGCTAATCCAGCCTCTTTCATCACGGTAATAAACCCAAAAGAGCACGCTCGAGGTGGTATCGAGTTCAGAGACAAACTCAAGCAATTGAGGATAAGTTTCCGGTACAACTTGCTGAACGATATTCTTGTAGTCTGGGTATTGATTTAAGAAACCACTAACTTGAGCACGAACCGCTTCACCGGTAATAGAGTGATCACTTATAACGTAAATATTCTCTACATTAGGTTGAATGCGCTCAATAAGACTGATGTTACTTAGGATATCAATATCCTCAGTAATGCCCGTTGCTCGCAGACCAAGATGCATTTCTGGGCTGTAATTATTGATACCACCAAAGATGATTGGTGTATCCCCCAACTCAGGAGCGAGTCGCTTCATTAAAGTAAGAGCATTGTTATCACTCACGACAATCGCTTTAAATGACTCTTGGGAAAACTTAGTCTTGTAGAGCAGATAGAGTTGCTCTAAATACTCTTCGCTTTGTAGCCTTTTGGTATCAAGGTAGACCACACGAGTATTCACACGCGTGTGACTTAATACATCCTCTAGTCCCTGCTGAAAGGAATCAGTCCAAAAGAAGCCTTGATGGTATGAGTGAACGATCAATACGTCTTTATCTTGTGCCGCACTCAAGGTGCTAAAAAGTGAAACGATTAGAATCAGATAAAAACGCACGCGACAAGCTCTCAAATGAGTGAAAAAGTTAAATTAATAGTACCATTATTGATGTTAAATTGTACTCTTTCCACCTTGCGTCTATTACCTCAAAGGAGCATTCATGCAAGCTCACGTAAATAAACTCGATGACCTCGACAAAGCGATTCTCAAAACCTTAATGGCAGACGCACGCAAACCATACGCAGAAATGGCTAAGCAGTTCGATGTGAGCCCAGCAACTATCCATGTGCGGATCGAAAAGATGAAAGCCGCAGAAGTGATTCAAGGGACAGAAGTTATCGTCGATACCAAAAAACTCGGTTACGACGTGTGCTGTTTTATCGGCATTAACTTAAATGCCGCGCGCGATTATCATTCGGCACTGGAAAAGCTTAATGCACTAGAGGAAGTGGTCGAAGCTTACTACACCACAGGGGCATACAATATCTTCGTTAAATTGATGTGCCGCTCCATTGAAGAGCTGCAATACGTGCTGATCGATAAGCTGCAAGCGATTGATGAGGTGCAATCAACTGAAACCCTCATCTCACTGCAAAACCCTATCAACCGCAATGTGAATCCGTAAAAAAAGCTCGCTGTAATTAGCAAGCTTTTCAATAATTCATGTTAGCTATCTAACGTGCCAAAAACGCTTTTAGCTCTTCAGCCGAGATGCCTTGTTCCGAAATCTGTTTAGCAAGAATATCGACTTGCTCATCCTTACGAGCTTCAATCACTTGCTGGAACTGATAAACAATGTCGCGTAGCTTTTCGAGTGGAATTTGTTTGGCAGCGCTTTGAATACGTTCACCACTTTGATCGCCCAGTTCGTTTAGCAATTTACCAAACATTACTTTTTCAGGGGCATTTTCTAGCTGCTCCATCAAACGAGCCATTTCGTATGTCGTCAATGACATGTTTATTTGTTTTCCAACTTGTTATAACTGAGCGGACAAATATACAACGTTTTTCTATTCAAGCCTAGTTAGGATTGCGCCAATGGAGCGTGCCATTGCTTACCTGACTTACTGTACAGTACCAATAACCCCGGTAGCACGATCAGCATTTGAATCGCTATCATGACTTGTGGCTCTAAGCCCGAGCGTTGTACCAGCGCAATAACCAATCCTGAGCCACTCATCTGGAATAAACCTAGTAGTGCCGCAGCAGTACCCGCTTTATCACCAAAAGGAGCCAGTGCCTTGCCTGCAGCAGCACCTAATATCCATGCAAAACCAACTGAAGAAAGAAAGATTGGCGCCATAAAGGCCAATGCGGTATCGATATCCGCTAGCATCAGCATCATTGCACCCGCGACAAGCAAGGTAACGATCCCGATAGTGAGTGTTTTGTGCGTACCTAACTTATCCATACATTTTGGCGCGGTCATACAAGCGACAATATTGATCGCTGCGTTGACACCAAACCAAAAGGTAAACTCATTCATCGACAAGCCTAGCCCTTCCATCAGAACAACAGGTGCGGAAGTCACGTAAGCGAGGATGACGGCCATCGCCAACATACACAATGTCGCGTGAAACAAGAATGATGGCGTTTTTAGAATATCTAAGTAACGCTGTAGTCGAAACACAGGTTCGGTGCTTGGCGCAGGATTAGTCTCTTTCATGCGGATGATCATCATCACCAATACGGTTACAGCAAAGATAGCCATAAAGCTAAAGTTGCTACGCCAGCCAAATTGTTGTGTTAACCAACTACCAAGAATCGGCGCTAAAGCTGGAATAAAACAAATCGCACCATTGAGATAACTGATCATCTTGCCGCTTTTTTCTGGGCCAAAGATATCGCGAACTGTTGCAAAGGCTGCTACCGATGTCGCACACGCACCTAAGCCTTGTAGCAAACGCGCTATCAACATCCATTCTATATTTTGTGCGCCCCACGCCAATAAGGCACTCAACCCGTAGATGGTGATACCGCCCAATGCAACAGTTCGACGTCCTAGTTTATCCGCCAAAGGCCCCGCAAATAGTTGGCCAACGCCCATAGCAAACAAAAACCAAGTGATTGTGTCTTGTGCCAATGCGTGTTCCACGTGAAACGCTGCCGAGATCTGCGGTAGTGCTGGAAGGTAGATATCAATAGCAAGTGGGCTGAATAACACCAGCAACGTCAGTAATACCATCTGAGTTTTCGCCGGTGACGCAAAGTTTGAGTTGTGCACAAGATAACCATAAATGAGTGAAATTTGGCACAGTGTAAGTTAACCTAGATATGACATCCAATGACAAAAAATCATCCCTGATATTCCAAGAAGTAAAATCATATGAACGTGGAAAAATTAGCTCGTATCGACCTAAATTTACTGGTTTGTTTGCAGGTATTAAGCGAAGAACTTAATGTCACCCGCACAGCTAGCCGACTCTGTCTGTCACAATCCGCAGTCAGTAAGAACTTAGCAAAACTACGCGCTCAATTCGATGACCCGCTTTTTGTACGTCAATCGCACGGCTTAACGCCGACACCAAAAACCTTGTTTTTGAAACCCAAACTTGACGTGCTGCTTAATCAACTAGAACAACTCACACTCCCAGAAGAGTTTGCGCCAGCAACAAGCACCCAACGGTTTCAAATTGCCGCGGTAGAAAGCGTCTACCCGTTGATTCTGCCGCATTTCTTGCCTCATGTTTTCCAACAAGCACCGAATGTGACAATCAGCACCCACCCATGGAGCGATCAAACCTTTACGCAATTGCAACGTGGTGAACTAGATATTGGTATCACTGGTAAAGATATCGACATCAATGACGCCAAGCTCACTATGCTGCCGCCCAATGATATTTGTTGGCAGGAAGTGTATCGCGACAACCAAATGTGCCTAATGCGTAATGACCATCCAGCTCTCACTCAACCTTGGACGTTAGAAAACTATCTACGTCAACGCCACGTCCAAGTTCGCTGCGATGGCAATGACCGCTGGTTGCTTGATTATCGCCTGGCCGATATTGGTAAAGAACGCGATATTGCGATTACAGTGCCGGACTTTAATAGTGCTGCAAGCTTGAGTAGCTATACCGATTTCATCTTTACCGCACCGAGCCACTTCGTTAACTTGGCCGCGCAACAACTCAACCTCACGGTAATGCCATTGCCGATGGAATTCCCTCCTATGGCCTACACACTATTTTGGCATCGCGAACGAGAAAACGACCCTGCTCTGTCTTGGTTACGTAATATGATTCAAGAGAAAACTCTTGCGCTAAGATAGCGTCAAATGGGTAATAACTAGATGCATTAACTGGCGATGATAGTGAGCCTTTCGGTATCGTTTGCAGCCAAGCGGTAAAAGGAGTAGCTTATTCGCCATTGACCGTTTGCAACGGCACAACACAATATGAAGGATTAGATAGATGCTTACGACAACTGAACAACGTTTAGCTGCTATTAAAGAGTGGCTCGTTCAGCAAAACTTGGATGCTTTGCTTGTACCTCATGAAGATGAATACCTTGGCGAATACGTCCCGGCACACAACGAACGCCTACATTGGCTAACAGGTTTCACTGGTTCTGCTGGTGCAGCCGTCATCACTCGTGAAAAAGCGGCAATCTTTGTAGATGGTCGTTACACAGTACAAGTCACTAAACAGGTGCCTGCTGAGTTGTTTGAATACCGTCATCTAATTGAAGAACCTGCGCTTGATTGGGTTGTTGAGCAGCTTCCAGTTGGTGCTAAGGTAGCTATCGATCCGCGTATGCACAACTCAGGTTGGCTTGAAGGCGCACAAGAAAAACTGGCTAAACATGAGCTAGTAATTTTAAGCGAAAATCCAATAGATCAGCTGTGGAGTGATCGCCCTGAACCACTAGTTAGCGATGTACGCTTGATGGCGACCGATGCAGTTGGTCAATCAAGCCAAAGCAAACGCGAAGAAATTGGTAAAATCATTGATAAAGCAGGTGCAGATTGCGCAGTGATCACTGCTTTAGACTCTGTTTGTTGGCTGCTCAATGTACGTGGCTTAGATGTTTCTCGTCTGCCAGTGCTGCTCTCGCACGCTATCGTAACCAAAGAAGGTAAAGTCGAGTACTTCTTAGATCCTGCTCGTCTACCTGCTGAGTTTGCACAACACGTTGGCCAAGGTGTCGATGTATTCCACCCAGACCAACTTCAATCTCGCCTAGAACAACTCACAGGCCAACGCGTAATGGTTGACCCAGCCACAAGCAACGCTTGGTTCAAACTGGTACTACAAAACAGTGGTGCGACCGTGGTAAGCAAAGCTGACCCATGCCTACTACCAAAAGCAGCGAAGAACGAAGTAGAAATTGCAGGTATGCGCGAATGTCACCTTCGTGATGGTGCAAAGATGGTAGAGTTTTTAGCCTGGTTAGATGCTGAAGTTACTGCTGGTCGTCTACACGACGAAGCGGTTTTATCAGACAAGCTATACGCCATTCGTAAGCAAGATCCAACCCTTATGGATTTAAGCTTCGATACAATTTCTGCTGCTGGCGGTAATGCAGCATGAAGGGTTCTCTCACGAAC